>Ga0307511_10004661_pt1 | contig 14007 bp, 16 predicted proteins | sample 13_EM_MG_FD_200266 | JGI IMG/M metagenome (GOLD analysis project Ga0307511, IMG submission 200266) | Populus trichocarpa ectomycorrhiza microbial communities from riparian zone in the Pacific Northwest, United States - 13_EM | ecosystem: Host-associated > Plants > Roots > Unclassified | place...
TCCTACAAGTCTGCTGGACTCTCTTTACAGGTCTATGCCTCGACGGGTTGCTGCAGTCATTAAAGCCGAGGGATGGTACACTAAGTATTGATGAGCATTCTATGTATCTTGTATATAATAGTCTAGCGATGTATGCTCAATCTGGTTAGCTCTCAGCTTATTGTGATACATTCATGTTTTACTGGGTGACGATTGTTCACTGGGTGCCGATCGCTGCATAAAAAAAGGGGTGCGCGGAAACTTTTCCCCAGGCACTGTATATGACCCGCAGCACTAACTGTCTCAATATCAGTAACTATTTCTCTATTTCCACCCTGCTTAAGACAAGGATTTCAGCACCCTTCTCTGCAAAGAACCTTACACTTGGCTACTTGATCTAACACACATCCCTTCTCGTCCATATTCCATATATTTTGGGGAGTATCTTGTACTTATATACAGTTCTTTGAACTATTGTACAAAACTTTTTCACAACTGCGGGATCATTAGCTGTAACACACTGCCTGTCTAAAGATGAAGACATTCCACTTGCCACATCTGGGTTTTTTTCAGGTATCTCTCAACCCAATGAACTCCTAGATCAATTTTTTTTTTTCCTTTTGTCGAGGTGTTGCTGCTCTTCATGGCTCCACTCTAGTCTTTCTCCTGCCTTTATACCAATTCCGTAGGGTAGTCTCTGGCACATCAAAAAACTTAGCAGCTCTCCTAACTTAAGGAAACTTACCTGCTTTAAGCCCCTCAATTGCCTCCTGAGGTTTGGGTTCTTTCACTACCGCCATTGTTGTGGATCTGTAATGTCCGCGTTGCGTTGGTGTAACACGGTTGCCCCGCATTGCCCCGCATTTCACCCGACGTTGGCCGCCAAGGCTAATTTACAAGGGTGCGCCGCATCCCAGTCAGGCGCCGTATCCCAGTCAAATACGTTATTTCGGAAGTACCTCGCTTGAAGCCACGCAGCACCATAGGTTTTTGAGGCAGCCCTTCAGGGTGAGTTCGTCGCATGTCAGAGTGAGTTTAAGGATCAAAAAGTGGTCTGACACATATGGTATTACGCAAGGCAAGAGGAGAATAAGGAAGACTTGCAAAAGGAAACAGGATTGGTGCGAAAACATTGTAGCATGGACGAATTGTAAGAGTGATGTTGAACTATTAACTACAGATTCTGGCAGGTACGAATCTAAATCTAAACACATGGTTTGGGAAAAGCAATGATAATACATAAAAATATACATACTAAAGTGTGGGATATCGTCTTCTATGTACACACTTTGTCAAGTGGAATGCGATGACCATATACACGTAGGTACGTTATCTTGTGGGGGGAAGAAGTTGAATTATTTGGCTGATTTGTTCAACAGCGGATGTAGTCATTACTCCAAATGAAGTTGCTTTCCTTCACATCTCGATTATATCGATCTGCTAAAACCTCCATATATGTAGTATTAGGGGAAGCCAGTACTCAATCGCTACCGGCTGAGTTAGAGTTTTCTCGGAAAACTATGTCTGGCACTTCTTAATGTATTTAATACGTGGACCATAACCAATAAACCGATGTACACTTTTCTTCTCATCTAATAATCTGCCCGCCCCATAACACACTTGTGTACTCTGTTCTACTTGTCCCATAACCTAGGCTCTACCGACGTATAGACCTAAAAAAAAAACACAAAACCATGTTGTGCCATTTCTGTTACTCTCTTATTCCTTGGATTCCTTTTTGTCCCGCTTCCCACTGTTCTAATCAATGTTCCGCCAGTTTCCCCACCCGACTCTCATCGAAATGAAATCACTTCTTTGATTTCTTCTTCAAATAATTCTTGCTGCCCACCCTCCCTACTATCTCCGGTTTTCGTGACTTTAATTTCTTCTGTGCAGCGCAGTGGAACTTCATCGCCGGGGCACGAGACTTCTCGAGAATTTCAGACATCCGGCAACCGCAATCACAATCAAATGATGCAGGTACTAATAATTTGTAGAAAATGAGCGGATAATAAGTATCTCAGCCTTTAATTATATGCTGTGTCACCAGCAGTCACACTGATTCCACGGCTGTCGCACTATCTCTCACAATTATCTAGGCAATGAAAAATTTTCACAAGAGTTCCTTTACCGAACTATCTCGGGACGTCTCGTCTCGTAAGTCTCGAGACTTTGTTTCCAGACATCTTGCCCAGGCCTAGGATACTCGGTAGATTTGTTGTATTCTGCATCATTAAATTAATTTCTGTGCGCCAAGGGATTTACTAGTCTGGTTGGCACTTGGATTTACTACCATACGACCTCAAGTTTTGGCACCCATTGTGTCGTTGACAGGCCATCTTTACTTCCCATAGCCTCGGGTAATTATAAGAATTACGAGCTTATGAACGGCAGGATTGTGGTTACAAGTTATTTGCGTGAGTTCTGGAAGCGATCATATGCGGACTGCTATGTGTACCGTGCTTGTGTCCATATTAAAGAAAATCCGTCAACCAAGAGAAATATACTGCTTATACATACAGTGTCATAAAAAAAGTCTTCTACACTATTTCCCATACAAACTAGCTCTATTTGTGTATTTTGAAATGACTTTAATTCGCAGCCACTGTACCTGTCCAGGGCATCGTACCGACGCACAAAAATCGGAGAAAAGGCTATGAACGTTTTTCTTAAATCTAAATTTTTTTCATGTATTTATCTGGCAGCTTTGCTTTTTAATATTTTTCACACGAGAGCTGTTCTGACCCATTCCGCAATACGGCCCAGTCAGCAATGGGCCCAGCCATTCACCAATCTGTATCTAGGATTATTATTTCATACGGAACTATGGAATAAACCAAACAAGTAGAGGTATGACATAAATAAAATACTAGAAATCAAATCGCCTGGAGGAATGAAATATATAACGTTAAATACTAGAAATCAAGTCCTAGAATGCAATATACTATTTAAATCAGGGACCCTGACAGCAGCTGAATGAGAAATGGAGGAAGCAAAACGTGAAGAATAATTTCTAGTATTTTATTTATGTCATACCTCTACTTGTTTGGTTTATTCCATAGTTCCGTATGAAATAATAATATTAGAATATTATTGTGGTCGCCAGATTGGTGATTGGGCCGTATTGCTGAATGGGTCAGAACAGAGCCACGCTGGCCATTATGCCAAGACTTTTGCTCATGCGGAAGACTTTTTTTAAGTGACTGTATGTCTAATCCATTCTTGCGACTCTGCCCTATCCAAGTGTCTGCTGCTCACAGACCTATTGCGCTCCACTACTTGCACCCCCGATTGCACTTGTCATCAACCACACAATCTATCACCCGTGGTATTAGGGTCATGATGCAGTCGATGTCGTAACATGTAGTTTCCAGCTTGTCAGCTTACTACATGAATCATAACTCTTTTGCTAGATCGTTCAACCGAACCACTAATAAATGTATGCAGTCGGGCTATGGTAAGTGACGCATGCAGCATAAGTCTATAGCTGAATTGTGCAACCGAACTACCAATGACTATATATAACATAAAAGGAAAGAGACTAATATGTATGTTTAAAAGTAAGCATTTGTGCCTGGACTACGTTACATGCAGCAGATATTAAAAGTTTTGGCATCATTTTATTTTTAGCTTTTATCAACTCATTACTCACGTGCATAGTATCTAGGATATGGCATGGGAATTCCCCAGGTGGCGATCCAGCAGGATAATCTAGCCCCTTGACCGTTCCAGTTGCCCTCCGTTCAAAACCTTCGTTAAGTCCTGGCATAGTTTACATTAATAAGCTCATAACTGGTGTGCTATAGCCAGCGAGTAGCAGCAAATATACATATTTCAGAATATTCTTAAAGTCGTTAGTAAAGATCTGGAGGAGAAGAGTAGAACATGAGATTGGCAGTTAGGTTGGCCAACCCATTCGGTAATCAGAGGGATTTCGCAGTTCAGTTGGCCAACCGATTCACCAATTTTCCATATTCGGCAATATATTCAATTCGGCAATTACTTACTCGTCTTCTCCTATTATCTAAACTCTGGGCTGACAAGGTCTTGGACATCCATAGATGATTTGAATTCCATAACCACAGACTAAAGTCAGTAGTGCTCATATCAACCTTTTTCCATCATCACATTTAATAAGTCGAGGTGAATCAAATAAAGAGGTCAAACCAGGAGTCAATTCCCAGACGGGCTGACCTACCCAAGCACTAGCCCACTCCCGAACCGGTCAGATTCCAGGGCAGGTCAGAACACATCTCTTCCAGCATCCATAACAGTGATTAATGACAGCGCAGTCCTTAGCCCAATGTCAATATCCATCCATAACATCCTTGCAAAGAGAAGGCTAACAATGCAGCACGAAACCCCGAACAAAGAGGCAACAGGACTACACCGGTATTAGGTAGTGAACCAATGCGAAGCCTCTCCTGTAAAATCTCATGACCTCAGGTTGCTCCGCATGACCATGGGAACAGCCAAGGGTGGGATATTGCAAATCGTATATTGTAAAACCCATTACCATCAATAAACCTCGAATAAGTACCAACATTGTCTGTGCTGATGAAGGGTTATAGAAATCGAATGTAGGGATCCCGGGACGTGGAGGCAAGGATTTGTTCGTGGGCGACCCCGATGCTTTTAACAATCAGTGCCATAAACAGAGGAGCCATGCGACTATTGTTTATGAGCTATATCAACATCATGAGTTTTCCACTCGTAGTTTAGTGAAGTATTTCACATCAGGGGCAGGTAGGGTATGCTGGTAAAGTGGTTCTGGCGCTTTTTTGTTTTCTTCCAATCTTAACTTACGACTATTCAGCCTTAGCCTATGCGACGGCCTGGAGAACTGTGGTCAAAACGATATGCATGTAACCTGTATAGGAACCGATCGAGCTAATAAAGACAAGATATAACCCAACACCAGGGGTTATACATAACCAGTCACTGCGTTCCAGCTTTCTTCCGATGTCAAAGTCGTACGCTTCAATCGGGAGCCAGCGTGCTCACTACTTCGGGTGACTACCGAGTGCCAACTTCTTGTCAAAAACTACCACAATGGCGCGCGCGGCTTTACCCAATTTCTGTATACCTCCTAATAGCCGTCGCACCCAATACCCCCTTAACTCCCACATCCTGTATCGTATCTGCCATGGATCTCTGGCAGGGGACCCATGTATAACCATCGCCTTACCTGACGCTCCGTTGTCGTCGGGTTATGTGGCCCGAAGGGGTGTTTTGGCTGCTCGGCATCGCTTGCCCACCGGTCTTGGTGCCTGACGCCCAGCATGGTCTTGGTGCCTGACGCCCAGCATGGTCTTTGTAGCCGGAGGTGTCGCTACTAGAACTGCCTCTTCATCCTCATACCTGGATACGTCTTCGTACATCTGGCGATAAGGGTAGAAGTCGTCTGACCTGTGCTTTAGCTCGGCTTCTCCGCTCTCCCTATCTTTTCCCTCTTGCTCTCTATAATCCTTTCCGCCTGTGTACACTCCTACCTGCTTCGTCTTCACCTCTGCTGGTTTGGCGTCGGTCTGGGAGGCGATTGAAAACCATCTCGACCGGTAGTGCCTTACACTTTACCAACTACCCCCTCCTCCCTGACGCCATTGCCTCTCCTAACTTCACCTGTACATGCCCCATCGCCCATGCCTACCACATCTCCTGAATATTGTCGACTGTGTCCACTGCCGCCTCTGTCTTTCGCTCGGCGTCATCTCGATACATTATTAGTTCTTAGTTCTCATGATCCCCCCTTCCAACTCTCCAACATCTCCCACATCCTGGTCGACTGATTTGTCATAACGGTCATGCCGCAGGACTGTTCAGCAAATATTTTTCCTCCCTTTTTAGGCGTTAAAGTGTGGGTTTGCTCCTTAAGACCTGCGATCGTTCCATCCTTAGCCTCAAGGTGATCCTCAAACTGCCCTTGAAGATGCACGAGGTCATCCTTCTCTACCCCACTTTTCTGAAGTGCTTCGGATGTAGCATGTCTGCCCTCGCCCTGCAGTTCCATCCTGTCCGAGAATTTTTACCATTGAATCCTACGGTTCCCACAGCTCTGACTCAACAAAGTTGGCGGTATGATATACCCGCAATCGGGGCACGCCCTCCCACTCATCTCCAGTCATCGATTGCAACCCCCGCTTGCTCCAACCACCTCCCACTTGGTCCACAATCTCCTCACCGTCAAAGTCAAGGAACCCAGTGGGGTTTCTTTCATACATCGAACGGCAACTGTCAATGTGGTCCTCATCGCTAATCTCACCAGGAGCATTTTCCACATCATCATCTGCGCCATCCTTATTCCAATCATACACATGCTTGGGACCTGCCCGTGATGCCATTAAGGCATCCAACTTCTTCAGTTCATAGGCCACTCTCGCCTCCTCCATCATCCCCCCGGATACCTGCACCTAGTGGCAGCAATGGTTTCCGGTGTTGGTAATTGAGGTACATCCGTTTACACCTCCGGAATATGATAGCACGGTCTGTTGTCTCGAGAGTACACAGCCATCGATTTGGCTCCTGCCTCTTTGCCTTTTCTATGTTTTGGTATCCTTCCTAATCCGCTAGAGAACTGCAGAGACGCTACCAAAGGCGTCACCCAGATCTTACGGTGCAAAGAGCTTTGCAACGCACCCCTTTTTTCTGTAGAATCCCTGGTTGCTGACAGCCACCAATCGCTAGTCAACACGGTTGAAACGTTTGCAAAGGTCAAGGTCTGGTGAAACTTTACCCTCAGGGGCATTTTGCAGCTGTCCCCAAAGTTCACCAAAATAGTTATTCGTGATGTACTCGTCTCGGAAATGGAGTTCTGTTTTCTCCGACCTTGGAAACCGTCTGATTGTCGAAAAAATCGACCGTCGGGGCTCGTCCTGCAATGTATTTGGCTCTGGTGTCAAAGCCCTGCCTCACCGTCTCACACCCCACAAAGATCTAAGCTGTGGCAGCAAACTGGGTTGTAGAGATGTCCCTAGCTCTACGAAACGAACCACTCCCTCGCATACTAGCCCTTGAAATGATGTACCCTTCCCATTGCTGTCGTGTTTCACATCAGGATGACCATTGGTATGTTCTTCTACATCGAGAGACCAAAGACATTACGTCTGCATAGGCGTAGTTCTGGCACAATGTTGAGAGTCCTGATATCGTCCCCCTGGCCAGGATGTCTGTTTTTCTCCCCATCTTTGACTGCGTCCTGCCCATTTCGTCTGCTCCCGATCCCACATTCCCTTCAGGTCCATACATCCCCTCTAAGTCCCTAACCCTGCCACTTTCCCACTCTGACACAGACCTACCTAGGTGCCCACGTCGGCACTCGACCCCGCGGCTGTGTTGTGTAGTCCGATATTTATCGTAGTACTATCGGTGTGGTATACGCTATCTGCGGCAGCGTGCAGGCGCAAGAACCTAGTGGGGCACCGCAGGAAAGCATGGATAGGATCGACATCCAAGCGAAGGCCCAATTCGAGCGGGTGTAGAAGGTGTGTAGAATCTGATCGGAGGCAGAATGATAGAATTTAGTGTTCCTTTTTTTTTTTGGTGAATCAGTACTCGCATTGATACTTTGGTATATGGCGATGGTGTGCATCCCCGAGTGTAGACGGCTGGATCGTTCAACCCCTGGGCCACGCCGACCCCGCATCTACGTACATGTCCAGATACCCAATTTGGTGTTCCTCACAGTATTCCATAAATTCAATGGTAAGGTGAGAATAATGGGCAGGGACAATAAGAAATCTATGATCATGTAAGAAGAAAGGTTAAAGACTGATATCGTACTTAGACTTACCTCCACCAACCGTCAACAAACTCTTGAGTCTCCTTATCCAATACGTGAATGGCCATTCTATCCCCAATACACGATTCGTCCATTCTTTGAGTGCATAGGGAAATAAAAACCTTTGGGACTCTTCTTCCAGTCCTGTAAAGAGATGCCACCCCATATCGTGGTTTCCCCTTTCGTAAATAATTTGATATGGAATAATTGTCACCCAACCACAGTTTATAGCGCGCGATTCTCATCACCTGGGAACTTGAATTTACTCCTTCCTTCATATGAACAAATTGCTGTCATGATTTCAGCCAGTCCCATTAAGAATCCCTTCTTAACCCTGTTATAGACATCAGGCTCCTGAATATTTTTCCTTTTCATAGGTCGACCTAATTTTGCAAAACGATCCCGAACCACATAAGGAGATGTAGCTTCGAGTCGATTTGGTTCCATAGGAGATATGAACTTTGCAGCTACTTGTGGATGTCGATCAAGAAATCTGGGAATCCAGTGGTCACTAACATTTTGTTGGCTAACCAGCTCTACTGCTTGCCGGACATGTACACCCTTTGGCGGGAATCTGCGGCTTTCCAAATGTGGGATCCATCTGATTACTACCGTTTCATCCGTAGGTGTAAGAGGTTATTGCACTTGATGTGCAATCCTATGTGGTTTGGAACCATATAGCCGACCTCGGAGGGTTGGATCTGGGATTCGAATTGCGCTACATCCATCCCGTAGTAACATTACTGGCTTGACATTCAAATACAGGGTCTGTACTGCATTTATAGCCTTTCGGCTATTGCCCTCTAGTTCAGCCTGCTTGTGCGCTGCCTCTTGCCTATGCTTAACCCGCCCCAATTGATTTCTAGCCATAATTAGTATTAACGATAATTTATCTGCACCCTACAGAATGCCTACTATCATGCCTGGTACAATGGGTTATTGTGCCGGCGCGGAGAAGTTTGTTATTCTGGCGCTTAAATCCACCCACGCGGAATCGATATCGTCGCAACAAAGCAGTTATGCGGCTGGGAGGAGACCGTGTCATGACGTTATATTTGAGAGTCCTGTTTGTTTTGCATACTGTACTGTCTCTGCCAGTGGTGTGGGGCAAGAAATGCTAGGCGCTACGAAGGCCTTGGTACTGTGATGCCCGCATTAAGTCTGGTTGGCACAAGCTCTCGTAGAGAGAATTAGTTACCTCTATATACCTGTCTTGACTAGTGTTGGTCCACCGCGTCGGGCCCGAGAGGCGGTAGTCGACCATATCTTAATCCATAACGTTCCTCTGGGGACTTTTGGTGTAGTGAGGGAGGTTATGCGGTATTGGCGAAAATGCGAGAAACACTGTATCTTCAAACATATACATTACCCCAAGTGCTTCACGCCCAAGCCATCCACTCTTTCCAAGCCATTTATCAAGGTGCAATTGCTGTGTGCGCTTAATACTCAACTCCCATATCCGGTTCGCAAAAGTAGTAATAGCCTCCATGCGGGTGGTTGTATCTTGCGAAGTGGCAGGCCGGTCTGAATAATGTAGAGTTCTATAATCTCTAATTTTTGGCTAAGCCCGGTTCTGGAAATCGATGGGCGAGCCTCAGAGTCAGCTAGAGTAGCGGAATTTTCTGTCGCAGTGGAATGATTGGTAGTGGTGGGCATTGATGGTACCGGAGATAACTAGGCTGCAGCAATTTCTTCAATAGCGAGATTGACTTGACGTTCTGGAATATGTGCATCGGTAGGGCTTCACCGAACCCGCCAAACTAAGGTGTGCCTCGCGGCACCATCGAGATATTGTGTCTGCCGATACTTTGGAGCAGGGTTGCAGGATTGTTTCAATTCTAGTACGGACACCAGGTACATATGGAAGGGTTTTTTGTTGTTGGGGAGCACTTCTTTATGCCCTGCCGTGCCTTCTTTCCCTGCGTCGCATTTTCCAACGCCCGTTGTTGCATTGCGTCTGGCTCGCATACAATTGTCGGGGCGACCTGAACTCCGATATTTGCCCGCTCTACTTTGTCTTACGATGCACTTTTTGCAAATGCTAGCCTCACGTAGGTTAGCTCTTCACGCATCTGAATCCACTGCCGCCGTTGACTGCCTAGACTTAAACGTATCTGGCTTCCTCCTATTGGCGACATCCACAGATCATTTCAACTCCACACGATTGCGGCATAGCCTATCCCACATTCAGGCGCGAGTCAGATATAAATTTAACCCAACCTTCACGTCTAATAGCAATGAATGCAATTGGTAGGTTATATCAGGTAGCGAGAGAACGGTAATGTGTCCTCACTTGCTGGATCTATTTTTTTAGTTATTTATATAAATCAGAACTCGTAATGATCCTGTGGTATATGACGAGGGCATGCATCCCCGCGTGGAAACGCGGCTGTATTATCCAACCCCTGGGCCATGCCAGCCGTACTATCTAAATACGTGAATGTCCAGCTTCCCCCCCCGTTTAATCCTGTAATAATAAAAATTCGGTGACCTCCGAGCAGAAGGCAGGGTCTGACCAAATGTCCGCCAATTGTCTTTTTCGTTCTCCTACTCACCCAGAGGCTAGTAGGGGTGCCGCGTTCTGCGTCTCTCCGCATCTGCAGAATGAGAAGGGTGCTCTGCCTATCCGGGGTAGCCATGTCTTTATGGGTCCTTTGTCTGTGTGTAGGTACATGAGGCCCCTGAGTGCGTCCCTGTCCTACTTGAGGTTTGGTGCGTTCCTGTATTGGGGGTATGCCTGTTTGAGCCTGCCGATGTCGCTATGCTGGGCTCGAACATCATTGGGCCTACCATCGCTGCCGTCGCTGTAAGTGTCGCTGGATATACCATATATCACCGGGATATGCATCAGCCCCCACGCTATCCCTGTCGGGCTCTTCTTGGCGGGGCAGTGGGTTGAAATTGAACGGAATCATATCCAGTAAAATACATAAGCATCGTGAAGATGCACAGATTCATTGACATGTGGTAGGAATATGTCAGAAATAACTAACGGTAGTTTACGGAAGGACCATTGGGTGGGATTGAATAGAAAGGGGCATAGTAGCGACAAGCAACTAGCCCTCAGCACGAGTCAAGTCTTCGGGATAAACATTATTTGAGAGTTGAATGATCTATTCCAGTGCCTATAGATGCATTGTAAGTTTGGTGGAATTTATAATGCCTTTAGCGTAGGGCAGGGAGTACGGGGATCCGGCGCACTTCCAAGATGCATGTATTTAATTGTTAAAAAATCGAATTATAATGCAAATAAGCTCAAAGTGAAACTACAGTTTTAGTGTATACATAGAAGCCATCTGCAAGTGCTGCCCTAAGGTGAGCATTGCTATATGAGGTGGTGAAAGGTGGAAGGTAGGAATTGCAGTATGAATGGACTAAAAGTTGATGTAACGGAAGAGTGGCCTCAAAGGACTTGTGGGGTTAATATGCGTTGTGCGAGATGTCTATTACATGTGGACTCAGTATCAGGACAAACTGCCTACCATGTGAAGAGATGTAGTGAACTACATAGCGGATTATGTTAAAAACTACATATTCTGAGGGATATAGGGATCAAGCAATCTTTATATCAGGTTTATATGCGAAACCCATATGTTTACTATTGTTAAGTAAGTCTTAAATGTTATGGAGGGTTGGTAGGCCCTGTGCGACACGGTGCAGCTGAGGATAATTAGTGCGCTTGTGCTGATATCACACAGAGCAAACTTGTGAAGTATGAAGGAAAAGGCCGTGATTGTAAGATTACGAGGTTACGAGCGGAGGAATCTTGAGAGGGATAGAGATATATTAGTCAAAGCTATGTAGAGATCGCTATAGTATGAATGCTATGGTTCTACTGCCTTATCCTTCTTTTTCTAATTACCAGGCGGATTCCAGCTCTTTTATGCCTTCCGACCTTATTCCAATTGCTCTAATTAGGGATCCCGGTTTTCCTTCCGCATATCCCAATTATCCTATTCTGGGTTCCTGCATTCCCCGTGACATCGCCATACGTGAGAGTAGTTCCTACAGTGATCTTATTGAAATCGCATGTATCCATTGTAAAGTACTTTACTCAAGAGCCTGGGCATCTTGCCTACCTTCTAGCCTGAGCTAGTTCAAAATATGTGCCAATTTTACACATTTTAGGGGATATTTTAACTCAACGCATGTTGTAGCTTGTCAATGGTACTAAGGCTTTGTAGGAGGCTTCATTACATACTATGAGTGTTGTTCTAACAATATGGTAGCCCTAGGTATGCCTCGGATTAAGGAAGCTGGCCCACCGGATATCGGGAGAAATGGATCTTTTGATCTGGCGTTCTGTGGTTGTATCAAGGGAATGTATGTTATGGGGAATGGTTGGAGGGAGTCCCTGTCCCCTTAGGGTCTTACCACCGGGGAGGGGATGGCGGATATGTAGAATGCCGAGGCGATTGGGCTGTCAGTCAGCAGCTGGGTGGTCCCGTCGAACCAGGCAGTGCAACTTGGGGACACAGGTGTAGCCACCGCTGCTCTGATGCGGGCGTCTCCTGTCCTTAGGGATCTGGCCGCCCATGACGTGGAGATGTCGTCTAGTTTTGCTTGAAGTGGTTCTACTCCAGCGATGTACCCTAGCTTCTCCATGCTGCTCCGATGGTATCTACTTGTGATCTTCCTCAGTGCTTGATATTCTAATCTTTCCATGCTCGAGATTTTTGTCTTGCAATGGATCCCATTCCATAGCTCTGCGCCGTAGCAGAAGACTAGTCGAATGGCGCCTGTGTACAGGCTTCTCAGAGCTCTGGGGCTGAGCCCCCGTTGGAGTTGCCTAGCCTTTTCATGACGTTCCACAGGCTCCGTACCTTTTCGGTGCGCTTGTTGATTTGTGGCTGGAAGTTGAGCTTGGAGTTGATGGTGATGCCGAGGGAGACTGTCTGGTCATTGAACGTTTCTCCGAACCTCACCGCTCTCTCCTTCTGTAGGCCCCATCTCAAGTCATCCGACTCCGCCTCCTATTCTAGAATCTCATTCACCTTGTCCACTGCCCCCTTTGGAGGACCTGTTGTTCATCCGGCTGGCGATCACCAGCAGTTTATGTCGTCTGCGTAGCTGAATAAGCACACTCGGATTGTTCCTTATCTTGGTCTTGCGAATATCCTGAGTGATGACCGTATAGCTGGGGGGGATAGGGACTTGCACCTGCTGGCCGTCCTTGAGAGGGTTCTGCCTATATACAAGAGCCATAAGATCGGGGACAGTGGGCTGCCTTGGGGAGTGCCATCGGTTATCAAAGCCACACCCCTTGTTTCTCTGTCCCAGCTGATCTGAAATGTCTTTGGGGCTAGGAAGTCCCTACAGTAGTCTCTCTCTTTTGTTAGGTTTACCTCTGCTAGGAGGGCTAGTAGATGGTGCCTTCTTACGTTGTCGAACGCTGAGACGATATCTTTCCCTCAGAGTGTTACCCTGTTGCCTTTCGCGATCTCCTTCCTCACGGCTGTGGTTATGATGACCATAGCGTCCGTGGCTGACCTGCCTTTTGTGGAGCCGTATTGTGGCTCGTGTAGCAGTCCTGTCTGTCTCTATAGCTTGTCCACGATGAATTTGTCGCAGAGTTTCCATGTTGTGTTCGCTAGGACGATTGGTCTCCAGCCTTTGACCTTGCACATGTCTTTCCAGGTTTGGAGATCATTACCATGAGGAGGTTTCGGAGTTTTGTCTATGCTAGAGCTTGGCCCTGCGTGGTCCTCCCGATATTATATAGGAGACTCCGTCCTAGATCTGTACCTTGGATTAGCTTGATCAGCCGATAAGGGATCCGATCGGGGCCTGGGGAGCTGTTGTTCCGTGTCTTCCTGAGGGCGTCTTCCACCTGTCTGAAAGCGTCTTCGTCAGTCTCTCGGAATGGAATCGGGCTCCATGCTATCACCGGTTCCGCCGGAGGGTCTGCTGATATTAAGTACCTTTTCTGGAAACCCTCTACCAGTGCTTGCTGGGATCCTATAGGTACCTCGTCTGCATCCCTTATCTCTACCAGGCTTTCTTTGATTCCGAATGGATCATTTACTATACGGACCATCCCTCATGGGTCTCTATTCCCTGACTCTACCATACTTCACCGGGATGCGGACCATCACCGGGAAGTGGATCAAAAACGTGATTATGAAGTTTTGACGATTTCTAATCCAATATCCAACCAAATTGGCTCAGATTTTGGGAATATTTTGTAGGCGTATGGTAGTTTCTTCAAAAAATTCCAGCAGTGCCCATGTGTATTACTACCCCAACTATCT
>Ga0307511_10004663_pt1 | contig 14004 bp, 13 predicted proteins | sample 13_EM_MG_FD_200266 | JGI IMG/M metagenome (GOLD analysis project Ga0307511, IMG submission 200266) | Populus trichocarpa ectomycorrhiza microbial communities from riparian zone in the Pacific Northwest, United States - 13_EM | ecosystem: Host-associated > Plants > Roots > Unclassified | place...
CTTTGCCTCCCGATGACATCCTTATAACTGTAGCTCATGAATTTTTATATTGGCGAGGGGGGTTACCCGGAATTTCATACCTTAGGCAGTCGACCGATATATGTTCTTATGTTAAAAATATTCTCATCTCGTATCGGGTGTTCTGATTTAGAGAGTCTATTGTATTCATTGCTAATTACAGTAATTTAGTACCCTTGTCTGTTATCCTAGTATGCCCGCAAGGGGCATGGGCATACCAGGTATCTATGCCACCCGCGGACGGCAGATGTCCGCGAAAGGCCCAGAACATATATATAACGTTCATCTAGCCTAATGGGTCCATTCAAATTCCGGAAGGAGCAACGGTTGAGCTGACAGACAGATGTACAATATATTCTTGCTTGATGTGCAGAGGCTATAGTTTCGGGTTCTCTTCTGAGGTATCTACATGTTGACGCGGTCTTGCAGAATTAGTAGAATACCCTCCGGAGTATACAGTATACCTACCTATACGTAAACAAGATGGGAGCAACACAGGATGAGTGAAGTATATACTATGATATGTATACCTGTACCGTGAGACTATACATATACATACCTAGGCGTATTTGGTCTTAAGCTGAGAAATTTCTAACGATTTAGTTAATAAATTATTATGTAAACTTAAATGCCCTCCTTGACTTATAGGTGTGCTTAAGTCTAGAACTATTTAGGTAGCATGCTGTATATTCTGAACCCCGTGGCCAGGGTCAATTGGTACACATAGCTCACTCTATCTGATTTACTGTAAATGCGTACATACTAGCGGCAGTCAATAAGTTTCTGTATCATGTTCTATGTCACACTTTGGCACCTTGGCGATAGCTCATTGGTCAACCACATTGCCTTAGGGTTTCAGAGTACAGGCCTGCCAAAAAATCCTGCTGCCAATGCTACAGGAAAAGCTATGTAGCTCCTACAGCATATTCAGCGAGCGATACCCCAGCACAGCAGCTAATAGTCGAAATGTGAGTCGGAGCACTTGGTAGAATGGATGGATGACAATCAAGAAGAGCTACGAGGGAGTCAAAATGGTGACGGATAAAGCAACAAATATCAATGCAAATATTAATGCAACGGTGCTCAGGATAGGGAGTTAGACTTGACAAGAACTAGGCTTCAATAAATGAAGTTCTAGAGCGGCATATGCAGAGCTTGTGTACATGAAATTCAGCTAAGTCCGTCGATATGTCTCACATATTTCGATTACGGCTTGAGCTAAAAATCATGTGATTTTCTGAAAAGTGGGGAAGTTACCGTTCTCGTGCCAAATCTCTTTGTATCTCTAGCCTAACTATTCAGCTAGGAGTTCCTGCAATGAAATGGGTACTATGCAGTATTTTACCAGTGTTGGAAGTGCATATGTTTCCTTTTATCCAGATCTCGGGATATAGCGCGATATGTACGTGACTGTTGACAACGAGGGGAAGGCTAAGCTGAGTACGAGATCACCAAGTGAGCATTTATTTGCGTCTGTACTCACTTTTCAAATACTTCCATGGAGCGAATAATTTTCTAATCATCTATTCATTCACTATTTTATCCTCAAACGCTCTCGCTCACCTACCCAATCACCTGCTCCGCACTTACTGACTTGGTGAAGCATATCTTTACTCCCCACACAGACGTTCCATAGTGAAGTCCACACAAAAGCAATTTACATTCGATGAATGCATGGCGTAATCAGACTATCGCATATTCAAGTCCGTCTGAGCACATGATGCTCTGCAGGATTTTGGCAGTTCGGATCCCTGCCCCTACATCACCAGACCAAATATTACTTCAGCCGCATTGGTGGCCTGCCGCTCCACCGTTTTCTTTTAAAAACAAGAAACGTAGTAACGGCATTAGATTGTTAGGAATATTAATCCTGTTGTTCAAAAAGCCCCAACTAAGAACCAACGATAAGATGAATAGAGGGACTATAGTGAGCGAGCCCAGTGCAGGAACCAGAGCCAAGCCGCAAACCACACTGATGACCGCCACGGCAAGGTCCAACCGGACGACGCGCCAACTTGAACTCGAACAGGAACTGATCACCACAAGACTCTCTGAACTCGAGCGCTCAGACCACTGCTGCCCAAATTTTAGTGAATCCAGCTCTGGCCCACCTACTCCAACGGATACTAGCAATGAATCTACCCCACGTGCATTGTCCCCGTTACCGATGCTGTTTATTGACGACCACAGTGACCATCAGGTGCCTATTGTTGTGATTGATCCTGGTGGGGATACGGTGCTGAGCCTACGCCTTTTTGATTTCGACCAGGGGGGACATGCAGCCCCAAACAAGACGGAAGGGAAACCACTGGCACGACTTCGGGTCTCTTCAGAGATCCTACGGAAGGCAAGTACAGTCATGATTCCGACAGTAACGGCAATGCTCCCTACGAAATCACCACTCCTCTGGACGCACATGGATGACAATCAGAACCTAAGTCTGCTCATTAAAAGCAAGAATCAGCTTGCACAACCAGGGGGTCGGGGATGGGCTCTTGAAACCCTTATGGGAATTCTTCACTTCACAAGAGACCCTGCAGAGAGATTTGCAAGCTTGGGTGATTGTGCAAAGGACGAAGCAGTTATGATTGCTTTCGTTGCTGACACCGCATGGGCCTTAGGTTGTGTTGGTCCGGTCGTGCCTTGGATCTACTTATGGTTGACCCACGTCGAGTTGCGCTCAGCGGCTTCTGGTTCACTGGATTGGTGGTGGCCCTGCCTGGGTATCGTCGTTGGTTTTGTGGTAGGCGATGCAACCGCGTTTGAGCGTTGGTCAAAGGTGTGCATTCGGTATGGTTGTGACTCTGCTGGCAGCCCTTTCGACCAGGGGTTGTATGTGTGTGATGTCGTTTACGGTAAGTTATATATCCCATCAGCCACGGAGGTTGACTGCATGATATTGTTACTCCTAGTATTTGGCCAGCCACCATTCCTAACGCGATCAATTGGCCTTGGGCTAGGTGACATAAAAAAGAGACGACAGCAGCATGCTGAAGAATTCGAGACTGTCCTGGACCAAACCTTCGCCGAATATGGGGCTGTTCAAACAACTCCCAGTCGAACCTTTGCCTACTGCGCTGCGATAGGCGCATTTGCTCGTGCCGCCTATGACAGACATCTTAGACAATTTCCATTCAAGATATCAGATGAGAGAAGTCTCGGGGACTGGATGCTCGATTTCCTAGCCATCAAGGAGTGTGTGAGTACTCAGTGGGAGGCCTTCTCTGTATCAGATGGCGGATTCCCTGGATATCCTGATATAGAAAATCCTGCACACGTGTTCGGGCGCAGGGTAGAAACCTTGTGGGCTGGGGTAGGGGGGTTGAATTTGGGGGATTACCGACAGGTCCCTCATTTGCCAGCGCTAGATGTCGACACGGTAGTGCTTCGTAGCAGTAAGTGGGATTGGGTAGACCCGTGGGTCCCTGTTTGATGGATGTCATGTGTGGAGGTGGGCATGTTAACTCCTAACGCTTGTACTTCCGAATTGGTCTATAGTAAGGGATAAATTCTTTCATTATAGCCTCCAACGTTGGATTCGCAGTCACCTTTGATTTAGCCCTCGTATTCAAACTATTCTAGCTCTATATAGCTTAAGACGAGGACAGTGGATCGCCGTCCGGAGGAGTACCTATCACCGGGGCTTGTCCTTACCACTTTTCATTGTAGGCTGTGCACATTCATTTAGGCCTGACGTGTGCAAGTGTAAAATTTGACTTACTACTTCCCTCCCTATCGGCAGAGCTCCCTCCTATCATTTCCTCGATCATTCAGCATGTACGTAACATTCTCTGAAAAGAGTCAAACACAAATACAAAATATACCCAAAAGGCTGGATCATTTTAGGTTTAAGGGCGAAAGCCCCCAATTCTGGCTCTATGGGCTGAAGACATGAATGGAGCGATTAAAATTTTACCAGCTCCATGTGATAGGTTGAAATTTGTATGCTGAATCTTTAGTCCAGGTTTCTCTTTTAATATGTCTAGATATCAATATTTGAATGCGATCCTGAGGAGCACTCAGACTACCTGAGAAGTACTAGTATATACATCAGTGCCCGTCATGACGTACAGCAATGTGACCGATGCATGAAAAGGGGTGCACCATAGCCTCCCCGAATGCACCATACTATACAGACTACATATGCAGCATGTGTACAGTACATGGATGAGCTTGAGCTGCACATGCCTCATACAGAATCCGTAGAGCATTTACTAAGGCCGGTATTGAGCCTTCGGCTGATGAGTAATTGGCGATTCAATAATGCAATCTAAAGCGGCTTGGTAAGAAGGAGCTACAAGTACTATATCTCTTTATGTGTGGAATGCCCCAGTTTACATAAGTGTAGCGCAGAACACTCTGAATATAGGAAACTAAATTTTGTGTGGCTTCGCTCTTGCAATTGGTTAGGAAACGTTTATTGTAGGCAAAGTTCTCCGGTATACTGAGCCTGTGGTAAACGTTCCTTCACAGTTTGCATACGATGAGACTACCGTACTACAGTGCCATTCAGAAAGTATCCGGGATGCATAAGAGAGGATACATACCGTACAGCATGCAGACCATTCTGCATGGTGAAGATAGCCGGCAGTCTGAGGAGTCTAGTCTGGTGGGACAGCTTGTGCAGCCATATGCCGAATAGCCACGCTTGGCCTGCTTTTATGCATCCCGGCTACCGGTACTTTTACCATTTTTCAGCGCTTGGCAAGCGACAACACTGCATACAGCATATTACATATCCCCGCTCCGCATACATCCAGCTGCATTGGTGGCCTGTCGGTCCATCACTTGCAGAATACAATTACAACCTTGTTCCAAGATAGGATCCAAAAGCATTCTGCCCTTACCACCCAATAGACCTACGACCACCACGATACAATGAGCGCAGAGACTGTAGGGAGCGGGACTGGGGCGGGATCCGTACGCGGAACCAGTCGGAGCTCGTCGCAGGACTTCACGACAAGGCACATAGTTAAGGGCCAGCTACACGACGAAACCAACCAGGAGACTTGCTCGGACTTTAGTGAATATAGCTGTGCCCTACCCACTCCGACGGAACTACCGGTAGCAATTCATCCACCCCACGTGGTCTATCCCCGACGTTGGTCATTGACGACAACGATGATCACCAAGTGCCGATTGCTGCGATTGACCCCTGTGGAGATACAGTGCTGAACCTACGCCTTCTTGGATTAGACCAGGGAGGACATCCAGCCCAGAACAAGACGGAGGGGAAACCACTGGCACGATTTCGGGTCCCGCCAGCGATCCTGCGGAAGGCGAGCCCGACTACTGCTATGATTCCAACAGCAACGGCAATGCTTCCGACGAAATAGCCACTCCTCTGGACGCACATGGATGAGCATCAGAATCTCAGTCTCCTTATTAAAAGTAAGGAGCCTATAGCACGCGAGTGTTGGGACTGGGCCCTTGATACCCTTCTGGAAGTTCTTCACTTCACAAGGGACCCCGAGGAGAGCTTTAGTCATTGTGCAAAAGGTGGAGTGATTATCATCGCTTTCGTTGCGGAGATCGCATGGGCATTAGCTTGTATTGGTCCGGTTACGCCTTGGATCCATTTATGGTTGACTCACGAATTGCGATTGTGCCCAGCGGCCTCCGGTTCATCGGATTGGTATCGCACGTGGCAATTGCACTGCATAGGCATCGTCATTGGCGTTACTATGGGCGATGCAGCCACATTTGAATGTTGGTCAGAGATGTGCATTCGATTTGGCTGTGACTCCGATATTGACAGCCCATTCAGCCTTGGGTTATATGTGTGTGATCTTATCAACAGTAAGCTATCCCATTACCACAAGGCCGCGCCCAGTGAATCACTGGATTCCGACAATCCTGCAACCTGAAGTATTTGATCACTCCTGACCTAACCCATGGTCTAGGTGACATACAGAAGAGACGACAGGCGCATGTTGAAAAACTCGAGGCAGTTCTCAATGAAACCTTCAACGCATACTGTGCCGATCAGTCAACTATTAAAAATTCAATTCGAGGATAGGAGGAGGAGTTGGAACGATATGTGGATGGCAGTAATAAATTCAGAGAAAGGATTTTCCACAAATATCGATGTAGAGTTGGAGAACCCCGCCGATATGTTCTGGCGAAAGGTCGAGCCCCTATGGGAAGGAATAAAAGGATTGAACCTGAGCGATCAAAGGCGGGTCCCGGGGCGGCCAGTGCTAGATGTGTCCACGCTAATGTCTGGCAGCAGCAAGTGGGATGATGCAGGCTGTGAGGATACTACCTCCACTTTTGATGGATGTCATCATTGTCGTGGTTAAGAGTACTAGGAGATCAACCCCAAAAGTTTTGAGTCTATTCAGGCCAACCCGAATATTTTCGCAGTGACTTTTACAGCGGTTGGACTCGCATTCATCTTTCAGTCCCTTTCTTCTATTATATTGTACACAGTCGTTAGGCTTGAGGTGTTGTCTGTGTCAAGTTTGACTCACAATTCCCCTTAGTTCATAAGTAGAGCTTCCCTCATATTATCCTATTGATCATTGACCCATCATCGTTAAAGTACCACCCAGTGAAACGTATCCAACAAAATATACTCAAGAGGTTGAATCTGGGCCAAGTGTTAGACACATGTGGTCAACTCCTGCTGGTAAATTTAATTTCAACCATAGGAATAAGTAGTGGAAATGTAGATAGTGATTTAAATTTGACTCTGCAGGATTTGAGTAGTGGGGTAGAGATAGGTAGCGGGTGTGGGAAGGTCGACGTCACTTAAGCATATTAAGAGCTCTAGGGACCAATGCTTTACATATTCTGCATTTAAAATACTATTTTCAGGGGATGGGGCATGATCAGGGCGATTGATGGCGAACTTGTTCCCAGGGTGTTGGTGGAGGTAGATAGAACTTGGTATTTCCCGAAAAATCGAGCCAGGGTAATACACGCGTATATCCTTAGTGCTAGAGACTAGCTATATGATGAATTCAACATTCCCAGGGTGTGGATGGATGGTCACAATGATCTCTCGGAGTGCGCGGGTTGTGTCCAAAGGCGTCGGAGATGGAAATGTATTCAGATTGCCGGGAGTTTTTGTGGTCGGGTGGTTGATTATGCAAATAATACAGGCTTTAGTATCTGAAAGGTCAACGACTGAATGAACGGTGGGGGTAATGACTGTTCGAGATATTTATCCTAGTACTTTACCGGAACAAGATGTCGTGATACAGAATAAGCGAAACACCCATAGGGGGTGAAGAGAAATACATAAGGTCACATTTCTCCATGGCCACAACACTACAACGTTGAGTATTGTGGTCGAGGTATACAGTACACCACGATGACCGATATATAGCAGGAGGGGAAGCGATTTGACCGATCAGCTATGACTAGGGAGAGGAATCATAAATCACAACAATAAGCATGTATTAGTCGAATGTATACGTACAACCATGAGAGAACAAAACAACGAGGAGAGAGAGAACAGGGTCAAGCTTCTGAAGCCACGATTAATACATTCCCACCGAATGCGGGGACCAGCCAAGTGCGGAAATCGGGATATTGGGATCGCTCAACAGTTGAAGCGTGCCTAGATCAGAGTGCCTTCCTGACCGGAGGGTCACTAACATTCCATACTTTCACGCTCACGGGTCCCAAAGTTTCCCGGCATTCTACTCGCACCTTCATAATTAACTGTCCACACCCCACTCCCCATCGGTGTTACTATCAACAAGCCCGTCCACACCCCAATCCCCAGAAGTGCTACTATCAAGAAGCCCGTACACATTAAGCAGCTCCCCCGCCTCATCAGGTCTATAGTCTTCCAAATGCAGCCCTGAAATTCCTGCCCATACGGGTACAGCCTTTTCCCACAACTCGTCGCCGGGGTTCGGAAACTGGATATCAATAATTTTAGAGGGAAATGGGTTTTGTGAATTTACGGCACGTGTAAAGGTCTTCCATACAGCGTTTACCCGCTTCCTGATTTCTTGGAACGCCAGCATCAAGCCATCCAGGCTTCCCAGCCATTCTATCTCTACCGGTGGGGGACCAAAGTGCGAATGGACGCCATGAGCAAACGCACCCAGAGCAACGCAGTGAGCAGGGGCCTCGGTGTGGGATGGTTGATAGGCATAATACTCATTCAAGGTTTGGTTTAGTACTGCCTCAAATTGTTTAATGTACTCTCGTCGTCCCTCTTGTAAGTCATCTAGACACATGAATCATATTAGGAACGAACAAAGACCGGGAGATATAACTCCCCTCTATGTTGGTAGGATCACTCACGGTTGATGACAGACCACACATACCCAAGGCCCACAGGATCAGCTGCAGAATCACGACTATATTGAATATACAGCTCTGACCAACGCTCAAACGCGGCCCTATCGCGCATGACGTAGCTAATGACGATGCCCACGTAATGCCCTTCGGCGCTGCCATACCAATCCGAAGTATCCAGCTCAGGCAAGTCTCGTGTTAGCCATAAGTTGACCCAAGGTACAACTGGACCCACGCAACTCAAGGCGCATGCAATCTCGACAACCATAGCCGTCATGACCCCCACGTTGCACTTTTTAGTTTTAATGCAACGGGTAGAGTCTAATGTGAGATGAAGGATTCTCAAAAGTGTAATAAGAGCCGGTATTGTACGTGTACGTGTACTTTGCATAAGCAAATTTAGGTTTTTGCTGCCATCCATGTACACCCAGAGGCCTGGCAATCCCGTGGAAAATAGTGCAACCCCTTTTGCTGAACCACTGGGGGTAGTACGACTACCATCTGTCGAATTCAAGCAGCTTTTCACATGTCGACTCGCTGTTCGTAAGACTGCTGAGGAGATCCGGAGACGCGCGAGTGGTTTCCCTTCCGTGCGCATGGGTTTTAGAGTTCCGAGCTCTAGGCCTTGCTCGCTGACAAGCTTTCGCACATTAAGCACCATATCCCCACCACTACAAATCTCAACAACAGGCACTTGATGATCGTCGCGGTGGTTGACCAGTGATTCAACACGTGGAGAGGATTCTCTGCTGGTTTCCATTGGAGTAGGGAGGGCAGAGGTGGGTTCACTGAAAGCTGAGCAAGTGTCATGGTCCATACCGTCACAATAGAGTATAATTAGGTGCTTGGAATTCGGGCAATGTGGAGCGGGGCTGCTTAAAATCAATTGTTTCTGCGATTGGATCAACATTAAGCTGTACTTAGGCTGCAGGCCAGGCCACCCACAATGGCTGCATGCGATAACGCTGATCATGGATGCAGGAAACTGCAGCCAAGCAGGGATTATATATGTGGCAACATCATGCACAGCTACCACCATCGCAAACATGCCTCGAACGTCAGGCATTCTAGAGGCTGCAATTGAGGTCACAGCATGTTCAAGGAGAGTAGGAGGAGGAGAGGGAAGAGGGGCATATTCAGACGGGAAGTCCTTGCCAGCCACAGGTATCCCGTACATGATGTCAGTGCTGGCAGGCACGATTCTGATATGTATCCCTTGAGGCTGACTCCGCATATTCGTGAAAATCCTCCCAAGAGTGCATTACTTACATGATCCCGCATGCATCCCGCATGTAGAAAAAAATAAAATAAAAGTTGTAACTTGGGAAACTAGTGACGCTGGAATTGTGATCGCCAAGTGCCAAGACGACATTTGAAACAACCAAAGTTGTTGATTTGAGAACTTTCAGAATACACGCCAAACTGCGCCTGTTCAATAAATCGAAGATAATTAACTTTAGGTGGGATTTATTGGCTATTTCTATATTGATTGGCTTTAGGGTCCCTGACTTGTAAAAAATCCAGAAACTGGCAAGATTAGTAACCCGTTGTCAACGCAGTCCGCATAATAGCTCTCACCAAATATACACTTCTACCCACTATTCCTCTGTTCATAACCTCATAATTCTTACACCGTGCCTCGCCTGAAAGTAAATGCTCTCATTTGCACTGAGTCCAATATTGATCTCGGCATCTAGTCTAAAATTTCTTTCACGACGATATATCTGGACCCTTGCTTCTGATACCCAACAAATAACCAAGTTAGTATGGGGTCTAGCATTAGTGTAGTATTCATGCTTCACCTGTGGCATGACATGTTTGGCTTACAATGCTCCATAGTCACTGGCGGAGTTCTATCCTCCGACCATTACCTTTATTATTAATCACGTGAGCATTTAATATTCAAGTATCCCTCCGCGAAAAGGAATGAAATTTAATTGCACCGGTTCTTGCAAATGATAGAATGACTTAATTCAGGTCCCGGGAGTTCTCGAAGAGTAAACACCGAAGGGTAGGGATAATAATAATTGTTGGAGATATTTATTCGGTCTTTTGATAGTACTACCCGTAGCATGCAGTTTACCGGCATGACGGCCTGTTATGATATATCATATATAAGAGAAACCCACACCATAATGGATGGGGCGAAGAACCTAGTGGAGTCCTACTTTTGGAACGTTGACGACTACAGCCGAGGTGTAGGTTTAGATCTAGATGACCGATATAGAGTAAGAGAGAGGCAACTTTGAATCGTAAATCAAACAACTGCTACCTACAAGCATAAGCATGCATTAAGTGAATGTGTACTTACAACCACGACAGAATGAAGACATGTCGACAACGACCAGAGACGCGAGGATCAAAGTTCAGAAACCATGGTCAACGCATTCCTGCCCCCCCTCGTTGAGTTAACGCGGAACTGTTCGAATTCAAAAATCAGAGTACATATTGGATGGTTGAACATGCCCACTGAATACCTAATTGTAGTCTAATTGCCGGTTGGCCACTGCCAAAGGCGACATCTGGATAACCAACAATTAAATCATGCACAAGGCTCCTTCCTCGTTAAATCAGGTTAATTTCCCACTTTCACTCTCACGGCTGGGTATTACATATTCGGCCCCCTTCGGAATCTTGCTATCAAGAATCTCGTCCACATCTAGAAGCTTATTCACCCCTGGTCTGTAGTCCTGCAAATTTAGCCCTGAAACTCTTCCCCATACGGTTTCCACTAATGTCCAAAACACGTCGGCAGGGTTCTCAAACGTAACACCCTCGGAAGATCGGTTTTGTGCAAGAAAGGCCTCCCATACGGTGTTCATAAATTTCTTGATGTCGTGGAATACTAGTATTAAGTCGTCGAGGCTTTGCTGCCATGATATGTTAACGAACGGGGGGTGGTGCAAGTGACCAAGCTGATGTTTGATGGCACGGGCAAACGCGCCCAACGCAATGCTGTGGGCAAGGGAAACTGCAGTAATGGTCTGATCTGCAGAATATAGGTTCCAGAATTCGTCAAGTACCGCCAATAACTTTTCAACGCACCCCCGTCGTCTGATTTGTAAGTCGTCTAGACCATGGATCGCGATGAGCATATACTAGTAACGGTATACTGATAGGATAACTTACCGTCGATGACAGACCACATGTACCCAAGGCCCGCAAAGCTGTCAGAATCATGGCCGTAACGAATGCACAACCTTGACCAACGGCTAAACGCAATCTCATCGCCCATGGTGTAGCTAACGAGGGTGCCCACGTGATGTCCTTTGGCACTGCAATACCATGACCAATCCGAGGCGTACGTAACCGGTAAGTATCTTGTCAGCCATAAGTTGATCCAAGGCACAACCGGACCTACGCAATCCAAAGCACATGCGAACTCTGCAACGAGGGCAGTCATAACTCCTTCGTCGCACCAATAAGTGCGAATGGGGTACTTTGAGTTCAACCTGAGGTGAAGGATTCTCAAGAGGGTAGCAAGGGCCTTTCTCTCTGCAAGGACCGAGCCAGAAGTCCACATAGTACGTTCCATAAGCAAATTCAAAGCCTGATTGTCATCCTTGTGCAACCAGAGCAGTGGTAAACCCGTCGGGAATGGTGTCGAACTACCCACCCCCGAGTCCAAGCAGTTTTTCACATGGCGGCTCGCCATCCGCAAGATGACCGAAGAGACCCGAAATCGGGCCAGTGGTTCCACTTCTGTGTAGGATTTATTACTAGCACCGAGGCTGAGGCCTTGCTCGCGGGCGCTGATTGCGACCCCAAGGCGTCGTACATTCACCACCAAATCCCCGCCGCTACAAATATCAACAATAGGCACTTGGTCATCGTCTTGGTCGTTGATAAACACTACCGGGGATAAAGCACGTGGGGTGGATGCACCACTAGTTTCCGTTGGGGTGGGTGGGGCAGAGGAGGATTGGCTAGAGCTCGACCAGGTGTCTTGGTCTACTTCGTCGTCATCGAGGTGTAGTTGGTCGACGTTGTTGGGCAACTGTGCGAGCTGTAGCTGGGGTCGGAAGCCCGCCGCACTCCCTGTAGTTGTTGTGCTCATCGTAACTGTGTTTTATCGTAAGTTTGTCAAATGTAGGTGAATATGTTCTTGGGAAAAAGACTTTAAATTTTTGAAGCAGAATACTGCAATGCCTGAAGATGAAAGTATAACGTGTATGGTAGCCCGGTTGAGCCTGTGGTACCGTAGAAATTGTGTTGTCTGATTGAAACTGCGCACCCCTCCAAGATGATAAAGCACTTTTCTGTAGATCACCACCTTGATATCTCGACCAAATGCACCGAGTTTTGAGGTACTGGTAGTCTGGTTTTGTCTTGGAGGCTCCTGTACCTCGTCTCCTAAAATAGGGAGAGCGCTGGATTCCAACTTTTAGTGTACTTGTCCTACATCATGATGCGATGGATCGACAGGCCACCCACTAAATTCAGCAATGGCCAAACTTGACTAGCATTACGTACAAAGTTGGTTGTGCATTCGATTGTCACAGATAATTATATTTCATACTGGAGCAAGGGGAAAAATGGCATATATGCTAAGCGCGCAGTAAAAAGTACCGATTTAGAAATTGGATAGGTAAACGGAGATCTATCCAACAAACGGATTAAGCGCCCTGGTCAGGAGAACTTTGTGTCACCGGACTGCGTACCTAAGATATTGAGCTCCCGATGTACTAGTACCAGTACTCCCATGCATATGGTGAACATTCAATATATAAATTTAACACATCGGTTCAATTTTCATATTGGCTAAACGCGTAGATCGCGTGATCACGTGAGACTTAGACAAGTCTAGGGGTCTCACACTAGTATAAGGGCACACTGAATGACTAATCATAGGCACAGCAGCAACTGATCACGAGTTAGGGGTGCTTATTAAACTTAGGCTCTCATTGATATCTTGCATTATTGCCTCACTACCGATGTTCTAGCAGATCTATGTACACTATATGTATCTGCGGAAGTTTGGCGGTTTCGATTAATCATGATAACATACATACCATTTCATACCATTTTGGCACCCCTGGCTATCGGATTAACTACGAGAAATGGTGGTCGGAGTACCAGATCCATTTCGCGGCTTGGTCATTAAATATCATATACCCTGTCGCCATATTCCTCCCTCTGTATCTTGCGACAGCTCAAGCTTATGGTCCTCCGCCACGCGTACGTTTCTAGAAAGATTCAATGTCAGTGAAAATCATCCATAGATCCCAGGTGGATATTAGGTCGAAGTGTGACGAGTAACTCCGATTCCCAGATGATCAAACCCAGGCATAGAGTATAGTAAATATAAACCCCGGGTACTTGAGTATCTATAGCCACCATGAGAGAGAGAACTTATTGTAATTGTAATTGCATGTACAACTCCGGGACCTTTGTCTTCGATCCAGGTTAACCAGCACACAAACATGGGTGAGTATGACCACCACAGATGTGTATATCACAGCCCAATTTCTTAATGTTACACAAATCCACAGGCTTTGTTAGAGAGGCACTTTTGGTGATTTTTGGTGTAAAGTCAATAATTGCGGAAGACTCGTGCCATCGAGTTATCTGTTAGTCTGCACTAGTTAATACTCATCTGGTATGGTTCTCGCCTTTTCGAGGAAACATATTGAGGTCACGAACCTCATCAAGGACGAAACTCCTCCAACGTGTAAAAAATTGGAAGACAGTCACTGAGATAATTATTCAGCTCGATATCCAAAGTTT
>Ga0307511_10004664_pt1 | contig 14004 bp, 15 predicted proteins | sample 13_EM_MG_FD_200266 | JGI IMG/M metagenome (GOLD analysis project Ga0307511, IMG submission 200266) | Populus trichocarpa ectomycorrhiza microbial communities from riparian zone in the Pacific Northwest, United States - 13_EM | ecosystem: Host-associated > Plants > Roots > Unclassified | place...
CAGCGAGCTGCTCAAACAACCCCCCCCACTAAAACTTCCCCCGCGCCGCAATTCGCGGTCGTCCTCCACGCCGTGCCCACAGGGTACGCTCTGGGGGACATCCACCGTTGGCTCTAGACGGACAACTCCCACCTCGCCATTTTATCATCCCGCTGGCTCCTCGCCGTGGACCGACGCTTGGGGAAAACCCGCTCCTCCGTGGTTCTGTACCTGGAGGACCCCACCATCGTTCAGCTCTGTAGGTAAAGATGGGTCTTATGCAGCCGGTGTTAGGTTTGGGGAGAAGAGAAAAAAAGATTCAGTCTCGACATACACCTACACCTGGACGCGAACTGGCTTGACCATGTCGGCATAGCGGCAACCCCTCGTGTACTTGTAGCTTGGAGCCGGAGGATCCGAGAGGAATTCAGTCTATGGGGGAAAGGGCTCACTCACCCCTTATTTATGTTCAAAGCGCAACTACATATACAGCGGTTCAGGTCGGTACAAGTCAACGTTGAAAGTGTTCGGACACTGAGGTGCCAAGCACAACATTGCTTTGCATGCAGGGTAGCCCTTTCCAAGTTGATGAAGATATCAATGCAGAGATTCGTCTTACTGAATGGGATCTATTCATCATCACCAATGAGAGCTGTGTTTTATGTTCCACTTTTCACATTCCGTAGATGAGTCAGCGCCCCAAGCGCAGTTTAGCCAGCCCACTCGTTTGCATCCAAACCTTCACCTCGTCCTTATCCATGTCCGACCTGTTCGGTTGCGGGTTGGGTGGGCATGGACTCTCGTTCGACTCGGTTTTCGGCTGTAATCTTTGTGAGCTCGTGTTCCTGGCCGGACTAGCCGCGTATTCCTTGACGATTGGAGTGCGTGATGAACTGCTGTGTTTTGATTCAAATCAAGTTGTTATTTCAAAACAAAAGAGATGGATTTCAATGGAATATGTACCAATCCTAAGACTGTATGCCTTAAATACATATCACCACACCGCTGCATATTATGCAGGTATAGCCCACCTGGGAAACCCTGGACCCGAACGGAGGAACTCCTGCGAAGGGGACAAGGCGGAATACTTTGACATGGTGGGGGGATCTTTAGGGTATCGCTGTGGCAGCCTGGCCGGGAGATGGAAGAAGCGAGGCACTGAAGGAGGGGGGTGATACCAGCAGGAATAATGGCGGCAGGATCTCCTTGGCTCGAGGTTGACCCCGCACCGAGGGGCGGAATCAGAGGGCATGGGGCGGAAGCCCTCAACATGCCTCATTGCGTATTTGCTCAAAGACATAGGCCGCAAGGTGGGTATCCCATGTACATTGGATATATCTTTATTATTATTATCGCTTTGTACCCATAGTGGCCGCAGATTAACCTGCGGGTTCCCCTGAATCCTACCCGGGCTCCTCATACATCGACTAGAGCTGTGCATGGGAGTAATGAATCTTAGAAAATAAAAAAATTTACAAAACGTGAGATAAGAAGGAGGAAAAAGAGCATAGCAGAGTCTTTTGAGCACAATGGTATGTCGCTACACCAACATTACAAGATCCAAATTCGTGGGCTTCCGGACTTGTGAATTAGATAAGTATTAGATGGATGGAAATGTAGTCTGGTTATAGAAAAGGAGACACGGCGACCAGGCTACATACACACCGTCTGGTTGGCAAACACTATCTGAGCGAGGGTGTTTAATGGCATCTACCTACCATTCCTCCACACACTACATTCGTAGTTCCCAAACTCATTCCGCTGTTGGTCGCGCAACAACACCGCCAACCTATTGATGCCTCCTGGAACCTCCTGACTGCGGGAGGGAAGTCACCTGACGTAAGAAATACACCGCACGCTTGAAAGGCCGGGGAAGCTGTGATAAATCGCTGGCACACAGTCCACTGACTATCACGACCTGAGAAACATAAAGAAAACCCTACCAGTAAACCTAACTAGATTACACCAAACTCAGGTGGGAAGAGGGCGGAGATAATCTCCGCAGAGAGAAACCATGATACACAACGGCAGAGCCAACACGTGCGGGGTTGTTTGCCCTGGGGTGACTGTGAGATGAGAGCTGGTACGGCACCGACGCTAGGTGAAGCGATCTGCAACGCGCTGTGCAACACGCTGTACAACACGCTGTGCAACGCGCTATGCAACGCGCTGTGCAACACGCTGTACAACACGCTGTGCAACGCGCCGTGCAACGCGCTGTGCAACACGCTGTACTACGCCTCTGGTAGAGCCGCCCCCTGTCAGGATAGCAATCAAGTTCTTTTGGCTTGGCGTGAGTAACAAAGGAGATTAATGGGTGTTTACTTTTTATTATGTTACTCATTACTACCTAGAATGCGGACCCCATTGGGAACCAGGGGGGCGAGGAACCTAATCACAGACTACGTGGGCAAACCTTATGGAATTGACATTGAGAAGTTAACGAGATCCCTATTTCGCACAGTGACTTGCTGGAAAGCAGGAAACCGAGATAAGTATTCGATTCGCTGGTCATGCCCTGTCTCATGAGTGTGCCCCTGCCTTGGTGGTGGGGACGATCCTCCAGTTAACTAGATGCCACCATACGGCTGGGCACGACGCAGCTAACCAAAATGTCGATAATAGCAACTACTCAGGATGCAGGAGTTCTTACAGTTGCTTAAACCTTTACAACTTAGAATTGCTCACCTTGGTTACACACAACGGAACATCTCGTCACCACTAGCGTGACTCCACTTTTTGAAGGTCCGCGATTTTCTGCGCAACCACAAGTCCTCAGGGACAACGGAGTTCACCATGCGAATCCGCGCAACGAAATCCACCTGTTCAGCCCTCCTCCCCACGACTTTCCCAACTTTGAAGACCCTTCCCTGGTCTTTCAAGTTTCCAGACCCGCGATCAATTACGCAACTTCTGGCACAAGCTGTATCAGTAGAAGACACCGAAGACCCACCCCGTTTGTGGCGTACCACGGGGCCTAACACGAGAAGCTAGGTCACATCGCCAACATCGAACCCCTAGAGACCAAACTAGCGGACATGGGAGCCTGCTGGATGGCAAAGGCAATATCGACAGGAGACCCACATATTCGCGACTTTCTTGAAGACCCCCCCCAAGGCTTCCCTCCCTGGCATGACGGCACGGGGGGCCCACAGTCCACTCTAGAGTCACCGATCTCGGCCGCCTTCCACCTGACAGCCATCAGCAGCCCGGAGAAAATATCCTGGGGGGACTCCCATTCTCACGTCGAAGGGAATCTCAAGCTCATCAGCCTCCTCCAATCCCAGGACCCGAGGTCAAGGGAGAAAGGCTACTGGGCCGCCTCCCTCGCACAACTCACCAAAGACGGATGGATACTGGCCTTCTCGGACGGAACGGGAAGAGACTCCGACGTCGCCTCGGGGACCTTCATTCAGGACAGCAAGGACAACGGAGAAAAGATCGGGGGGTTCCTAGGGAACCTGGCCTCGGTAGCGGACGGGGAACGGAAGGGATTAACCTTAGCGATCCAGAACGCACCCCCTGCCCGCTCAGTTTGCATCCTGTCCGACTCCTCCACCGCCATCCACACGGCCCTCCGCTTATCTGGGGGGGCCCCACCCAAATCGGGCATCGAGACAGAACTTCGTAAGGCCTTCCTCGGGCGAAAACACCCAACGGCAGTCGCCTGGATCCGAGGCCATCTAGGCCTGGACGGGAACACTGTCGCAGATAACCTCGCAGTATTTCACTCCCACCTGGGGTCCATCTCCCTACACACAAGAACAGCCACTGCCGAAGGGGTCCGTGGGGCCTCCAGAGCGGTCAGGAAAACTTCGCGAACGCGAGCAGGGTTCGGGACGAGAAGAACAGATTGGCACAGACACGCTCTCAGCGCCTTTACTTGGTACCGCACCGAGAGGGGACCCCAAAGAGCCTGACTCCACCACATACGCAAGGTCGACGACCCCGCCTGCCCCTGCGGACACCCCAGACAAACGGGGGAACACATAGTCTTCCACTGCCCCAAACACGCTCCGATCAGAAGCCGCCTCTTAGAGGACAAGAGCTCGTAGGAGGATTTAGACATACCAGACTGGCGCAAGGAAGGGGACGACTCCTACGACGCTATAGAGAGCTTCTTCGACTACCTCTTCTTCGAATCGTGAAGCGAACCCACCACTACGAGAAGGAAGTAGGACCGCCACCCCACTATTGACATCGGAAAAAGTCTGCAACGACTTTCCCCCAGCCTCTCGCTGGTTAGATGATGTGGAGCTAGTCCTTGCCTTCATGTAGAAGGGACTTGGGAAGGGCCGAGCCAGGAAGCGGCGGAGGAGGCTCACAGGGGAGGGGCCTTCAGGGAGAGGGCGTGGCGGCGGAGGTTTCATTTGTTCAGGGAGGGCCGGGAAGGGGCGTGGCGCAGGAAGGGGGCCGTTTAACTATATTTGCGAGTCAGGGGAGGGCCGGGAGAGGGCGTGGTGGAGGACGAGACGGAGGCCGGACGGAGGGCAGCGGCGGAGGGGCGCTAGCGTTGCTTTTTGAATTTGGATCATGCACGGCCCCCCAGATTAACTTGGGCTGCCTTGAAACCTAGCGGGCTTCCGTTAGGCTCGTCATAACCCTCCTACAGGGTTGCATACGAGTAATGAGTTTTTAATAAAAAAAAAAAAAATAATAAAAAAAGTAGAAGACCCCGTCGGATCCACATCCCAGCCCCACACCACACTGTCACCCAACGAGAGCTCTCCCCTGGCGAGAATTTCATTCTTGCCATGGATGCAGTCAACCAGGCCAATCGGGAAATTCAGCGTGCACACTCCTTCACTCCTATACTTCACCTAGATTGGAACCATCACCAGGATGTGGATCAGCCCCCACGAAAACCCTGAAGGCTTATTCTTGGCGGTATAATGTAGTTAAATATTACCAGAATTATGGCCAGCAAAATATATAATAATTATAAAGTCTGGTCTCTAATTAATAAGGCAAATTAGTTTAGCAATAATTTGCCGATATATAATTATGAGATAGAATTAAAAGGTTATGGTTGGCAAACAATTCTTATGTCATAAAAATGATTATATTACAGAGAGAATAATTAAGCAGTGTAACTTCTCATCTCTGCTGTCTAGGGTGTTGTACTCAAGAGACCTGCAGAATGAAAATAACAGCAGATTTTGATAGTATTTATACTTCTTAGTTTGAGGTAATTTCTTAAGGAAATTCCCAAACTAGAACTATTTAGGACTAGCTACTTATGAAGTCATACTATGATGTCATAACAAGTAATATGATGTTATATCTAGTGAAATGATATCATATCCAGTGACAGGAAATATTTCTAAGTCATGTGTTTAAATACTAGTGACTTAGTAATAATAGAAACATATATGACTTTAGAGTAATATAAGAACTACATGTTTATATAAGAAAATTACAGGTTGTGATCAGGTGATATATCAAGTGATATATTTTTTAGTGTATTAGGAGTTACTTACTAAGGTACTTCCTTACATAATCCCCTCTTAGAATAAAATTCTATCAAAATAAGAATAGAAATATAAAAATAGAGCTTTTCCCATTAGTCATCTTCAAAAAGGAAAAACAAACCAATAGCTAAATATTGTGGAGAAATAGAGACGTTGTTTGTATACTCTAGATCCTAGCTCTATTATTATTTATTATGTTTAAAGTTTCTTTCCTTATTTTATGAGGTGTGTTTAAGTCATATCCCTTCCCCTTTCTATGTGTCCTACCTTAGATTCAATAAGCCAAAAATCTTTCTCCAGACCTTCATCAATATTTGGGTCTCCTTCATGATCCTCAGCATATATCAATTGGTTATACTTAGAAGGCCATCCTTTTCATTATACCATATATTGCTTTAGGCCAGATTTTGGTTCTATACCAAATTCCAACAGTCTTTCCACCTCATACCTATCTCCTGTTACTGCTTCTGGTGGGTCAAGTTTCCTTTTAGGTAACAAGTGATCAGGATTGCTGATGTAAGGTAGGATGAGGAAGGTATGAAAAGAGTCAGAGATTTGTTGGAGGTCTGGGTAGTCAGAAAAGTCTAGAGTAACATTTTGTAACCAAGGTGAAAATTTGGTGATTTTGAAAGGTACTAGCCAATAAGAAGAGGTTTTGGAGGAGTTGTATATAGGAAGAAGGTTTTTGGTATTGAGTTTGACTTGCTGACCAATCTTATATTGTGTGGCTAGTCTTCTGGATTTGTTGGTTTAGTCAATCTGACTTTATTTGGCTTTAAGCATATTTTCGGCTACCTTGTAGTATCTTTTGGTTAGATCTGAAAAAATAAGGATAAGGTGTGGTAGGATAGGAGGACAGATCCTTGGCTGAAAACCTAGGAGGGAAACAAAAGGTGAATGTTTCCTGGAGGAGGATTCTCCAGTGTTGACTTCCATCTAGACCTCTGATGCAGCATTTACCCAATTCTTTCCTTCTTCCAACTATTTACCAGGAAACATAGAAATGATTGTCCTATTCTTCCTTTCACTAACTCCATCTGTTTGAAGGTGATATGTGGCACAAGCTTTATCCTCAATTCTATTGTTCAATCTCTAATCTTTGAAAGTATAAGATATAAAGATAGGGTCTTGATCTTAAATAATAGAAAAGCGTAAACCAATAGTAGGTCTAATCCACCTAGTAAAAATATTAATTACACCTTTAGCATTAATTTCTGAAGTGCATGTAATAAGGAAAGTATAGTCAGTTAACCTGCAAGTAACAAGTAACTTATAAAAAGATAAAATGTAAGGCTTCTCCTTATTAATCTCTCTGAAACCAGGAATTAACTTATAGTATGGAATAAAGACAGGCTTAAGAGAAATAAAATCTATTGAAATACTATTTCAAGTAGAGGTAGAAAAATTCAAAGAAGTGAGTAGTCCAACAGGTTTTTTAGTTGATCCTGTGGTGAGTTAACAAGTCTCACAGGATTCAGCAAACTTCTTGGTATTACTACATATATTCTGCCAATGATATTTATTAGACAATTCTTGTATTGTGTTTCCTAAGTCACTATGTCCTGTATTAATATGGGCTTTGTTAATTAGGGTTTCAATTGCTGTTTTACCATGAATTTTGTAATCCTCAGGAACTATCAACTTCCATATATATCCTTTTTATATATACATGAACCCTTTATGCATGGAGATCAAAGGAATGAATTCTCCATTTTCCAATCTCTTACATATGTCATTAAATATATGATCCTTCCACATGCACTCTCTGTAATGATCTGCCAGCTCTAGGTTCTTGATTTAGGTTACAACTACCAAATTAGGGTAGATGACTTCCTTGGGGTTGATAGAAATGTCTCCATGGTATTTAATGTGGTCAGTATTGTTCTTGGTGTGATGGTGGCTTAGGTGTGATTTTTTGAAATTGCAGTTGACAAGCTTGGCATAATGGGTTTGCTTGCAGTATATAAACTTGCTATTGGTAGGCAGAGTGTATATGACTTTTTTGTCTTTGTAGGAGTTGCTTCAGTGACACTTTTGTTTGCAGTTTTTGCAAATCTTGGTGAAATTAGCCATTGTATATAGACAATGTAAGGTATTATGGTCCTTCCTTGCACATACCTGGTATCCATTGTTCTTTTCCTTGATAGAGGGAGGAGGAACTGTTGGGACCTGGGTGCTAATTGGAGGCAGAGTCATTCTGTCTTTGGATCTGTTGTATGGTTATTCATATATCTTAGTAATCCTAAAATAACTATCTTTCTGATCTATGGGGATTTGTTTATTAGATAGATGCTTAAAAAGGTTCCTGTAGGACTTACCTTCTAGTTCATTCAAGATGGTTTCCTTCTTTTATTATTTAGCTTTTTTCTCCCGTTCCACTATTATCTTATTGTATGCATCTTTTACTTCCAAGTTAGGCTCAAGTGTAATTATGTTATCAGAGAGGGTATTACACCTTAGCTTCCTCAGGTTGTTCCTGGCTTCTTGGAGAGAGGTAGGACTGGTTTTTCTATCAACCTAGAGGTCCATGTTGGGAGGTGGGTCAATGACCTTTATTGGTATTGGTGGAGGTAGAGGAGGGTTTTGAAAAGGTGCCTTGACCTCTTTATGCACACAGGTAGGAGATTTTGCCCTCTTTTTGAGTGCACACTGAAGAGTTGGCCTCTAATCTTCAATATCTGCTCTAGCAATTGAGGCTACCGTTTCACTCAAGGTGGGAGCAGGGGGAGTTCTCATCCATTCTTCTTCCATTTCTCCTTTTTTAGAGGAGGAGAAGTTGTCCTCATCAATCAAATACTAGTCATTATCTTAGTCTTTTTGATAGTTGCAGGGACCAGCAATTAGAGACTGAGGAGAGGAGGGTGGAGGAGGAGTGGTATGGGTGCTGGGGCCAGCAGTAGCAAATGCTTGAGTGTTAGGCCTAATGAAAGGCCTGAAACCTCCAAGGGAGATTTCACCAGCACTAAGCTAGTTCCGTAGTACTCTGTTTGTATTATCAATTTCTATGTAGAATTTAGATTGTCTTTTAAGTACTTGTCTTGGTACTACTGAATCTCCTTGCCTCTGGGCCTGAGCCCTAGTAGTGGTGGCAGCCACCACAACTGGTTGGTGGGCTTCTTGAGCCTCAGTGTTTACTTATAGTTTCATTGAGGCTGGGAACCTGAGAGGGAGAGGGCGCCCTCACCCTTACCTTCTTACTCTTCTTCTGAACCCTATAATTATTGTAGGAGAGAGGGTACTTAAGGGGAGAGTGTTTGATCCTGGTATTTTTTGGAGGCATTTGGTCAAAGTTAGGTAAGTGTGAAGAAATATATGGAGTAGGTAGTAGTTGTAATGGTAGTATTGGGTACTTGAGTTGGAAGAGCTATGAGGGTTGAATGTAGATAGGAGTTGGAGATTCTGGCTCCTTATATTCTATCCTGCTGAGAGTATTTACTAAGGTATTATTCTTACCTTTGACATACCTAATAGTATAATCAAACTTATTTATGAACTCAGTCTAGCTTCTCTTTATTTCTGAGTTAGCACTATATTTTAGTCCTATTGTCAGGGGTTTGTAAGCAGTCCTGATTATTATTTCTCACCCCTGTGATACTTCCTCAAAGTGCTTTAGGGATTCCACTATTGCAATCATTCCTTAGTAGTTGTTGAGTAATTAACTTGTAAGTTATTTAATTTTTGGAAGAAATAAGCTGCAGGTTGTATTTCTCTATTACTTATTTAACCAATCCATTCTGCAATGCTAATAATACTTGAATCATATACTAGGTAGATTCCTTCATTGTAGTGGGGGTTGATTTGTTTCAACACCCTATCTAAGGCAATTATGTTTTTAATTTCCCCAAATACTTTTTATTGTAAGTGGGTCCACTTATGTCGTAGTATTGATCCTTCAATATCGGAAAGGAGTGAGATCACCTCTGCCAAGTTAGGGCAAAATTTAGATAGTTAATTTATCATCCCCATAAATTACTGTAGTTGTTTATTTGTCTTGGGTTTAGGAAATTCTCTGATTGTTTGCATTTTGTGGGGATCAATTTTAATTCCATCACTTGTTATGATATAGTTAAGGATTATCAATTCCTGTAGCATAAATTGACAATTATCTTTGTTAAGGTAGAATCCTTGCTTTTATAATTCTGTGAAAATTTCTCTGTAAATCCTGCAGAGAGCTTCAAAAGTGTCAACAACAATTAATAGATCATGCAGGTAGATCATGCAATCTTTGCCTTTCTATTTTCTTAGTATGAGTGATATAGCCCTCATTATAGTAACAGGGGCATTCTTGTCTTCTTCTTGCATATACCTAGTATTGAAAATTCCTTCAGGGCATAAGAAGGCTTTATACTGTTGATTATCTGAGTGAACTCTAATGTTGAAATATCCATCAATAAGGTCCACAATAACCCTAAACTTCTTGCTGTAGATCCAGTAAATTAAAAAGTTTGTATTGAGCATTTCAATAATAATATTTCTGATGTTTCTATTCCTTTCTACTGCATTATTCAGGAATCTTGCAGACTTCCTAACCTTCTTTGGTTGGGTAAACATGGGTACTGCATTTGGTGAAGTGGAAGGATAAATTTCTCCACTTACTAATTTCTTATAGACTTTTTCCCTCAGTTGTTATGTGAATTTATTGTATCCATTCCCAAAATGTCATGCCGATCAGCTAGCATTAGGTAGAGGGTCAATCCTATGTTGCATAATGTCCTTGTCATACCTAAGTGGTGCTAGTACATTTGGTTTCTCATCTGGGAATCGTTTTGGAAATTCTTTGTAAGGGTCAAATCTTGGAAACACAGTTGTTGCATTAGTGCTTATGGTCAGGCCATTAATCCTAGTTTCATGATCTGCAATGATTTGAAGTATATTTCCTAAAAGGTTTTCATAATAAGTATTTAAATCAATAGTGGAATCAGATCCTGGTTGTATGTTGTCATCCACTATTTCATCACCACCTTCCTTAGAGTCCTATCCCTCATCATCTGATAATATTAACTGTGAGTTATCTGAGTCTCAGTCACTTTCTGAGGAACTTGTTTCCTCTCTGATATTACTGTCTGATTCAGATAATGTACAACTATCAGTAGTATCATCTAATTCTTCAAAAGGTATTAAGTGTAGAGTAATCTAAGTTCACAGTTTGTGTCACATAGTTGACTGCAGTGAGGATCTTAGTTTTTTTTATAAATGTTTCCATAGGTATAGAGATCCTTATATTCATACTATCAGGTTGGATAGTTATATGATTATTTTCCACCACAATTACAGCTCTTATCCTTATAAGAGTTGGGTCTTCTAGAATTATGTTACAATCTTTTAAATGACATATATATAGGTAAGTGCTAAACTTATATCCTGCAAGTTTAATTGTGATATATATTTTGTAATTGATTGTTAATCTGCTTCTTTTAATTGCAGTGGCAAAGAGCATTTTAGCTGCAACTTCTTCTAATTTTAGTTTCAATTGGGAGCAAAATAAGTTAAAGATAAGGTCTCCACCTATGGTACATGAGTCTAGTAGGATCCTTGTATTATACCCATTGCAGATTATAATGCAGCTATGTTTGCTCACTTCATCATCTGCTAGTTTGTTGATGGATTTTGTTAAGGTATCTTATTGATCCTTACTTTGCAAGGTGGCTCTGTGGATCCTTAATTGTTGAGGTCTCTAACTAGTTTGTTTAATTTGTGGAGATCCTATAGATTCCTTCTTATTTGGGTAATTCCTGACAATTTGAGACTCTTTCTTGCACAGGTAACATTTTCCTTCTGAAGTAAGTCTTTGTTATTCTCTATATGGTACTATCTTTTCCACTTCCTTGTTTTTTCTCAAATTGGGGAATTGACTAGAGTAATTGCTTTTTTTGGTGCTTCCACCCTAGTTTATTCTGGGTAGTGTTTCCTTAAGTTTGTTGTATATGGATTTATTATCTATTTTGGGAAAAGATATTCTAGACTTACCTTTCTAACCCTTATTAGTTGGTTGGTTCTGTTTGATTCTTTCAGCTTTGATGATATTATCTAATTCTACTGCCTTAGTGACAATATCCTCTAATGACTTATGATATTTGATCTACATTCTAACTTATATGTTTAGGTTAGAACATATGCCATCCACAAATTTACACTTTAGTGCATGGTGTCTGATCATTTGTTCTCTATCCTTGTCTTTGCATGATAGCTAAAACCATGCTAATTTTTGTACATATTGTATAATTGTAACGTGATTTCCAATTGATTGAAGGGTAAATTTTTCATAATGTTGTTATAGCTTGTCTGGTATATTTATAGGAATGTATAAGTGTGGGCCAAGTTATTAGAGGAGTTCTGTAAGGAACTCGGCTCTACCAACATGGTTATAGGGTCTTAAGCACGCCCACTATGTCCTATACAGGATTATAATAGGTGCCTAAAGGTTGTTGAGTAGGGACTAGTGCTGACTTACTAGTGCTTAGGTGAGATTTTCTGAAATTTGTGACAAGGGAGGTACAGGGACTGCTGTTCCACTAGCCTTGGGGAGCTCGGTTCTGGAGTGCTGGATAAGGTACTGGATTGTTTAAACAAGGTTCAAGAAGGACTAGGGTTGATCAGGCTCTAGGAGGGGTGGGTAAAAACTTTTAAACCTTAAATTGCAGGTAAAAAAAATGTCAGTGTGGGCCAAGTTAGTAGAGGAGTTCTGTAAGGAACTCGGCTCTACCAACGTGGTTATAGGGTCTTAAGCACGCCCAGTATGTCCTATACAGGATTATAGTAGGTGCCTAAGGGTTGTTGAGTGTAGGGTTGGTTGGGGATCAAGAGGTACAAGTGAATAAGAATATTACCAGTATAGCTTATGTATTTCTGCGGTAGCTAGACTAGACCGTGCTGAACGAGAACTGTCCTACCTAAGGCCGTGGAATTCAGATCTTTAATAGATACTGAGTTCCTAAGGCAATGAGTCTACTTGGACTCATACTAGGCAACAGTAAAGACTTATTATAATACCAGATCATAATGAATACATAATGGCTCATTATAGACACGTCCAGTGTCATGATGATGCCTAACAAGGTAACAGAAATAAGGCTGCCAACGAGATAAACAACTAACAGGAAAACAGAGTAAGCTACTGCCCAATTAGGCAGGCATAACAGGAGATGGTGGTCAGCAAGCTGACATACATGAGACCAACCCAGAATGATACAAGAATATGACAGGTAATAATAATGAAATATGACAAGAAAACTACAAGGAAAAACAACAAGACTAATCCCAATATAATCCTTCCTAATCCAATCATGTCCAAACAGAGTAGCTACCCTCATAGGCCAAAAAACGTGCCTTGATATAACCCAATAAAATCCACCAAAACTGCCATAGATAAAACACTTGTAGACAAAACATATACTAGAAAACCAGTTCCTTACAGAATGAGTTTATTTCTTAGAATTATCATAAAGGGATACAAATTCCATTTGTCTTCCTCAGTCTTATTCCTATAGTTTATACAATATCGTAAGGCATCCTCACTTACTACTGCACTACACTTCCTGAAAGCCAAAGGTTTACTTATATCCAATTCTTGAGGGTATGTCCACTCTCTGATCTTGAAGAACCAATCCTCCCAGGTTTGTGAATCTTCCCATAACTTATCTTTTCCATTATAAACTTCAAGTTGTTCAAGTTTAGTATATTTGGTTACTTGTTTTAGTTTATCATTTACCTCTGATACTATTTGTTTGACTCCACTGACTTTCTCATATCCTAATATGCTTAGTGTAGGTTCCCTATCTTTTCTAGGCCTCCCTGGTCTAAAACCTGTTAGTATATTGCTGTCCGACTTAGTATTACTAGTCAGATCAAAAGTAAGTTTTCCTTTACCTTTCCTATGGAGCTATTTTTTTTCTTTGTACATAACTTTGATCTTAATATAGACATACTTTAACTTTTCCCTTTCATCCATCAAGTCAGGAATAATTGGTTTTGATTCATCCAACTCATCATCTTCTTCTTCAATATCAGATAATTCTTTTAATGGATCCTTTTTTTTTTGAGGCAGGATTTCTGATCGTTCAATGTCATATGTATTATCTTTTGCTATGTATTCTACCCGTAATGGACATACTTTCTCTACCCATAGAACTGCTTTTGTTATGTTGTACCCTGAGGTGTCTAGTCTTCCGTTGATGGTTTCTTTTAAGGTACTGTCATTGATGTCAAGTAAGGTACTTTCCTAAAATATATAATTATAGGTTCTAGTTATAATTATATCCACTTCTTCTGGTTTTAATGTGCTATTATTGATTTACACATATAGATTCATTTGTTACAATTTGTTTTCCCAAGTTTTCAAATTGGAGTTTCAGTATCTTTCAGTTGCTAGGAGTGTCTGAAAAGTTCTTCCTGAAAATACATCTGATATTTCCATGACTATTTTCCTTGTACTTTTGGTTTCAAGTGGACCTACTGGTTCCAGAAGTACATCTCTAGCCTTTTTAGTAGTATTGGCTAGTTATTTTTTCATAGCCTTTATTTCCTCTGATGTCATTGCAGATGTTTTTTTCTTCTT
>Ga0307511_10004665_pt1 | contig 14003 bp, 14 predicted proteins | sample 13_EM_MG_FD_200266 | JGI IMG/M metagenome (GOLD analysis project Ga0307511, IMG submission 200266) | Populus trichocarpa ectomycorrhiza microbial communities from riparian zone in the Pacific Northwest, United States - 13_EM | ecosystem: Host-associated > Plants > Roots > Unclassified | place...
AAAAGGAGAATTTACTTTCCCCCCCCCCCATGGAACCGGTGAGCTATAGCTAGCCGCTGGATAACACCTGACTAACGCCACCCGGTGAGATATCTTCAGTTAGCATTATGGTTCGAAGACACCCCCCACCGATGGCCATAGATAAATATTTTATTAGTATTGCAGGTGGGAAAAGTATAAGTAATGTTCAGTGCATGATCAGCGGCTATGTTTCAATTTCCCATCATGTTGTGTATCTCACACGTACTTCCCGTTATACATATTGTGTAGATTTTGAAGCTTAAGCCAATCGAAAAGAATTGCAGAAAGTATTTCCCAAGGGCACTCCTGGCCGTAGTCTGGTTGTTCTGGCCACCCTCTAGGAACCCGAGGCAACAAATGCAAAGCTGTATTTGTGGGGGAAAAAAAACAGTCTGCCTTAAGCTCTGTCCTACATTTCATGTTGAGAACTGATATGGATATGGTTGTGATATGACAGGCTATCCTGTGCCCATGATAGGCTGGAGCTCGGAATATCCAATTATGTTTGAGCTTCATGTATGCGGGGGGGAGATTAAATTTTACGAATTTTCTTATCGACCCAGCTGGGCTGTGTATGACCTGTCAAATAATTCGAAACAAATATAAAAAGAAACACATTATACATATGCTGATACTATTCTCGTGTCATGATAGCTAGATAGGTGTCAGGTCAGCCCCTACAGACGATCCTTTCGCTAGGGAAAGTTTGGAAAACAAAGTAAAAGAGTACAGGGCAACGAAGTGGAGTACACGCACGCCATTGAGTTGGGGCCTGCCTCAAAGTTACCATAGCTAGTATAGAGAGGGTAGATACTCTAGTCTACAGAGACCCAGAGATGACTTATAGCCCTACCTTTTTGCTAATGCTATATGGAAATATTCCAGACCTGAAGTACCTGATAGATCTAGAGAAATACTCACCTCGGGTTGTATTCTTGTCAATTCGGGGCATAGCTGGACTTTCTCTTGTCCCAGGTAAACATCACTATGCGTACAGTCGACCAAAGGGATGGTACCCGCGGAATTATTCATATGTACATCACTGGCAACCTCGCTGACGAACTCCTCCTTGGTACCTTTGACAGCCCCATAGCCAATGTGAGCAATCTAAGTTCTGGAAGTATATAACCTGTCTATCAGTTTCGTCGGCCCAGCTGCAGATGCAACACTGCCAGCCCGTTACCCAGGTCTAAAATTGCCAGGCAGCTAGCATAGGTTACCGAGAGGCACCCTTTGTATCACGTCGATTCCCCAACGGGGCGCGAGCTCGAAACACACAAGCATGAGGGGCAAGGCTTGGGTCATTCCACACAGGTGCTGTCTATGTGGAGGCTGGCAGATGCTCAATCATCACACTACGCCCTGACTCACGACTCAGTCATGCCATCCCACCCAGGGCGAGGATGGTAGCAAAGTGAGGGCATGTTTTCATGCTCTTATGTTCCGGAGCAGCCTACCGCCGTGGCCAGTTCAGTACATAGAATTCCCGAGTCCGGCCTTGGATCGCACCTTGCAGCCACGAGCGCTGAGCGGCTCCAACTGGTTTCTAGCACTTTGGGAAGGGTGTATCAAACACAGCCTTGCCTTATATACCTACAATGGCCCTACGTATATAGCTTGTTAAGGAGGGACCCTAGCCTATCATAAGCAATCTTCTTCCCGTATCAATATACATATTGTGTTTTCTTACACATACATACACTGATACCTACAGCATAGTATACAGTACGTAACCCATGAGTACGTACTGAGGCTCGGTCGCGGGCTCACCACGTACACGCCCAAGCACCGTCACGGTTTACCCACGTACTGAGCCGTGAGGTAGAAGCATCAAGACACCAGACTGCCTGAGCTATAGGAAGATAAGTGACTCAAGCTCTCCTCACATCATTGCAATAGCATTTCTTGTGTTTTAAAGCAGCCCCATCCATATGTTAGGATTCGGCGTATATATAGTAGCTCATCATGACCCTACGCCTCCGTGGGGTTAATAGAAATTACTATGGTCATCTTTCTAGAATGCAAACTATAATGTCTCTTTGTTTACCATAGCTTCAGAAAGCAAGATATGGGTGGCTGTATATTCTCTAATAACCTAATTAATTATTTACAAATAATAAAAGCCATACATATATTCATCAAGCTCGTGGATTGGGCTGGCAATCACTAATAATGTAACAAAAAAAGTTACTCCATGAGCGACCAGGGCTCGACCTCATACAGGGTAACATGCACGATATCAGGAACATCATCATAGCCCTCATAGAAAGCCCCAAATCTATCGTACGTCTCTCGGATTTATGTTTTATGTATTACGATTGTGTGGTTATATATAATGATCTTCATATATTGAAAAAGTAAATGCAAACAAAAAGACACCCAAACACAGAAACGACCGCAACTCAAACACACCAAAGAACATCAATCGGAGGGGAGGTACCCCTGTTGGATTCCATATCCTTCTGGATGGCCTCCACGCTCGTCCATCGTTTTATGTTCCCCAACATATATATATATATATTATATATATGACTAAGGCAAGTCCTCCCCTGAAATCCTCCCTCTAAATTAAAAAAAAGGAAAAAAAAGGGCTAAGATCACATTCTCCACTGTGTGATCTCTCTCCTCAAAAAAGCAGTTAGTGTTCTGAGGAGTTCCACCACGCCCAGAAAGCCTCTTGACAACCTTTGCAGGTTGGCTCAGTGCTGAGAGCCTTGAAGGCGAGCTTCATCTTATTCAGTTTTTTGTTGGTTTTTGTGATTGTCCTCGGCAGCCGTATATATCGATCCCTGATGCATCCCAAAAAATGGGGTTTCTTATGGAACTGCTGGCCTGGCATAGCTTGTAGTAATGTAATAGTGTAGATGTTGGGAGTTTTAAAAAGTAGAGACACGTTGTAGTCCCTATTGAGGTTAGTATACCATAAACCAGCTATTCAGGAAAATGTTTGAAGCTCACCGAATGGTAGAATGCCTGAGATTATGGGTTATGAGAGGTCTGTGGATCAAGTGAAGACTGGGGGATCCCCTGCCCTTTTATAGTGGGACTGGGTGGCGGCAGAACTGCACAATCACCTTTGTAGTACTTCAGATTGCTCTCATCTCAATAAGTTGTCTGCCAGCACCTCCAAATAAGTTAGAGTTCTGCCATCTTGTCAATTTGGCATATAGATGGATCTTCTCTGTTTCAAAACGCCACCACCACCACACTTATACTTCCATCAAAAGGGTCACCAAACAGCTTGCGGTTCTGGTTGTACGTTTGTCTGGTTGAATTTGTATAACCCCCCCTTTGATAAAAGAGCTCATTGATCATTCGCCATTTGATTCGAGGCCCCCTTCTTCGATCTCCAACTCTGAGAATGCGAGAGTGTTACTCTAGGGTCGTGCACCGGAAAGCCCCCCTAGTGCCCTTTAAGCCTTTGAATTTATTCCTTCGATATATAATGAAAGATCTCTGGCTTGCCATCAAATTCCCTTGCACAGAAGTAGGTGTCTGATAGCCATTCCCTTTTCCTCACTACGAAAATCCTGTGAGTTTCGAGCCCGACCTGGCTTCCATGCCGGTGTTTCCAGCAGCTAGATTGTGATGGCCTTGAATTATGATGAGTCCAATAAACTGATTGGGGTCGAGCCTTCTATGCTCCCGGAGAGTCACATACGGCCCTGGGTCATATCATGTCGATTCCATTCCAGTTGCGAACTTGAAGCTGTGTTCCCCCAGCTGAGTTAATTACCGCCACTGGGAACGATGGCGGGTTATTGCCACTGCACCCAGGCTAGTCGATATAGAGTGAGGGAGTATTCCTTTGCCGTGGAATCAATTTCTATCGTGCAACCTCCAAATGAGACTGGCACCCCTGCTGCGGGACGATATTCTTTGGATGTGTGTCTTTTTGAGCCCGACCCAATATGGCCAGGGTAGGCGTTCGTGAAACAGCTCTTGCACTTCAGGGCAGGCTGCTATCTTCCATTTAGCTGAAACATACGTACAACCGCCCCAGGGTTTTGACTTTTTGTGAGAATCGAAGATGGAGGGATCGTAGTGATGCGAGATTCTGTTCGACACTACATAGCTCTCCTGTGCCACCGCAGTCTCGCACCAGCCGTTTGGTCGGTCTAACAAGCTGGCTGTTCGGTTTCTCAGTTTTAGTTCACCAGCTGGGCACCAAAGTGGTGGGCATAACCAAATGAAAACATTTGCTTTGGGAAGAAAGGGAACCCAAGCGGCTGTGGCTTCTGGCCGGAACACCAGTACTGAGAGAACTTTTAAAACCCCTGCCACCCTTAACCAATTCCTGTTAATATACTTTTAATTATAAAAAAAAAAAAAAAAAAAAAAAAAAAGTCCTGAGAAGCCCGTAGGACTAGTGTTAAGAACGCTCCGATCTTAAGTATAGATCGAAACATGAGCTATCGTAGAGGTCTTGACGATACTGGCATGGCGTTGTTTTGTTGTTTTATCAAACGTTGCCGTGCTGTCCTGACCGGATACGTGCCGCAAGGCTGGTGATCATTTGAGGCTCCCCGGCCCGAGCACTGACTGGGCCTAGGAAAGCACTGCAGGTTCCTCGCTAGGGCATGAGTACTTCGCCCTGGTGCAGCCATGAGGAAGTAGCACATATACAAGGAACCCCCCCCTTTAAGCTTAAGTCCACGGTGTGTCCACCAGATCGAAAGTTATATGTATCTTTAGATACCTAGATTGCGAGGTATCTGGCCGCTTGCAGCTGGCTTATCCCGCAGTCCCCCATATATACTACATAACTTAAGGTGATTCCTGTAGATGTATCTTCCCCTGCTTTCTACTTGCACACAAGACATGTTGCCGAGATGGCAGCAGGTTCCGGTCAAAGTTGCTGGCTGAACTCGAGGGGGACTGTAGGAGTAAAAGGCTGGTTTAGAGGCAACAAGAACCGGCGAGCATCGATTCCTAGTCCGGTTGCACACCTAGGCACGTTGCTTCATTCGGGCTTCAGTGTTTCAAACTGCTATTTCCTGCATTGCAATATTGCTTCCCTGTAAGCACGTTGGTGACCCGGCCCAACGCGCACCGTGGCCGGCTTTGGGCGCCTAGTTGACACAATGGGGAGCAAGGCGCCTGGCTAGTTCAAGGCGTCCAGGGCTGGACAGTATTGAATTGATAGTACTAGACCGGCTGCTCTAGTATGTACTATAGATGGTACGGCCCTGGTACATGAAGTACTAGGTAACCTATCTGAGGCTCCATGACCTTTCATTTCATGCGCATGCTGCGGTAATCTAGTTGATGCTGCGGTAATCTGGTAGATGCTGCGGGGCTCACACTTAGGTAGCCTCGTACCTCAGCAAACAAGCACCTCAACATTTGGAGAAACACATGAACTTGGCGTCTGAAGCTACTTAAGTATGTTCCAGTCTCGGCTATGTTCTTCGCCCAACCCTCTCAGAGTCTTTGTGTTCCCTCACGGTGCACGGGGCTGCAGGTGATTCAACGCATGCTTCTTGCTCATTCGATATATCATATTGCTGGTCGACGAGCCATTGGTTCTGGTCAATTGGGGAACGCAACTGCCAATGTCATAAGCTTTCGTTCAACAATCCCCGAACCTATCCTATGAAATGAAACCTGCAGCTGGTAATGGCACTGATGAACTTGATTGCATAGGAATTGCTCTATTAGGCGAGCCGTAGATTGATATCGGCCGGATGTAGCTTTTTCTGGGAACGCAGTGTACAGCCTGGATACGCTCCAGGTGCAACCACCACGAAACTTCTGACAGGGAAACTGTAAAAGATTGGAGGAAACGGTCACTTAGCAGACGAAATTCTTCAGCGAGTACAGCACACATGCTGGACGTGATACCTGTCACCCAGGGCACCCACACCATGCCCGAGCACCAGAAAAGGGACTCAACTTTTTGAGAGGCTCCCTTCTCGTTGATGGAGGGATTGAGACTCACCAGACTGAAAGGACCTACCTACAAGCCTTCTATGGCCCGCTCACAGCACCCTTTTCGCGATTCTTTTCGTCATCCTTCTCGCGCCCTTCTCAAGGCAAATGAGGCGTCCCTTGAGAACGGAAAATCGAGGCTCCTTTTGGGTGCCCCTCACCGCTTCTTTGCAATTGCAATACAACCTGTCAACCAAAATACACACATGGTCAACATAGTAAAGGACACTAGAGGGAACTTTATGCGTTCAAGACTTGCCGTCCTTTGGAGGATATTTCCAAGAAGTGCAGCCCAAATGACATCAAAAAAGGGCGTGGAGGGGGCCTCGTGGACGGGACTAAGTACAGGAAGCTTCTGCAAAGATGGGGGGTTTTGCCAACAAGAAAAAGGTAGGCAAAGGCACACGTTTCCTAACAATCGTGAGATTTACTCATCGAGTCTAATTAAAGTGTGAATGCACGACTTACAATGTAGCCTTTTAGCCCGTTTTCTAGCACAATTATACCCTAATTGAGAATAGAGATCTAGCTAGATCTTTCAGTGGCATCAAAGGCAGAAACCCCTGCACACTACTGTTTGCTATATTCCATGATACCACCAGTTCAGCGTAGACCGCTTTTTTTGAACCCAAGGACAACAAGACTACCAACTGCTGGAGGCTTGGTTTGACGACATGTGGCACCATACGGCTGAATCACTCTAGTTGGTACTATTTGTGAAATGAAATGAGGGCTTTTTGCTGTGTAGTATGGAGGGAGGCTTTAGGCAACATTGGGGGGGCACCTGGCATGTTGTGGTACGCACACCACTCTCGGTACGAAGGTCTAGCGGTCCTATGCCTCGGGAATCAAGTGCCAATCACTAGTGGTGGAACCAAATGCTTATCAATGCCACTAAGCCGTGGTGTCTCGGTTGGAAGCCGTGATACCAGCTCAGCATGGGTGCTCAGGGATGAGGTATCAGGTCAGAATGGTGCTTCTCTAATTGGAGTGGAGGCTACACCGTGTGAATTAAACTCATTTTTTGAATGATATGAATTTTTCCCTTTTTTCACCTGCAGTGGGGTCTTGACCATCAGAATAGTCTTTCTGGAGGAGGCACGGGACAGATACCCTCCAGTCACTGCAGAAGGTAGAATTAGTTAGGCGAGGCCTTGAAAAGACGCATCGATGATTTATAATCATGCAACGAACTCAAAGTGTAATATGCGACAGAGCTCATTTCTTGAGAATAGGGAGGTTTGAATTCGTAGGACAGTGGGTGGTTTTCCCCCCAATTGCAGAAGTGAAGGAGCCCACTTTTCCTTTTGTTGGTACAACATTCCGGTATCCAGTCCATGCGGTGGGAGAAGTTACTCCGCTATAAAAGCCCCCGTTCCCCTATTCTTCTCTTTTCCTTATCAATCCCCCGGGGTTGAGCTCCACTATTCGACAGGGAGAAACTATTCTACCCACCCCCCTGTCTGATCGAATTACAACATCTTCTACCTACATATACCCACATTCAAATTACCTACCTCAACTTAAACCGATGTACCAATCGACCCAGATCATGTCAATAAACAGCTTGCTCGAATGCGTAGCTGCCATGATGGTAAGTCAAATCTTTCTACTCTATTAACGAAATCCGTAACGAAACCCAAATAGTGTGTACATGTGCAATCGAAGAGAGTGCAAGAGAGTAGCCTTGCCTCTTATATATATACCTAGGCGGCGGCATGACCTCCCTACCGGACCTCGAAACGCCGCCCTCGGTTTTTGACGGCGTGAGCCTGCCGTCATTTGACAAGGAGGACCCTCCTGCGCCTCCCTTCACCTGCCGCCGCTGAAGGGAGACGACACCTTCAGTTTCCGAAGTCTTCTCAGCAGGTGGGAATATATTTTAGGAGGTGTTGGGCTCGCTTCCAAGGGGTTGGTCCGGTGGGAATCGGGGTGCTTGGTGGAGGTGGGTATATAGTCTCCACTCCATCCTCCAGAATTCTTCTAGCGAGCACCCGCTTCGAAGACGACTTTATTTCTTTCTTTTTTTCCCCCTCTTTTGGGAAAGTACATAGAATTGCTCTCCTTTCTTCCCTTTGCTCCCCTCCGCTAAGGGGGTATATATTAGTCTGGTTGGGGTATATATATTGTTCTCCTTGGTCCTCTGGGTTGTCTTCCTCCTCCTCCATTGACCGGCTCGCTGCTGTTTTCTTCTCTTTCGCAGCCTCGGTAGGGGAGGAGGTTGCGGCCATACACTTGGAGGGCCTTGTTGCAGGGTAAAGGAGGTCAAGCCTCCCGGGACATGAGAAGCTGGCACCGGGTGACACTTGCTGGGGCTGCGGTGAGATTTCTCATAATGGGGGCGGGAATCAACGCGCAGCAGCAGCATTGAGCCCTGCTTCGCTTTGGGTGTAAGGCGCGAGCACTTGACAATGGTCTGCGCTCGCGTGCCCATGCCTGATGCTTCTTCCTTTGCCTGCTTCCAACGACTATGGTTGGAGATGGGTGCTTTTGATGGTAAGGGAGTTGGCAAGCGTGTACCTCCAGCCAATTCATCTATCAGCTTGAAATTAAATATCTCCTCCACCCTAAACTATGCATGTGAGTAAAAAAATGAAACAATTTTATATTTCGCCTATTGTAGAAATATTTAGGGCAAAATTAATGCTTGGTGCGTAATGCGATGCAACGCACTTACCCTGAACGCACAGAATGCTTGTAACGTTGAGGTACAGGACCTGCTCTTATTCCCATGAGATATGTATTGAACCACCTTTCCCCCCTCCCTGCATGCCACTGGTTTCCAGTAGTTATAGGGTATGTCTACATCTGGAAAGTCACAGAGACGCCATATGGCCTGAGAGTGAGCGACAGGAAGCTAGAGATTATGCAGATGCGCATCCTAGGTCTACTGTACAATTGAACGTTGGTTCGAAGGAGCTCATCCAAATAGAGGGGTTACGCAATCTCAAATCAGCCGAATTCATATTTCCCGTAGTCTGATTAAAAAACGAGCCAGTTGGAGGAGATATTGCAAAGAGAAAGACACCGAATTGCGGCGCTATATATAATAAGAGAAGACCAACGAACAACAATGGAGGGCTACAGAATTTTTACATACATCAATCCTAATACCTGCCCCCTTGTCTTAATTTGTTCGCTTCGTCATATGTTATTTTCTCTTGGTATATTTTGGCCCCGACCGTATGCCTGAAACGGAAATTTACTGTACTTTCATGAGTTTCACACAATACTACCCCTGTGCACATGATTTCATGCAATATCTCTATATCAATACATAACTTCCTTAATAGCATAGGAAGTTCCGGCCCTAAGGCTATGCTAATATATTAATATAGAGGTTTCACTGTATCTATCCTTGTCTCTGCAGCCATTTACAACAGCATCCAGCACCGTAGCCCCTCATTATTTGTCACATCAATGTTGACACCCCCCCAAATCACATCGAGTAGCGAGGCGGGGAGCTGTAAAATGAGAGTGACTTGCACCTCTCTCGAACAGCAGCTGGACCACTTCCCCTTGACCCTATCGAGCGGCGAGGTGCAGTTATTGCAGCCTGTGGTCCTCGGTGTTTGCACCTATCTCGAGCAGCAGCTGAACCACCCCTCTATGACCTTCGAAAGCAGCGCGGTGGAGAGCTGTTGAATTACCATGACCTATAGCTTCAATGCTTGTACCACTCTCGAGAAGCAGATAAACAGCTTCCCTATGACCCTTGGAAGCGGCGTGGTGGGAGCTGTTGAATTACCGTGGCCTGTGGCCTCAATGCTTACACCCATCTCGAGCAGCAGCTGAACCACCCCTCTATGGCCCCTGGAAGCAGCGCAGTGGAGAGCTGTTGAATTATCGTGACCTATAGCTTCAAAGCTTGCACCCCCCCCGAGCAGCAGCTGAACAACTCCCCTATGACCCTTGTGGTGGAGAGCTGCTGAATTGCCGTAGCCTGTTGCCCCAATGTTTGCACCCCTCCCGATCAGCAGCTGAACCATGTCAGTATGGCCTCCCACAGCCGCTTCGCGAAGTAGTGTTTCGCTTTTTTTTTGTCATTTATGGCCTCAGTATTTGCAAACTATGGTATCATAACCGAACCTGCCGATACTATAGTAGCACCGTAAAAATCCGCGATCTGGGGTATACTCGAAAGCAGGCCATGCTTGAAACACAATTTCTTGCGACTGTCTGTGTTCTCTTGAATAAGAAGACCATGATCCGGTCAATAAGATGTTTCCACTATAAATCGTAAACAGGCCATTTCAGTGCAGAATCTGCCTCTCTCACTCAACCTTGAATAGCTACATATTTGCTGGCATAGTGCAATTGATCCCTTCAACTCTAGTACCCGTACCTATTGGCGTATTTTTATTGGTATCTACTGTACCGGTTCCAATTAGTATCCCACGGGGAGTATCGGCGCAAAAGCACGTTGCCCCAGCGTTCCGTGACTGGGCTCCCGTCAACCGTCAACGCAAAGCTCAACCCCGGGAACGATCGACAATATACGGGGTATAGTAGTCTGCTCGAATCGGAATTGAGAGCGAACCTGGAGAATCGGGCGATCGGGCCGAAGACCCGCCCTAGATACAGGGAACCCCTGCGCAATCGCTGCACATCGTTCGCGGTTGCCGTGGTTGTGGACAGGATATACGTGGGATATACCCGCTGCACGTTCTAGCAGCAGCATACGAGTGAATTTAGTAAAGTAACACATACAGAGAGAAGGAAGGTATGGCGAGCAGGAGCGGTGAAATTGACTATAAACCCCACCCAGACCCCCTGCTTGCGGGCCCTTCGAATTCAACATCAAAGAGCATACTCCACAACGGCAGCGACTTAGATTTAGGGCAAGATCCAAAGGCATCAGGATCACGCCCAGGCTCAGGACCAGCTTCTGGCTCAACGGAAGATATAGAGATGGAGAAGATACAGCAAATGCGTGAGCGCGAGCGCTTACTTAGTAGCGAGAATAAACCTAACCGATTAGAAGGCAAGCCTACTTCATCATCATCATCATCCAATTCCACTTCTACCGAACCAACCAATGCATATCATAGAAAGACATCCTCGCTTACAAGTCCGGGAAATATAGACGATGCATACCTCAGCTCGGATGATGAGGCTGCCTCTGCGGCATTGTTGAAGGGTCGCAGGAAGGATCGGACAAGTTGGTTCACGGCACCACCGGTACAAGGGGAGAGAGGGGAGAAGAATAAGCGGACAAAGGTATCCAAGATAGCGGTGTGCATTGGAATTGCGGGGGGTATTACTGTGCTGGTTAGTGTTATTGTTGGTGGGGGTGTGATGGTGCTAGGGAGGAAGCCTGTGGCGAAGAGCGAAGGATGGTATCCAGCACGTGAGTTTTTCCAGTCTACTCTCTCAGCATTTACTAACAGCAATGTTGGGGACATATAGCTCAAGGGGGGGTCCTCTCCAACAGCCCCTCCTGGGAAGAATCCTACGCCAAAGCCCAAAAACTTGTGTCCCAGCTCTCCCTCCCCGCAAAAGTTAACCTAACCACTGGGACAGGCTGGGCGCAAGGTTTCTGTGTAGGTAACACCGGTCCAGCATATTCCCTTGATGGGTCGAAACTCCTCTTCCCGGGGCTTTGTCTACAGGATGGTCCTTTGGGATTGCGATTTGCAGATCACGCGACCGCGTGGCCTGCTGGGCTCACTGCCGGGGCAACCTGGAATAGAGATTTAATTAGGGAGAGAGGAAGGTTACATGCGCTAGAGGCGAAGCAGAAGGGGATCAATATTATCCTAGGACCAGCAATGGGACCCCTAGGCAGGGTGCCTGCTGGTGGGAGGAACTGGGAAGGGTTTGGGAGTGATCCTGTATTGCAAGGGATTGCGGCGGCGGAGACGGTCAAGGGAATTCAGAGTGAGGGGGTGATTGCTACTGCTAAGCATTACATCTGTGAGATTTCCCATTTCATATACTCGAGCCTTTTTTTTCTGGGCTGACATTGTTGGGTGGTGACAGTCAATGAGCAAGAACATTTCCGCCAAGCGAATGAATGGGGCCTTTCCAATGCCATCAGTGCCAATGTCGACGACAGAACGCTCCATGAGCTATACCTTTGGCCCTTTGCAGATAGTGTTCGTGCAGGGGTAGGGTCAATCATGTGTTCTTACCAACAAGCAAACAACACCTACGCATGTGGCAACAGTAAACTCCTCAATGGCATCCTCAAAGACGAGCTTGGATTCCAAGGTTTCGTTCAATCCGATTGGCTTGCAGAACGTAACGGTGTAGAAGCCGTTCTTTCAGGGTTGGATATGACTATGCCTGGGGATGGTATCGTGTGGGCTGATGGGCTTTCTCTTCTTGGACCCCGCCTTACCGAGGCGGTACTTAATACTACCGTGCCATTGTCGAGGTTGAATGATATGGCTACTCGAATCATAGCTACTTATTACCAAATGAGCCAAGACAAGCATTTTGGCATTGACAAGGATGGGGAGAAGGAGCTCAATCCACCCAACTTCTCAAGCTGGGAAACGACAAAAGAGGGGTTGATTCATTTCGGCTCTGGTGGCGGACCCAAAGGAGTCGTCAACGAATTCATTGACGTCCAGGATGGTGACAAGCACGGGAAAGTCGTTCGTGCCATCGGCGCTGAAGGCACAGTGTTGGCTAAGAACGAAGGTGGAATCCTCCCGCTCAAGAAGGGAGCCTGGAAGGGCAAGAAGGTAGGAATTTACGGTGAGGACGCAGGGGGAGGGAAAGGTAGGAACTACTGCAAAGACCGAGGTTGCAACCAAGGTACCCTTGCGTCCGGGTGGGGATCTGGTTCGGTTGAGTTCCCATACCTCGTCACTCCCTTAGAGGCGCTGTCAAAGGCGTTCGATGCAGAGGAGTCAAGTTCGGAGGATACCCCAGAGATTACGTCTATCCTTTCCAACTCTAACCTCAAGTTGACCTCAAGCTCCGCTGCCAAGCAGGATCTCTGTCTGGTGTTTATCAGTTCTGATGCTGGAGAAGGGTATCTTCAGGATCTGGGTGTCAAGGGTGACAGGAATGACCTGTTTGCGCAGAAGGATGGGGATAAACTCGTAACTACTGTCGCCGCAAAATGTGCTAACACCATTGTGGTAATTCACGCTGTCGGCGCCGTTGTCGTCGAAAAATGGATCGATAGTCCCAACGTCAAGGGTCTTCTATATGCCCATCTCCCAGGACAAGAGTCTGGGAATGCATTAGTGGATGTGCTCTTTGGGGATGTCAACCCTAGCGGAAAACTCCCCTATACAGTCGGAAAGTCTCTCAAAGACTACGGCCCCACTGCAGGTGTCCTCTACTACCCTAACGGAGTCATTCCCCAACAGGACTTCACTGAGGGATTATACATCGACTACCGCTACTTCGACAAGAACGATATCTCCCCGCGATATGAATTCGGGTTTGGATTATCCTACACAACATTCAAAATCACCAAAAAGTCCTTCTCTGTGCCAAAGAGGGATAGCATTCCAGCCCTACCGGCAGCTAGACCAAACTCCATACCTGGACTCAAATACGATGAAACGATTCCAGATGTCAGCGAGGCAAAGTATCCTGATAACTTCACCAAGATCAAGAAATACATCTACCCTTATATCTCCGACGTTAGCAAGGTCCATAAAGCGCCCTACAACTATCCCAAGGACTACGATACCGTGCGCCCCCTCTCCGCCGCGGGAGGAGGCGAAGGCGGAAACCCAGCGTTGTACGAGGTGATTGCTACCATGGAGGTAGAGGTAGAGAATACCGGGCCTGTAGCAGGGAAGGAAGTAGTGCAGTTATACCTTCGGATGCCATCCAAAGTCAAGGTCTGGGGAGGGAAGGATGCGGAGGTTGTGGATTTCCCGGTTAGGGTGTTGAGGGGATTTGAGAAGGTAGAGGTGGAGGTGGGGGGGAAGACGACGGTCAGGTTTGGGCTGACGAGGAAGGACTTGAGTTATTGGTGTGTGGGGAGGCAGAATTGGGTTTTGCCGACGGAGGAGGAGGGCAAGTTTAGGGTGTGGGTGGGGAGTAGTTCGAGGAGGTTGCCGGTGGAGATTGAGTTCTAA
>Ga0307511_10004666_pt1 | contig 14002 bp, 18 predicted proteins | sample 13_EM_MG_FD_200266 | JGI IMG/M metagenome (GOLD analysis project Ga0307511, IMG submission 200266) | Populus trichocarpa ectomycorrhiza microbial communities from riparian zone in the Pacific Northwest, United States - 13_EM | ecosystem: Host-associated > Plants > Roots > Unclassified | place...
CAGCTCAGAGGAAGAGCTACGTCGCGTTGAGTATTACCCCAAAAGCGACGGGGCTTATATACCGTTCCCGAGAGGTTCTGGCGGATAGACCCACTTGCAGTGCCCAGCGATGCTGTAAGGAGTTTCCGCGAAGACCGCGAGTTCTGAGCGATGAGAACATTGGCGGCGATAACCCCGGGTGAACGCATGGAGCAACCATCCGGGTTCAGCGCCGAGCACTGAACCCGATACCGTCATCGGGAACAAGAGAAAGGGTGCTTAGTTGACCCTGATAACGGCGTCAATTTTGGCCAAGGGTCCACGGTGAGGTTGGGAATGTCCCTCCCAAAATATAAACCTTATGGTATGGTCCCCTGCACCGGAGGCGACCGTCAGGTGCCAACACACGCTCCTGAGGGCGTGATCACACACCCGGTGACAGTTTTGATTGAAGAATCCAGGTGAAATCGCCAGCTAGACCCAGACGGCGCACGAGGCAGCCATATGTATGTCCGATGCATGCGAGCAAGCCACTGGGAACCATTAACTGTCCTCTCAAGAACGAAGATGGCTCTTACGCGTCCTGAGGCGGTGGAATGACCCTGGACACGACAAGTTCCCTCCGTCAACACAGCTCCACTCCGACCGCGTCTTGGCGTTGGGACTTAGGCCTGGTTCATAGGCTGACTCGCCATCCAGGGAACCGCGTGGCTAGGCGCGGATGTTGAAACCTAGAAAAAACCATCGCCGAGGATGGACTAGTCGTAACCTGTTCCGATAAGGACTGTACTCTGAGGGTCGAGAGATCTTACGACACCTGGTACAGTGGTAGTGTGAGTAGATGGTAACTAGAGAGAAGGCTTGGTTTAGTCCTCCATTCATGTTTGGAGTTTGAAACGTGGCAGGCGGGGCCATAAAAAGATTCGCCTTGGAACATGGGCTAACTTGTCTTTGTACAAGGGGTGGATAATCGGATTCAGACTGTTGGTGTGGGTACAGGGGTTACCCCAATAGGGCTACTCGGGAACGGCCTCCAGTGTGGGTAGTATCTGGATGAGATTGGAGTTCGGGAGCGAGTTGGTATGGAGAAGTCCGAGCGCTCGGCAGCGGCTCTCGTTACTCACTTCGCGTTCCGAGGACGGAGGTCGCTAACTGCTGACGCGGACGTGGGGAGAGGACCCAGTACTCAGTGACGCTGCTCGCGCTGAGTTTGATTTCCCTTCGGGCTTCGAACCTTGCGTCTTACTCCCAGTCTCATCAGGGGCCTCGCATTTTTCTTGCTTCAGCTTCTTTTTCTTTATTTTATACTTTTCTCAGCGTATCCTCACTTTATGGTCTTTTCGTTCACCGACTGCTGGGTAGGAGTCTGACAATGGCCATAGACTGCCCTTGTCAGCGCATTTGTCCGAAGTTCAACTGAGTGCCCTTACTCCAGCCTGCTACAATCTTTTCAACGCTCGGATCGTTCCCTGCCTCACCGTTCTTCTCCAGACCTCTTGTCGATATTTCCATTTAACCATTCTCTACACCCCCACAAACCGCGTATCGCGCCCACACTCACCCGCGCACTCTCTCTGAACTCATTTCCGAAACCGAAAACTTCATCAGTAGCCTTAACCTCCGTCCCCGTCGGGCCGAACTCCGCCCCGATCAATGATCTAAATCCGCAACACTGAAGATTACTTATACATACCTACCCTTATCGTTACCACACTGTACCCCATTGCTATAGAAGATTTTACCCCTTGGCGTTCTACCGTTCGACGTTTCGACCACCACCTGGACCACGCCGTTTCTTCGAACGATCTGAAATCTCTTCCCGGACTGTCACACTCTCTCCATTACCACTCACGCACCCTCAACACATCCAAACCACCTGAAGTGGCACCACCGTCGTCGCTATGGATCGCCCCGTCCCAACCTACGTTTACAAAATCTCCCCCACACCTCCACCAAAACCCCTCCCCCACACACTACCTCTGTCCGAGCTAGATCGAGAAGACGGATTCATCCACCTCTCGAACGCGTCCCAAATACCCATAACATCCTTGCGGTACTTCTCGTCGCACACGACGCTGTACCTGCTCAGAGTTTCATCCATCGTGGCCAAGGATGAAGGGTCGGTTTTCAAGTGGTTGGACGCGGGTCAGACTGGATGTGTGCATTTGTATGGAGCTAACGGTGTAAAGGGAGAGTTTGGCAGGTTAGGTTTAGGTACGGTCGTGGATGTGGCAGAGTGGAGGAGGGGCGAAGGGGATAAGTGGGATGATAGGGCGGTCATCGATAGTTTGAACAGCTGGCTCAGGGATTTCGAATAGTCCGGTGGTGGGGATTCTCTCTTGAGCTGCGCGATGCTCAGAGGGCAACTTATTTTTACACACGGTTTCGGCTGCCGAAATCAAGCGCTGCCATAGCCCAAAACATGAGGGACCCTCGAGTCTAAGTTCTATTACAAGAAGTCGCCGGTCCGATGGGGTGCGTGGCCCAGCTCTACATGTAAGCCCCCACCCACCCTTGTCTAGCATGGATAAGCCCAGAACCCGCCAAAACCCACCCGATAGAGATAGCATAAAATGCCAAGTAAAACGCTGCCTGCATCCAAACCGACCACAATCCCCTCTTCTCCCTACCAGCCATCCCTGACTTTAAAACATCCAGCACCAAAAGCCCAAGGGCGCCCACAACCCAGAACGACAAGGATGGTTTCGTCGCCGTGGCGGTGTACGGTCTGTAGAAGGTTAGGGGACTATGGTTTGGCGAACGAGGGTGATGGGGGTGTCGAATGGAAAGAAGCGCTGGAAGGAGCGTGGAACAGAGGTAGGCCGCCGCAGGGACCACGTAGGGTACCACATCGTGCGGAGCTATGCTCTTGATTACATTCCTCTCGATTGACTTCTTCTCCAGTTCCCCGTTCCCTGCGTCTCTGCGGCGAAGGGCTTTTTTGCTGTCCCCCAACGCGGTCTGCAGCCACCTGTCCCGAGTCTTCTGATCCGTATCACTCTCGCCAATGTGGGCCGCGAGAAGCAAACACCCGAGAATATATGCGGTCGAAAACAATGACAGACAAACCGCCCATGGTACCGATACCCGAGCGAAGGTCTCCACAATATCCAATCTGGTGACGATAAGAGCCACGAGGAAACCAAGGCACCAACCCGCAACCACCTGTCAAAACCCAATTGGACCCATAAGGGAAACACGACACAACCCGGTCAACCAAAGGAAATAGTGGTGCGGAGAAGCCGACCGGGAGGTGGGATCACGTCAGTCGAGGACGCCAGAGCACCGAGTAGGTCCAGAGGGCGAGTGATTCGTGATGTTGGCGGTGGAGTTTCGTGGTTTCGATGAGAAAACAACGTGGGATGCGGGCGCAAGCGAAGCAGGATAATCACATGACGAGACGAACGCGTCGGACATATCAGACCGAAGGGTGATTGAAGTGCCCCGTGAATTGCAAACGAAGCGCGGAGCGGAGACGGTTAAAATGAGAGCGTGTGAATGGGTTGTCAATGATTAGAATCAACGAAATGTGACGATATGGGGAACTGAGGGAACAAAGGAAATGACGCACATCAGAAACGAAGTGCATGGCGAGGTATACTCTTGAGAACCCGGTGACGAGCGCGAGGACTCCCGTCACGAGAGAAGTGTATAACCACACAGTGTACGGAAGATGGTCCTTCCCTTCGAGGAACAGGAAAGAAGATAAGGTGGCGACAGTTTGAGCGTGTGATGACGGAAAAGATGAATCCTTTGTGAAAAGGACAACGGTCCGAGAGTGAGAACTGGATCCTTGATCGGAGAATGCTGCAGACCTTTTCCCAAACTGAACCCATCCTCCGCAACGTGGTCGACACCCAGAGCGGTCTCGGGCGGATGCAGTACAACTTGAAGATACCGTTTATCAGCTCCGTCAGGGACATCGTGACGAGTAGGGATAGCCCGAAATGCGGATCTGCGACAAGGAAATAGGCAGTCGGCGCGGAAAATATGACGATATCATCCTGGAGGTTGTACGCGTGACGTAGCGGATGGTCAGCTGAGTTGGCAATGGAAATGATTGGTTGGAATGGAACGGCGCTGCTCACTCGAACGATCCGGTGAATTACAAAGGCGATAAAGTCCATGAACGCGTTAGAATTCCTCTACGTCAAGATGATGAGTTTGCATGAAGAGTTTCGGATGTGTATGGACCAGCGTATGTTCCGCGTGGATTCTCGTGTGGATTTACCTGTATTTTCCGCAACACCTGGACCTCGTAATCAGTCAAAGAGGGAGTTCGGGACGTGGTCGCCATCGAGGAGGAGGTGAAGTGTGGAAAAGGAGAGGAAGGTCGGAGTTGTGGCTGTCGCATCCCGGAAGGAGCACACCCGAGCTCGGCACCGTCCCCCTCTCACTCGTTCCGCCACTTATAGTCAGGGAACCCTAACCTCACCTACCGGCGAACACTATACGAGGTTAGTATGCCCAACAGCCGCTCACTGCGTGTCTGACAACTATACTTGTGCGAAAAGGCGAATATGGGACCGAAGCGGTGAGAAGCCGCGATGTGCCATATGCAACCTTGTTCGGTGGACCATATGTCTCAGATGGCACCACGATGGCTAATAGACCGTCAAAAGATCTATCACTACCTCTCCCACTGATTCCGGTATCGAATGACTCCCCGTCCCCTCGGCGTCTTCTTTGTCCCTAACCACCATCCACTCTCCCAGCTTGCGGTGAACAACGGTGCCCACTCTCATCCGGGCTCCCTCCACCTCGTTCGCTTTGGGGACCCTCTTGACCATTTAACACCGTCCCCTGGCCTCTTCCTCCCCCTGTCCCCGGTTTCCCCGGCTACCGTGACCCATGTCTACCTCCCAAATGGATCTGCCCACTTATCATCCCCTGCCAGCTTATACCGCCGAACCACGCAGGGGGCACGAACACCGATTGCTCGTCCATGACCTTCCAAACATTCCAGTCTCTGTTGCCAGTCCACCGAGACAGTGGCGGGAACAGTTCGTGAAACACTCGAAGTCGGGAGGTGTCACTCTCAAGGTCTCGAACCAGAGATCCAACGTATCTTTACCTGTCCACTACGGGGGTACCAATAACCCCATCCAAGGTTCCGTCGATCTGGCGAAGGCGGAAAACGTAACCTCTGTCGATTTAAAGGAATGTGTTGTCCCCATCCGTCTCTTCCCCTTCCCCGATCTCCTTCCTACAGGAATGGGGTTGTCAATCATAGTGGAGCACCGCAGGATTTACATTTCTTTGTTTTCCTTATTTAGCTCGAGGGCCGGCTGCTCCTACACGAAGTCGCTGCCGGAGGAGCGTCCACTGCGGAGTTGTGCAACCAGCGGACAACCCTGTGGACACGGGAGCATTCGCCGGTAGATTACCCCATGCGCCAGGGCTGTCAGATCTCGTTACCATTCACTCTAAACCTTCCGGCAACGTTTTCGGACGAGCACGGGACATACGTGAGTCTCGCGGGCGTTATGTGGCGTACTGTTCAGCGCCCACGCTGATACCTGCGACTTAGCCATTACCTCCGTCCTTCGAGAGTAATTTACCCGGCCTTCCCGGTTTCCATGCGACAATTACATATTCCCTCAGCGTTGTGGTCAACAAGAACAGATCAAGTCTCTTCAGTCTTGGTAATCCGTGGGTCTAACGCCGCTAACTGTTAAATTCCCCGTGCTTCGACTCTGACCTTATTCTATGTTTCTCGTAGGACGATTTCAACGCCACTAATCTATCACCCACGTTCCCGCCCTCCCACTTTACCACCACCGCCATTCCATCCGGCGACTTTCACGCCGCGATTAGACTCTCGGTCAGATTGGCAGGCCTTTACGACGGTGATCAAGGCCAAGCGTCCATTCAAAGGCGCACAGCCAGATCTCGAAGACATCGAATCCAAACTCTACCTCCACACAACGAGGACATTCTCCACGACTCAGTCGATCCCGTTCTACCTGAGTCTCCTATCCTCCCCAGGTACGCTGGCGGCGTTCATGCCGTTTGGCCCACAGACACCGGGCTCGGCCGGTTTGGGCGTTTTCGGGGTCGGCGGGTGTCGATGTACGCGGATGAGGCTGACGAGGCAAGTCATCGTGGATGCCAAGAACCCGGTCGCGCAGCGAGAGATATGGAGGGATGGTTCATCGACCCTGACCGGACTGATCAGTTCGTCCTCGGAGATGTGGGATATGACAACGATCGGAGAAGGAAGCTTCAAACTATTCGTGAGTGACCCCCCCCTTCTCCCTCGACCCACTGTCTTCAAAGAATATCCTTTCTCACGCGATCGCGCGCTTCTCATTTCGTCGGCATTATTTCATCTCACGGCTGATTCGGGTACTTCTTCTTGACCTTCGTTGTCACGGGCCCGGTCTTCTCTGCATGTGCACCGGATTGTGGTTCCTCATTGGTCCGTGATGTGCCATGTTCCATGGGCGGTGTCATTTACCCGCTTGCTCTCACCTCACTCGATGGTGCACGTGTCTGGTGTGTTGCGGTGGGGCGGTTAGAATCATGGATCGGATTGGATTACTTTCCACGGTGAGGTGGCCATCTCTAGCGGGGTCAAGGTCTCCGGGTTCAAAGCCGCCGGGTTGCTTGTCAGGGTAAGTCTCGGCCCTCGGGGTACGTTTGTACATGACTGATTGATCTTAGGATTTCCTGTCATTGACGATGGTTCCACCCGACCCTTCAAAGTCGCCATTCAAAGAGCTCCATCAAACGATTCCCATACGACTCACGACAGACCCATGGGCGTAAGCCCAACGATGACCATAACATGCACACCCAACTTGACGTTGCAAGTTTGCTTCCAGGCGCCGGGAGTGTGCGAGGTATATTGCATTTGTCAAAGGCGGTGTTACCCTTTTGGTGCGCACTCTGCGATGACAACCACCGAACGCCAAAAAATATAGTTCTTGCTTCTCCGCTCTGCATCACAACGCGCGGCCGTCCGATATCACCTCTTGGCCACATGTTGCGTTCATTTCCCCCCCGCTTCTCGTTATCTATTCCGACTCGCCTTGCGCCTCCCGTTCCGGCCGTATTCTTCGCTCATGAACATTCATTCGTTGATCATGAGTATCGCTGCGCCTGTTCATTGATGCCGTACGCGTTTTCCTGCATGCTCCAAGTCCCCTACATACTCCCACGACCCCTCTCACTCCCTCTCTCCTCATTCACATAGCCCACGTTTCTCGGACCTTTTGGATTCCTCAGATCCCGCAGCATCCATATGTACATTCCGCATCTACTCCAGTGTACGGATTACCCGAAACTTCGTTCTGACTAACACCGATTGTACAGTATTCGAAATAGAATTACATTATTGTAGGCTCAACACGGACAGGTCTAGGTCGCTAGCTGTATGATACAACGCAGTCGTAGGCGTGATCGTTGGGGGTTGGGTCGGAGGCGGGGGTACGGTGTTCATTGCAACTGACCGCTCCGGTCCGGAACCTGATTGATGTCGCTAACGGTAGCTTGTCCTTCGAGGATCTTTTGTCCGTGCTCTTTGGTTTCGGGCTATTGTACGACAATCAGAACGGGGTGAAGTGTAGCGCCGGACTTGGACCCATACCTTTCGCAGCATGGTACCCCTAGTTTTCTTTGCGTACCCTATGACCTTCTCTTTCCACGAAGGGGCGTCTACGACCACACGCGCTGCTGCGCCATCACCGGGTTGGGTTGACCCTACATATGGTGTGTGAGAATCCGGTATACGGATCAGTAGGAGTGTGCAAATTTCGAGGGTCCGAAGCCGTCAACAGGCGCGTAGGGCGTGTAACCAAAATGAAAACGGTTTCCGAACCTTGTTGGGTCTGCTCATCGACCTTTGTTGGTTCGTGGCGAGTCGGTTCAGTCGAGCGCCCGACGGCGTCCCTTGGTATGGGGATCGGGGGCTCGGCGGCCGTCCCTGGGACGGGTTTACTGACTGTGACAGGTCGAGTGGATGTTCTACCGCGTTGGTTGTCCATGGATATTGCTAGCTGGAGCTGGTGCAAGAGTAGGAGGTATCGAAACTGTAGCGGAGTTGAGGGTGATCGTCGTTCGAGAATTGAGCGAAGGGTGGTGGTCAGGGTCGAGCCTTTACATGTCCTTCCGCTCCTCCCTCCACAAAATCTGAGCAATCCCCGCGGAACCTGCAGGCGCCCCTTATGACGTCACTGATTGGTTCACACCCCGTTAAACTTAGACGTCATCCGTTCCCATGATCAACCGGGCCGTGGCAGGGCCGCTGGAACAAAACGGCCGTACGATTCGACGAAAGGTGGAGAAGCCGCGCGGATGGGCGGTGAAGGAGGTGCCTTGGCTGTCGCCGGCTGAAAGTAAGTATTCGGGCTCAGGTTAGGCGCCGAACGCTCACACGTTTGGCGAATGGGTGGGAAAAGCTGGCTGGTCGGAGTTTTAACGTGCCCAAATAACCTGAGCGCGGTTTCCCCTCCCGAACCACCCCCCCCAACGTTTAACCTTCAACCACCATGTTACAACCACCATGTTACCCGAGGATCTCGCCCAATACGCATCTATACCCAGACCGACGCGATCAATCGCCTTATCCACATGGTTAGCATCCTTGCCAGAACAGGGGTCTGTTGAGTGAGACGACGACCGTCTTGACGATTACACCGTCCTACCCGACACCATACCTGCCTCAACTTTTAATTGCGGAAATTCCTGGCACCCTAACCCAAAGTCTGGCGCTCGTCCAGTCAACGGATTCTGGTACGGTCGGAGTACCAAGAAACGGAACAGACAGCCCTATTGGCAAACGAAAATAATAGGGATGTATTCCTGGTTGTTGGACACCCTGGGATTGGTCTGCTTCCTTTCCGCTCCACAACCACGGACTCTAATCCCCTGCCAGGAAAGACTTTCTCCTTTCCTTGGCTCTATTCGGTGTCTTGCACTTGGGCTCCCTACGGCGTCGCGGATCGGCCAAAGCTATGCCCTCCTTTTCCACGAAGGTGGTGTCTGCCAGTTTACGGACCCGGGTCGATCCTACCTGCTCCTGGGGGAATTTGGGCTCTTGTCGATTCGACCTCTGGAGCATTCAGCACTGACCGACCCTTCTTCGTTGTTGAAGCGGTGTCTCCCCGTCTCCCACGTATCGAGTGGCTCGAGAAACTCATACTTCTACATGGAGGGATGGTCCTTCTCGGAAATTCCTCACGCGTATGTCGGCCGGCCCCACGGGCGTTCACATTATCCACAGTCGTTCGTTCTTGAGAGTCCCAGCCCCCTACAGTGAAAGCTAACTCTGGGATTTACACGGGGAATATAAGACGTCTCCCGGGATGGTGGCCCTCTATGCCGGTAATCCAACCGGCCATGAACGCGAAGTCGCTGGACTGGTTCGGTCAGTTTCTGCCGAGTCCTTGGTACACGCTCTCCAGTCTCCGTATTCCGATGATCGATCACCACGATCCAATCGTAGTCATGGAACCTTCGCCGAGCTCGCGCACTGGTTGGGTGGAGACGGCTCCCTCAAAACGCGCATTTGGGATATTCCTGAATCTCCTTACGATTGGACCCAGTGCGCTCGGACTTACAGGCCGGTGCCCAGGGGGATGAAATCTTTCAAAAAACGCCCCTCCAAATTCCTGCCCACCGACGTGCACAAGAGGGAAAGGAATAACGTGATTGACATCTCTTGGTCGTGCAATAAATCAGGTGGCGTTTAACGTCACAGGGTGCACTACCCCGAAACAATCGCGGTGATGGAAGATCGACCAACTGCCTTTTGAATGGCTTGAAAACGCGTTTCAGAGAGAGACAGAGAGAACGCCTTATGTAAGGGGGAAAATGGGGTAGAAAATGGTCGGAACGTGTAAGATGGCGTGTGGCTGGGATGTACCAGATGCCTAGCGGCGGACAAGCATTCTCAAGCACCTTCTTGACCGAGTTCTGAGAAACAGCAGCACTATCGAACAAATGGAAGGACAATGTATGGCTCTACGGACATACTCACACGTAGACCGTTTCACAATCAATCGGGGATCTGGCTCCCTGACTCTACGATGATAGTAGTTTCGGATGCCGTACTCGGACGCTCCCACTGCAAACCTGGTCTGGCTTAGCCTGTATCGTGTTTCCCCCCAGAATTCCTAGGATAATAAATCCTCGATTATAGATCATTTTTCAAGGACCGACACGTATTAGGCCACCCGTTCCGCACGTTTAGAGTGCACGATGGTCCCCACCGCGAACCGTTTACCTCGCGCCCATGGCGAGCTAACCTCTTAGCTGAGGACACAACGCGCTCATGCGTTACCATTGAACTTTCCCCATAGCACCTTATCCTGCAAAGACGTGGAATTGGATGGCCCCCTTCGAGCTCCCCGCCCCCCTATCCTGGAGCTCCATGGAAGCCGCGGTCGGGCGTCACCGGTTTACGGACCGGCCTTAGAGCTTCTCGAACTCCGGTGGAGAAGGAAAACGACAGGCGCACGCACGGGGTGTGGTGACGATGAGGGCAGTAAGCCAGGACGTGAGGAATTCCATTAGTAGCCAAAAAGGGCCAAAAGCAGATCGCGCCCGATCAGCCTGACTCCTCGCATGTGGAAGTTCATGGACTTCGGAAACCTGTGGGTCAGCCGCCAATTTCGCACGAAAAAGCAACATCCGAATTCCTCTCGTCCCCCATTTCCACACCCCCTGATCTCCCGTTCTTCGATTCCAGGGTGTCTTATTTATCAATGTTCCAGACGGTTAACGTTTAACGCCCGGATCAAGTCAGGTATATGGATCATTGTGGCGGAGACAGAATTGATTGTTTGGCATCCAACACTCCTGACCAAACCTCAAGCTGCTCGCTTCCGCGGAGCTAGGTTTCACGGAGAGAGAGGGGGTAGTTGGTTACGTCTATATCTCGTAGTCGGCGGCGAGGAATTAATGAAAACCTCCCAGGGTGACGTACACTGTTCCTTAAGCCGCAGGGGGTCTGAGGTCCAGGACTATCCAAACAGGGGGCCCATGTGGGGTTGAGGGCTCGCGCTTGTACGCCACAGAACCCACAGGTACTCTATGTACAACCACGTGCGGGCGCCACCCCAAACATACCGTACATACCGTACACTACACAGATAAACTGGATATGGCTATAGACATGCCCGCCTTTGGTCTCATCGTGACGACAGCATGGGAACAAATATACGCGGGCTGGAAGATACACCTACGACCAGTCAAGCTGTCAAGGGGAGTCGAGGCACCCTAACGAAATGCATCAGGACCGTAACATTCGAATTGACCGACTAACCTCCGCCTCCCCGAATATCGGATCCACTTTTATTGGTGGCCGGAGTGAAGCAACGCCGGAACCTCGGCGGGAGAATGCTGGAGTAATTTACGCCACATCGAGGACGAGAGACGTTACAGGAGAGATCCAGTGGATCAGACCAAATCTCCCTCTGTACTTATTTCCAAACGTAAACAATAAATACGTCCATGCTTAATACGCGAGCCGAACAGAGAGAACCCTCCCAATGACCACACTAATTGTAGTTTCGTATACCACCGTCCGTCTGGAAAGGGGAGGGTTTGCCCAGGCGTCTCAGCCAGAGATGTCCTTCCCGATAGGTAGTGCAACATCCTCCCTCAGCAATTAGATCTTGACGTAACGTACATCCCTTTGTTAACTCAGTGTGCCTCACCGTCGACCGCACAATCCGGAAGAGTCAAGTTCGAATTCGAAACGCCGTTATGTACGTGCTGTACTCCGCGGAATGTGATCAGAAGGTCGTGCCTCTCTCGAAGCGCTTGGGACAATCCGTACCGTCGCATGACCACACCTTGAGGATTCCAAACGTGAGAACTAAATATGCGCGATCCAGGAGGTAGCGTTGGCACGGGGGCAATGGGAGATTTAATCGTTGAAGATCAATTTTATTGCTTGGACCACATCGACAGGATAAAGGGAGCGGGGAAATGTTAAGCGCAACCATACACGTTAGTGAGCGATAGTTTCAAGGTAGTGTCATTCGCATTTATCTTGAAAGGACTAACTCAAACTTGAGCTATCTATTCAACGATATAATCCTTGGTTGCCCGAGGTGTTGTGTGGATGCATGGACCGAAGTTATGATTGTTGGACATAGGGGTGGGTATCACGGAGAAATACAAGCCAACCGTCAGCCGCGAACCAACACACGGTTTCGTGGGCGACTCTAATGATGGTAGCTGTGGATGACAGTCAAAGGAGGGGACAAGAAGGAAGTGTCACAATTGTAAATGTCATGAAAAACCTGGGAAGAAACAAAACAAAACATATCGACAATCCAGGAGGGCACCGAACCGTTCGTTCATGCCTTCCTAAGGATGACCATTACTCCGTCCGAATGGGCGGAGAAGATTGCATCCACAAGGATTTCGTTCTCCGGTCGGTGCCTGCTAGGGGTTGAGGACGAAGAACCGACCCCGCGGGTCCCGCTAGCCTTCGAGGTATTGTTTTTTTCGCTCCGCTTGACGTATGGTGTGGCCCCGCGTCTCGGGTGCTGCGGAGCGGTTGGGCAAAGACCTCTATCGGACGGAATTACCGTTAGCGGACGCCATATCGGAGGACGCGAGGGGGCCGCACCTTGAGTCCCGACCAGGAACATAAACTCTGAATTTCCCAAAACCAAAGCCGCCGTCACTTGGTTGACCAGACAAATTTACTCCCCAACCCTTGCAAGTGTCAATCCAGCTCCGCACCACCGCTTCGTCTCCTGGAGCTACAAAATCGTAGAATGGACGACCCATGATAGCGGTGGTCGGAAGGACACAATCATTGGAGCAATAGTCGATGCTGCAGTTTAGGGTGAAGCGGTTCAGTATGAGGAGGGTGCGGGGGGATTGTGCGGCGAAACGGGGATAACTCGTGGGCCGGTTGGGAAAGAGATCGTCCATGCGATGAGGTCTCGGGGGGGAGGTGGCGGGCGCACGAGAAGGTCCAGCGAGATTGTCGGGGACGTGGCACGGAGGCATTGGCGACGGGTCGTTCCATTTCTACGTGGGGAATGGTCAGTCAAAATATGACTGTCAGTAGCAGCCGGATATATACCCTAAATTCAAAATTGGCCGCTGAGGGCGAGATTATTTGTACCTCCTGTGCCGTCGCTGCATTGTGCATTGCCTTCGCCCCTGGCTGGGCGAACGAAACACTACCAACTGTCACGGTGTGGACGATTGTGCGGGACTGATCGAGCGGGATCTGTCAGCGGACACATAAGATGAGAATGGAGGCACGTACGACACAACATAGGATATGGCCGCGCAGGGGATCTTTGTGCCGCAGCCGGAGGTAGGCCAAAACAGCTGCTTTGTCCTGCGCGATAGTGTCACTGTTGATGAGATATCAGCACCCGCAACCCACAAGAGGAAAAGACCTACTAATGAAGGCGCCGAATTGCGGCCGATTCATCTGGATGGGTGAGGTCTATCGATGGGTGGCCCACAAGGTCTGTAGGCTCCCAGCCAAGTAGCTCTGTGACTGAGTTCGAACAGTAGAGCCACACGGCCTGTGGCGCGGGTGGATGTCAACACCATGCGTGCCAGGCCGATAGAGATAAGGACGCACATCTTCCGAAAAGTCGACAATGCCGACTTAGAGCACGGCGAGTTAGGAGGTATAAACCAGATTGCGAAGCAGGGGAAACGCGCACTGAAAGATACAGCTGGGGGTTCCTTAGGCTTCGGCATAGTCGATGACGGGTCAGGAGGAGATAGTCTGGCGGGAGGAAGAGGATGGGAGGGAGAGGAAGAAGAGCGAGACGAACACTGTCATCCGGTCAAGTTGTTTTCTGCGGTTGGATTTTATATGGAAGGGGTTGGGTTGGCGGGCGTCTAGCTTGATCCACCCGCTTGTTCGTCCCATTCGTTCGGCTGCGTCCGAAATTGCGTTGAAGATCTGGCCCACATACTTACGACCACCAACAAGACAAAAGGAGATTCACCCTGTGTCGTTTTGTAGTTGGCCCGGGTACAAAACAAAGGGGGTCTGTTTAGCGTTAGCGAGATTTGAACAGATTCAATT
>Ga0307511_10004667_pt1 | contig 14001 bp, 11 predicted proteins | sample 13_EM_MG_FD_200266 | JGI IMG/M metagenome (GOLD analysis project Ga0307511, IMG submission 200266) | Populus trichocarpa ectomycorrhiza microbial communities from riparian zone in the Pacific Northwest, United States - 13_EM | ecosystem: Host-associated > Plants > Roots > Unclassified | place...
AGAGCCAGGTGCTCGCTCAACTGCCTCAGGAATTCACAGTCACTGCTGCTGAATTGTTCCACCTCTCGACGTGCGGCCAACACCACACCGAAGACCTTGCTCTCAAGCATCAGGGGTGCGGCCACGAGTGAACCAAGCCCCGCGTGAGCCAGTCGTTGCGGAAACGGGAATTGCGAGTGAGTGATGTCAGGCTCGTGCACCAATTGGCCGCGTACGCATCGTGACAGGCCGTTCTGATCGATCCCGATCCGTGCTTGTTCCGGCATCGCGAGCTGCAGCGCGAGCGGCTGGCTCTTCACGCCTACACAGGCGACGGTCAACACCTGCTCTGTGGGTTCGTAGAGGCACACACAGCCAAAATCAATCGGCAGATCCTCTTCCAGACTGCGGATGGCGACCTGAAGAATGCTGTGCAAGTCCTGGCGCTCACCGATCGCGCGCGTGGTGCGGCCCAGAAGATCAAGCTTCGCCAGATGCGCCCGAAGCTTCTGCTCTGCGTGTCGGCGTTCCGTAATGTCGGTGGAAATGCCACTCACGGCGTAGCGCCGACCGGTCGCGTCGTGTAGGGGGAACTTGACAGACAGGTAAGTACGCGGTCCGTCTGCCTGCGGTACGCTTTCCTCCTCCGTCAGGGCGCGGCCTTCGACGGCCACTCGTTCGTCCAGCGCCCGGAATGCATCGGCCGCCGCCTTCGGAAAAAGATCGTGGTCCGTCCGGCCCAGAATGGCCTCGCGGGTCAGATGGAAAATATCCTCGTAGCGGCGGTTGACCAGGAGGTAGCGGCCCGCGAGGTCCTTGACGTAGATGACAGCCGTCGAATTGTCGATGATGGCCTGCAATAGGTGTTGGGCGGACCGAGTCGTTTCTTCGGCCCGCTGCCGCTCGTGTGCTTCCCGCACGAGCTGTCGGTTTGCCGCCTCGAGCTGCCCCGTACGATCGAGGACGCGCTGCTCCAGCTCTTCGTTCAATCGCGCGAGCTGGCGCTCTGCCTTGATTCGCTCGAGCATGTCCGTGGACGCCATCTGCATGAGCGACACGAGCAGAACCAAGTAGCCTCCGACCTGGTCCAGATGTGCCACCATCGCTGCGGTGTCGTGCGGCGCTCGCGAATAGAGCATGGCCAGGTGCGCGAGAAACAGTATCGCTGCCATCAGTGCCAGAGGCTCGAGCGTACGATCCGCCGAGCACAGGCGCCAACATTGCCATCCGACAATCGCCCATAGGAGCGGAACGAAGATCAGTGCGGGCCGCGTGATCCCCAACCCAACAGGCAAGGTGTATCGCGGCAGCCAGGAGAAGACTGCAACCAGCACCGCACCGAGAACAAACACCGCGGGCGCGAATGCCGGCGCGCGCTGCCTTCCACGGTGCATCAACCAGAGCGAGCCACCGACTCCGACCGGCAGCACATACGCCGCCGGCGGCCACGTAGCCGGCCGCAACAAGGTCTCGGCCTGGGCGATGGGAGCGAGAGGCCCAGACCACTCCACATTGACCAGTACGTGAACAAGCTCCAGAAGTGAGGTGACTGCGAAGCTGATCCCGATCCACGCGAGAAAGGGCCGGCCGATCCGTTGACTCGCATCCCAGAACTGCCACGCCAACACGCCGGACAGCAGGCACATGCTCGTGTCCAGAATGGTGTGCAGGTCAGGATAGTCTTCGCGACCGATCGCGAACAGCGCCACGCTCGTCAACCCGAAGGCAACGAGCAATTGCAGCGCGCTACGGGCGTAGACTCGCCTGTTGGTCGGATTTTCCATCGTGTGCGACTTGATGAGTCACCACCCGCGTGGCACGACTCCTCCGTGCTTGCGTTGCGTGCGTCAGATCCTGGCGCGCTCGCATCGTACTGCCAAATGACCATTCTGTGATCTGACGCGCTGCGAACTGTGCGACAAGTCCCAACAGCGCCGGTGCTTCATGAAGTTTGTTCCTCTTCAGGGGGGAACTACGCCCTCAAGGAACCGGCGTCCTGAGTTTTCTGCGGCGCGCAACGTTCCAGTCAGGTCGTGAATCTGAGGTGCGAGCGCAGCATGACATTCGGAGACCTGTAGGGGTGCAAGCGATGGGCGCGCGAACCGCGAGAGCTGCGTTGCGGGAAATGCACGGCGGCTATTCGCATTTGGCGCATTTGACTGCTTAAGACCGCGATGCACGGAACGCGCTTGCTGCGCACGGTGAGTGACCGCTGGCCGGAAGCGGCGCGGATTGCGCTCTCCGGCGTCGCTGATCCGGAGCAGGTGACGCACCTCGCGCCCATCGCGCACCAGTTCCTGAGCAAACCGTGTGAACCGTCGGTGCTGGAGCAGATCATTGAGCGAAGCCTCGGATTGCAGGAGTTGTTGCCCGAGCCGGCGCTGCGAGCGATGGTCGGGCGCGCTCGGCGACTGCCTCCGCTGCGTCGGGCGTACACGAGGCTGCTGTCCGCAGTGTTGAGCGAGGAGCCGAAAGCACACGAGGTGGCACAGATTGTCGCGAGCGATACGGTAATTGCTGCCAAGGTCTTGCAAATGGTCAACTTTGCATTCTTTCGCCGCGGCCGGCGCATCACCAATATCGATCAGGCAGTCACTCACCTGGGATTCGCCGCCCTGCGCCGTCTCGTGACTTCCGCGGAAGTGTTTGCCCAATGGCCGCAGAAACCGATGACTACTATTCTCGATCTCGAACACCTCGAGCAGCATACGCAAGCGGTCACCAGTGTCGCGCGCACGCTGACCCTGGACACATCGCTTGCCGACGACACATTACTGGCAGCGCATCTTCACGACATCGGCTATTGGGTTCTCGCCCAGGAGTGCCCGCGCGAGCTCGATCGCGCGTACCGTTGGGCCCTTGAGAAAGGCGTACCGATGCACGAGGCGGAACGCCAGACGATTGGCAGCTCGCATGCCGAGATCGGTGGCTATTTGCTGGGGATCTGGGGATTACCTGACTCCATAGTTGCGGCGGTGGCGCATCATCACGCACCCCAGCGAATGCAGCCGCAGGGGTTCAACGCGCTCGCAGCCCTGGCGGTTGCCCATGCGCTCGCTGGCACAGATGACACCGCCGCTTTCCGCAGCTTGCATCAACCCGATGTTCAAGTCGGCGCAGAATATTTGGAATCTGTGTCCGCACCGTTCAGCTGGAGTGAAGCCGCGCGGCGGGCGGCTGTGTCTCTTCAATCGGGAACGATGCCACTCTGAGCGGGCCGTCGTCCGCTCAGTTGCGAGGAATCGGCAACACGCGCAACGCAAACCGAGGTCCACTTCACGGTTCGTTACGGCTCTTGCCAGACTGCCGCACATCGAACCCGCTTGAGTCGCGCATATGCTCAAGTAGTGGCTTCGGCAGCCGAAGACCACTTCAGGCCATGGAACCGTGCAGGCGCAGATGGTGATCAGCGGCACCGAGCGCCGCGGTTCGGCCGGCTATTCGCCGGATACTCTCGTTTTGCGAGGAACTATGGCCAAAATGAAATTCATGGTTGCCCACAAGTTCGCGGCACTCGTCGTCACCGCGATGGTGGGCATAGCACTGCTGACGAGTCTCAGCATGTACAGCATGGCGCGCGTGTACGACGCCGCCAACTACGCCAGCATTAACTCCCTGCCGAGTGTACTGGTTCTGACGGATGCGTTTAGTGCCGAGTCGAGTCTCAGTGCCGACATCTGGAATCACCTCGCGCAGAGCGACCCGGCGCGACTCGCGGAAATCGAAAAAAAGATGACCGACGACAGGCGCGGTGTAGATGTCGCGCTCGAGAAATACGAACCACTGCTCTCAGATGATAAGGACCGCGCACTGCTTGCAGCCGATCGCGCCGCTATGGTCGCATACGATGGCGTGAAGGAGAGGGTGCTGGAGCTTTCGCGCGCCGGAAAAAAAGCGGAAGGTCGCGATCTGTGGGTCGGCAACCAGTCGGTCAGCGACGAGGTCGTCAGGCGCTTGGACGCCCACCGAAAATACAACTTCGAGCTCGCCACGCACGGTAGTGACGAGGGTGTCCGGGTGAAGTCGTCGGCATTGCTCCATGGCATATTGGTGGCGTGTTTGACGCTGCTCGTGGTTGCCGCAATCGGTTTCGCCATTGCACGTTCGATCGTGCGTCCGCTGCAGCAGGCCGTCGGCGTGCTGAGCGCCATCGGCCAGGGCAGGCTCGACAGCCAGGTCATCGTGACCTCGAGTGACGAAACGGGTCAGATGCTCGGGGCGCTCGATGCCATGCAACGCAACCTCAAGCAGCGGACCGATCAAGAGCGGGCTGTCGCCAACGAGAATGGCCGCATCAAGTGCGCGCTCGACCGCGCAAGTGCCAGTGTCATGTTGACCGATGAGAACCTCAACATAATCTACTCCAATGAGGCCGCGCAGCAGATGTTTCGCGCAAACCAGGCGGACTTCAAGCGTGATCTGCCGAACTTCGACGCCGAGAGGATCGTCGGTTCCAGCATCGACATCTTTCACAAGAATCCCGCACACCAGCGGAACATGCTCGCGCGGCTGCAAGGCACGCACACAGCGGAGATTCGTCTCGGAGGACACGCTATGCGCATCGCGGCCAGCCCGGTCGCCGGGAGCGACGGCAAGCACACAGGAATCGTGGTGGAGTGGTGGGATCGCACCCAGGAGGTCCATTCGGAAGAGGAGGTGAGCAGCATTGTGAAGGGCGCGCTCGAGGGTGACCTCAGCAAGCGGATCAGTTCTCAGGGCAAGACCGGGTTCTACTCGGTGCTCGCCCAGAGCCTGAACCAGCTGCTCGAGAACATGGCGCAGATCATTGAGCGCATCCAGATCGCCTCGAACGAGGTGCTTCGCGGTGCGGAGGAAATCTCCCAGGGTAACGCCGATCTCTCGCAACGCACCGAAGAACAGTCCGCATCGCTCGAGGAGACTGCCTCTTCGATGGAACAAATGACATCCACCGTGAAGCAGAATGCCGACAACGCTGGCGAGGCGAATCAACTGGCGGTAGCGGCACGTGACCAGGCGCAGAGCGGCGGAACTGTTGTCGCAAGCGCCGTTCGCGCCATGGCCTCGATCAACGATGCCTCCAAGAAGATCGCCGACATCATCGGGGTCATTGATGAGATCGCGTTTCAGACCAATCTACTGGCGTTGAACGCTGCCGTCGAAGCCGCCCGCGCCGGTGAGCAAGGTCGCGGCTTTGCAGTCGTGGCGAGCGAGGTCAGGAATCTCGCCGGCCGCTCTGCGACCGCCGCCAAGGAGATCAAGGAGCTGATTCAAGACTCCGTGCGGAAAGTTGACGACGGATCACAACTCGTGACGCAGTCCGGTCAGACACTCGAGCACATCATCACCTCGGTGAAGAAGGTCTCCGACATTGTCGCCGAAATTGCCGCAGCCTCGCGCGAGCAGTCCACAGGAATTGAGCAGGTCGGTCGCGCCGTTGCACAAATGGACGAGGCGACACAGCAGAACGCGGCGCTCGTGGAGCAGGCAACTGCGGCCTCACGCTCGGTAGCCGATCAAGCGCGGGAGTTGAGCGGAATCATCGACAAATATCACATCAACGGAGTAGGTCAACCGGCCGGAACCGCAGTGACAGCCGGCCCTCGCGAAGTGTCCAAGGCAAACAGCTCGATGCCGCCGCCACGCGCCGAGCGCCGGAGTGCCAAGCGTCCCTGGAGCGGCTCCGAGCACAAGTCCCCCGAGGTCCGACACCGCCAGGGTGAGCCCAATGACGAGCTGGTAGCCGCCTCGAGCAGAACGATCGTGGCTTGGTGAGGCAGAGCGCCGGCCGCACTGCCCCGGAACAATCGCGGTCGCTTTCCACGCAGCTGCACTCATGATGTTTGCTGCCTCACCACCGTGACCGCGCAGTGCGCATAGGCGATGACCTGTCGGGCGACGGAGCCGATCAACCAGCGCTCAAAGAGCGTGTGACCGCGGTGGCCCACGACGATGTGATCGATGTTATTCGCTTCGGCGTAGCGCACGATCTGCTCCGCAGGGTGACCCACTGCGACGTGGCAGTGCGCTTCGAACGGCGCGTTCGCAAGCTTCGCGTGCGCGGTGCGCAGGACCTGGTGATAGTGCCGCCGCGAGTTCTCGATGACCGCCTGAGTCTCCACCTCATCACCAAACTCCGGCGGGCGCGCCACAGCCAGCACGTGCAGTTGTGCGTTGAACGTGCGCGCGAGATTGACCGCGAAGTCGAGGGCCTTGTTGGCCGACTCCGAGCCATCGTAGCCCAGTAGGATATTGTGAATCACGGTGTCCCCCTTTTGCGCAGGCGCTGCCTGCTCACCTTCGGTCCAGGGTGTCCCTTACGGGCCACCCGTGCGTCGCATGCGACGCACCCTCGCGGGGACCTCGGACGCCGTAGACGGCGGTATCTGAGGCTCTCGTTGGTCGGTACGGCCGAGCAGGTGCCGTGGCAGAAAGAACGCGTTCGCGACGAGTGTCGGGACCACGGCGCTGCCGATTACCGCTCCGACGAGTGCGGAATACTGCGCTTGGCTCACGATCTGATGTGACAGCCCGAAGAGCGCCGAGATCGTGCCGAAAGTGAGCCCTGTCGACATGAGGAGCGTGGTGTACATGCCTTCCTGCCGCGGTGATCGCAGTGCGCGCGTGACCGGGTAGATCCCTGCGACCTTGGTGATGATCTTCGTGCCCAGCAGGATCAGCAATGCAGCGGGCGCCGCCGCGAGCGCTGGAAGCGACACCAGGGAACCGGCGCGGATGAAATAAAACGGCGTGAGGAGCCCAAAAGTCAGCGTACGCAGGCGGCGAATGAGCGCGTGATCCTTGCCGACCGTCCCGGCCAACACCATGCCGATGAGATAGGCCGGCAGCACCGCTTCGCTCTGAGCCCAGGTCGCCAGCGCACCCAGACCAAACAAGCACAGCATGAGATATTTCGCCTCGAGCTCCGATGGACGGTTACCGTAGCGACGGAAAAAACGCGGTGTCAGCCACGGCAAGACCACGAAGGCGAGGGCGCCGACTGCGAGGAAAATCGCCGTCTTCACGGTAAAGGGCGCGAAGATCAGACCCAAGCCCACCACGGTCGCCAAGTCAGTCACAAAGCAGGCCGCGAGCACCACCTTGCCGTAGTCGGTAGCATTGAGGCCGAACTCGAGCATGACCGCATAGACGACGGCAACCGATGTGGTGGACATCGCAATCCCGGCGAGCCAACTGGACGCGGGCGACCAGCCGAGCCACCACCGCGCTGCGGCGGCGCACCCCAGGAACGGCGCCGTAAAGCTGACCAGCCCGATGACCGTCGCTTGCTTCCACTCCCGGCGAAACACCGCCGGGTCGAGTTCGGCTCCCGCGAGAAAGGTCAGCAGGATTGCGCCTGCGCCCGCCAGGAACTTCAGCCAACTTGCATCGCCTGCCAACAGCGCGCCGCCGAGCGCCGCCCCGATGATGAGCTGAGCGATGGTACCGACGACGATTTCGGACAACGCCGTGGCCACCCGCAACCAAATCGAGGCCAGCGTGGCAATTAACGCGAGCCCAAGCCACAGCGCTGCCTGGGACCAGATCTCGGTCATGAGCGTGTCACTCCATTCATGCCGACGCCTGCTGCGGATCGGTCCCCGGCGACGGGTCTTGAAGATCGGGATTGATCACGCCAAAGCGTGCGGTGCCGGCCGAATCCGGCCATGGCGCGAAAGGCCGAGCCGCCTCGAATGCCCAGTTTGTTCGCCTGTTCGAGCAGCCATTCCCAGACCAAGTGCCCGTGATAACGATGGTCTTCATGCACGTAGAATCTCAAGAATGACCCGTCCATCGCGCCTCCATTTGCGCGGGCTTCGCCCGCACACTGTCGGTCCAGGGTGTCCCCAGCGGGCCACCCGTGCAACGCATGGGTTGCACCCTCTTGAGACTGCCCATGGGACACCTAGCTCCTCACGCACGCCACGGTGCTGATGCCGGCAAACGTCATCACGACCGAACCGACCAGGTGCACGGCAATGGTGCGATGACACAGAGGGGAACTCGCCTTTAACGGACGACGAGGACGGCACAGTGCGCACGGGCCAGGACCTGTTTTGAGACGGATCCCAGGAACCAGCGCGCAAGTCGTCCTCCGCCGCGCCGCCCTGTGACGATCAGGTCGGCGTGGCAGTCTTGCGCGGCGCGGACGATCTGTTGCGCCGGATGACCGAGCCGAACCATGACGGTTGACTCAACGCCCGCGAACTGCGCTCGTTTTTGCAGTCGTTCCAGTTGGGTGCCGAGATCGCTGCATGCGTTCTCGAGCACCGTTTGCGCTTCCACGTCTAGCGCGAACTCGCTGGGTCTGACCACGGCCACGATGGCGATGTCGCCACTGCCGTGGGTCACGAGCTGGAGAACACGCTCAAAGGCCTTCCTGGCCGGTTCGGAGCCGTCATAGGCAAGCAGAATTTTTCTGAACACGGATAGACCCCCGCCGCAGGTCACCGACACTCACGCCATCAGGGTGGATCCAACCCACCTCTGTTCGGCTCTACACCTGGCGCAGATGAAGCGAGTCCACGGCATCACAACTGTGCTCATTAAGCGCGAGGTCGAGGTGGAGGGGTGGGCCACCGAGGGGAGGGCGGCGGGCGTCGCGCCAACAGCCTACCGAACCCGTTCGATGGGTGGGTAGGCATCATCAGCCCTATGGCGGTTCGCGGAAGGATGCCATCTCCGTATAGCGTATCGTACGTTGTACGCGCTCGCTTCGCCAACTCAAACTCGCCCGCTGAAGGCCGTGATGCGAGTCTTGCCCGCGCTCATTGTGACGGACATCGTCATGCCTGACCTTGATGGCATCGAACTGCTCAAGACCCTGCGCAGTGCGACCAAGAGCCAGATGATTCCGGTGTTGCTGATTTCGGGGCGCGCAATCGACGAGCAGCGCATCGAGGGGTTCAAAGAGGGCGCGGACGGCTACCTGGCCATGCCATATACGGAGCGTGAGCTACGGGCATGTATAGGCTCGATGCTTCAGTCGGCACGCCGCCGCGACGATGCGGCCCGGCGTGAAGCGTTTGAGCAGGCCGAGCAGCGGGCGCTGGCCGACCGGGCCGCGTTGCTCGAAAGCATCACCGACGCCTTCTACGCTCTGGATCGCCAGTGTCGCTTCACCTACCTGAACCAGCGGGCGCTCGACCACTTCGGTGAGACGCGAGATGCGTTGCTGGGAAAAGCGCTCTGGGATGTCTTTCCGATAACGCGGGGGACGGTTTTTCAACACGAGTGCGAACGGGCCCTGCGTGAGCAGTGCTCGGTGGCGTTCGAGGCCATTTCGCCTCTCAGCCGACAATGGATCGAGGTGCGCGCTTATCCAACACCGCAAGGACTGGCCGTGTACTTCCGAGACGTCACCGATCGCAAGCAGGCCGAGGAACAGTTGCGGGAAGCCGATCGTCTCAAGAGTGAATTCCTGGCCATTCTGGCGGACGAACTTCGCAATCCGCTGGCACCAGGTGTTCTCGAATTTGCTGTTGAATGGTGCCAAATACACTGAGGGTGGCGGCCGCATCATACTCACGCTCGAGCGCGAGGACAGCGAGGCAGTGGTTGCGGTCCAAGACAACGGCATCGGCATTCCGCCCCCGGCGGCGGTTGTATCAGGCCACACCCAAAGGACAGCGGGCCTTGGTCGCTGTCCGCCACCACGTGCGCGAGCTGATCGGTGAGCTCGAAGAGGGCACCAACGATCGCCGACATCGTCGGGTGAATCAGAGAAGGAATTGACTTAAAGGGAGGAGGGTTGCATGGTCAGTCGAATCTTCAGTACGCGTGATGACCGGTCGGTGATCCTGATTCGCTTGGCCGTGGGTCTCGTCGTGTTCTTCCCCGAGGGGTTGCAGAAGCTGATCTTTCCGCAATTGCTCGGAGCGGGACGATTCGCGGCCATTGGCATTCCATGGCCGGAGCTACTGGGGCCGTTCGTCGGCGTCGTCGAGACGCTCTGCGGTGCGTTGATCATCGCGGGTTTGCTGACTCGAGTGTCCGCGATCCCGCTGATCATCATCATGATCGTGGCCATCATCTCGACCAAGGTCCCTATTCTGCTGGGGCACGACTTTTCCATCTTTCATGTTCCCGACATGAAGCGCTACGGGTTCTGGAGCATGCAACACGAAGCGCGCGCGGACTTCTGCATGCTCTTGGGTTCGCTCTATCTGCTTGTTGTCGGCAGCGGTGCTTGGTCACTCGACGCTTGGCTCGTCCGCAAACGCGGATTGCCAAATCTGCGCGTGGATTGAGGTCATGACGTTCAACCGTCGCTCCCTGCTCATGTATGCTGGACTGCTTCCCTTCAGCGGCGCGGTGCCGCGCCTCGTGCGGGCCGCCACCGACGTCACGTCCGGGAAGGCGGACTACACGCTGCGCATCGGAACAGGCCTCGTCGAGCTGTCGCCCGAGCATGTTGTCTCGACCACTCTCTACAACGGCGAGTTTCCAGGACCGCTGCTGCGATTCAAGGAAGGGCAGCGGGTCGTTGTCGACATTCACAATGACACCGATGCGCCGGAGCTCGTGCACTGGCACGGACAGATGATTCCCAGCGACGTGGATGGCGCTGCCGAAGAAGGCTCGCCGTTCGTGCCGGCACACGGTATGCGTCGGATTGCGTTCGTGCACAGGCCCTCAGGCTTCCGGTTTTATCACACGCACGTCGTAGCCGGCGGTGACCTGAATCGCGGCACTTACACATCCATCCGCTGCACCTTCACCGGCACAGCTTTGAATTGACGCGCATCGCCGGCAAACCGACTGCCGGTGTGATCAAAGACGTGGTGATGCTGGGCGGAATCCAGGAGCTCGAATTTGACTTCGTCGCTGACAGTCCGGGGATGACACTCTTCCATTGCCACCAGCAGTTCCACATGGACTTCGGGTTCATGGCGCTCTTCAAGTACGGATAAGTTCACGCGGGCGTACGCGATCAGGATCGCATGAGACATGACGAAGGTAACAGGCCCTGATGACAATCTCCGTGGAGTCTGTAGGGGCTAAGGGCCGTCAAACAGGTTCGCCCGCCGAAGTTCTGCTGGCCTTCCTGAAGCTGGGTCTCACCAGCTTCGGCGGACCGATCGCCCATATCGGATATTTTCGCGATGAGTTTGTCGTGCGCCGCCAGTGGCTCGACGAACAGGCGTATGCCGATCTCGTCGGGTTATGCCAGTTTCTGCCTGGTCCCTCCGTCGTCGACTATCAGATCCATTGGTCCACCGGATTGGAGGTGCTGAGGGCTGTAAAGCGAGCGCGGCTCCAGTGTCCCGTGCTGATGTTCACAGCTTCCGGCAACGAAGAGATCGCCGTTCAGGCCATGAAAGAAGGATTGGACGATTATGTGACCAAGACGGCCAAGCACTACGCGCGCTTGCCCTTCTGTTTGGAGGCTGTCCTCGAGCGGGCCGCCCAGAGGCTGGATCTCGAACGTGGCGAATTGGCACAGCGGGCGTTGATGGAGCAGGTGACTCAAGGTCAGCAACGGATGCAGATGGCTTTGCAAGCCGCCCGCATGATTGCCTGGGAGCTCGATCTGAAAGACGAACGTCTCACGGTTTCGGCCAACGCGGAGGAGATCGTGGGTCAGCGCTGGACGACGCTGTCGGACCTCGTATCTTCGATGTCTTCGACCGACATTCCCAAGCTCAAAGAATTATATGAACGTGCGAAGGCCACGGGGCACTCCTTCACGACCGAAATGCAACTTATGACTGGGCCGAGCCAAAACGAGACTTGGTTGGAATTGAGGGGCCAACCATTGCGCGATTCGACGGGTGTCATCGCGCGGTTGATCGGCGTGGCGACGGATGTCAGTGAGCAAAAGCGCGCGATGGTCGCGTCCGCACATCTGGCGGCGATCGTGGAGTCCTCGCAAGACGCCATTGTGAGTCCGACACTGGATGGGATTGTCACCTCGTGGAACGAGGCTGCCACGCAGCTGTATGGCTACACGGCGGCAGAAATGATCGGTCGTCCCGAGACCCCCACTATCCCGCCCGAACTTCGTCCCGAAGCCGAGCGGATCCTGGCCCGGCTGAAGCGCGGGGAACGTGTCGGCAACTACGAGTCGCAACGGATCTCCAAAGACGGCCGACAGATTGCAGTCTCCATTACGGCTTCGCCGCTGCTCGGCCCCGACGGCACCACCTTCGGAGCCTCCAAGGTCACGCGGGACATCACCGAACGCAAACGCGCGGAGGAAGAGTTACGGGCCACGGATCGGCGCAAGGACGCCTTGGTGGCAACTCTCGCCCACGAGCTTCGAAACCCGCTTGCGCCCATCCGCTACGCGACGCGGCTGCTCGAACCCGGCGTACCGGCTGAGATGGCCGCGGATGCGCGCCGAATGATTGACCGGCAGCTCGCGCAAATGGCCCGCTTGTTGGATGACCTGCTCGATGTGTCGCGAATATCCCGCGGAGCGCTCGAGATACGTCGCGAGGTTTTGGATCTGCGAGAAGTGATTGAAAGTGCAGTAGCGGCTGCGCGTCCGCTCGCACAAGCTACTCAACTGAGCTTGGAAGTGACGCCGCAATCGATGCCGCTGCCGGTGACGGGAGATGCGACTCGATTAGGCCAGGTCTTGGGGAACCTCCTCAACAACGCCACCAAATACGGCAGTGCCGGTGGTCATATCAGTGTTGTCAGCGAGCTCGATGACTCGCACGTCATCGTTCGCGTACGCGATGATGGGATCGGCATGTCGGCGGATCTGCTTCCCAAGATTTTCGACCTGTTCGTGCAAGCAGAACCGACTGGTTCTCGCGCTGCAGGTGGGCTCGGGATCGGCCTGTCACTGGCCCGCGATCTCGTTCACTTGCACGGGGGACATATCGATGCGGCGAGCGGCGGTCTGGGCCGAGGCAGCGAATTTGTGGTTCGCCTGCCCCGATCGGCTGAGCTCCCCGCCATGACGGAATCGGTTGCTCAACCGGAGAAGGTCAGGGCTCTGGGCGCCTCTGGAGTGTCGGTGCTCGTCGTCGACGATAACAGAGATGCCGCGGACGCGCTCTCCAGGGTTCTGACCCTGGCCGGTTATCAAACTGAAGTGGCGTACGAGGCTGCTGAGGCTTTGGCGATAGCGGCAAGCCAGCACCCTGATGTCGTCTTACTCGATATTGGATTACCGGATATGTCCGGCCACGAAGTCGCGCGGCGGCTACGGGCCGAACCCTGGGGCGCTGGCATGCAGCTGATTGCCATCACGGGATGGGGCCAGGAGGATGATCGTCGCAAAAGCCGCGAAGCCGGATTTGACGAGCACCTCACCAAGCCGGTGGATCCGGAGCTATTGATTGGCCTGATTGCCCGTTCGAAACGGCAGGTTGCACCGCGGACGCTGCAAAGCTGAGAACTCCCGATGTTGCCTGCGCCCGCAGTTCCGCCAGAGGCGATCGATCTGACGCATTCACCCATCTGCGTCAGCAAGACATCGCTCTCACCCCGGGTGGAGTTCAACCGGACGGCTTATCCCGGGCACTCGGGGTGGTCGGTGCGCTCTCGGTACTTTGCAACAGAGTGGTCATGGGCACCCGACAAGAGCGCGACGATGGATTGACACTGACACCCGTGCTCTGGCGGATCCTTGTCAGGCAGGATGTAACGATCGTTTGATGACTCGTTTCGGGGACACCGACCCAGAACAAGACGAACGAACACAGCGCGATGGCGGCCAGAAATAGAAACGCCGCGCTGTAGCCCGCCTTGTCGACGATGAACCCGGCGACACAATTGCTCAACGCGGCACCGAGACCCCACACCGCAGAGGTGGCGCCCTGGATGAGGTTGTAGCGGCCGGTGCCCTTCGTCAGATCGGCAACCACGATGAAGAATAGCGCGCCGAATATTCCGGCGCCGATCCCGTCCAGGATCTGAATGCAGACGAGCGCATACGGATTCTGCGTCATGGTGTAGAGCAGTCCTCTCAGCGGCAGCACGGCAAACCCAACCAGGAAAATCGGTCTGCGGCCCCAGGAGTCGGCCTTGCGGCCGACCAGAATGGCCATCGGGACCATGACGAGTTGTGCGGTCGCGATGCAGGCC
>Ga0307511_10004668_pt1 | contig 14001 bp, 14 predicted proteins | sample 13_EM_MG_FD_200266 | JGI IMG/M metagenome (GOLD analysis project Ga0307511, IMG submission 200266) | Populus trichocarpa ectomycorrhiza microbial communities from riparian zone in the Pacific Northwest, United States - 13_EM | ecosystem: Host-associated > Plants > Roots > Unclassified | place...
ACCCTCACTACTGTCCATGGTATGGCAGTGGTATTCGGCAGGCAAGGGCAGTATGACAAAGCGCTGGAGTTGTATGGTCGAGTATTGGCTGGCAGGGAGAAGGCATTGGGAGCGGACCACCCGAGCACTCTCACTACTGTCCATGGTATGGCATTGGTATTCGGCAAACAAGGACAGTATGACAAAGCACTGGAGTTGTATGGTCGAGTATTGGTTGGCGAGGAGAAGGCATTGGGAGCGGACCACCCGAACACTCTCACTACCGTCAATAATATGGCAGTGGTACTCGACAACCAAGGACAGTATGAGAAAGCGCTTGAGTGGTTTGGGCGTGCATTGGCTGGGCAGGAGCAGGCATTGGGAGCAGAGCACCCGAGCACCCTCACTACGGTCTATGGTATGGCATCGGTATTTGACAGCCAAGGACAGTATGACAAAGCGCTGAAGTTGTATGGTCGAGTATTGGCTGGCGAGGAGAAGGCATTGGGAGCGGACCACCCGAGCACTCTCACTACTGTCCATGGTATGGCAGCTGTATTCGACATCCAAGGGCAAAATGACAAAGCACTGGAGTTGTTTGGGCGGGTCCTGGTTGGGCGGGAGAAGGCATTGGGTGTTAACCATCCATTGACACAAGATACAATCCGTTGGCTGATCGACCTCCACGAAAAAACTGGGCAAACCGAACAGGCCCAAACCCTCCGGACGCGCTTTCATGTGCCTCATTGTCCCAGCAACCAACTCGATACTCTGAAGGGTGGATAATTCCACAGGTAGGTAATAGTTGTATGGATAAGCAGGTTGGCGTGGTGAACCCTAGAACTTCCGTCCGTGCTGAGGAAAATAAAGAGCTGAAGGGAGAGCAGAACCTAGTTATTTCTGCCTCAATATTCATTTCGTAACATTGTTTTTCAGAAGTATTCAATATTACCAGGTTATTTTTTGTCTTGTCATCTTATAGATTTCCGAGCAATCGTCTTTTCCTAAACAATATTGCTTATATCATCATAAGCTTTTGTGGATATGCATGCAATTAGCGTTGATTTAAACTATTTTTTTTTTTTTTCATACTCATTACTCATATGCGGCCCCATAAGGGGGCCATGATGAGCCCCCCGGAAGCCTGGGAGGATTCAAGGGCGGACAAGTTAATCTGTCCTACCCACGCGGTACATACACAAACACAAATAAGCAAGAAGATATCCACTTCCAGGCCTAGGAAAACTCGCTGTAAATAAGGTCGAAAAAAGCCTCAATTGTCCCAGTGGCTGTCGTCCCCTTCATCTTTTCTCCAGTTCGGCTCATCAAAGGCCTCCCACGTCCTCCGAGGGCCCAGGAGCGATTTAAACTAATGGCACGTATAGTGTATACGTCCCAGTAAACCTTTAACTCTCCAGAGTTTAATGGGCCAAGAAAATATGGGGGCGCATCGAGTTATTCATTTGTTTATGTAATATTTTTATTGATTTAAGTAATTGAACAACCCAAGCTCACTGAGAACTTTCAAAACAATCCACAACAATCGTTCACTTCTGTGATGGCAATTATAATTATAGTATGCCACAGACAGTGCCACAGTCCAAGTAATTCCAGGTGAAGCAATTTTTCCCTGGTAGGGTTCGAGGACCTCAGCATCGGTCTCTTTTATAATTACGATGTGATAAATGGAGGAACAGAGAGAATATTGGTATATGCAGCGCGCGAGAGCTTTGCTGTTCTCCCTAGGGTTCGTTCCTATTGAACAACTGCTCTGATGATCTTTGGAACACCCAAGAAATCCACTGCTTATATGCTACTTTTGCCCTACTTGGGACTGTCTTGTCACTATTTCCCACTTTTATGCTAGTCTCCCTATTTACCGAGGTAATGCCTGTCACGTGAGCGAGAGTATTTCCTAACAATGGTGGAGGTAGGAATTTCGGGGGCTAGGGAACCCTCCGCCTGAGCACCCTATTAGTATAATATGATTATTACCGGCTAGCTCATCAGTAGCTGATATTTAAAAGAGCCACTCCTATACAGAGCCATAAAGATTACAAAGAAAGTAATACCGCTGCCTCAATACATACGGAGTGAGAAAATGCCACCAACTTCATCTTACAGGCAAAGCATCATCTTAGTACAGGCTACCTAGATCACATTTGCGCGATCACAAAAATATGCGAGCCGAATTCACCTATGCTGCAAGACCATGAATATCCTTAGGTTATGAATATTCGATCAGAGATGTGCTGTGGGTGAGGAGCTATCTCCAAGAGGGGGTGAACACGACTGTCATTCAGATACTGCTGTAAAGGAGTATCGATATGTGATTTGTGTTTTTCAGCATCCATGTCAGAACATACAGCAATGCCGATCCACATTCAGGAATTCCCGACAAGCCTGGCTGCTGCTGCAATGCATCTCCATAGTGTTGGAATAGGATGACCATACAGCCAATAATGGAAAATTGGGTCGGTAGTGAGGGAGAATGGATCAAAGGAATATCGTGGGAGCGGAAAGATGGGTTTGATCGGTCAATGCTATGAGATACTGTTTTGTCCCATATGTCGCGTCATTTGCCCCTTAGTTAGCTTCTCATAATTATCGAAAATATCATCTCCACTCACGGGTTTGACTCTCATAGTGAAGAACAGTCATTTCTTACACGTGACCCTAGTGGAATCGTGGATCTACTCTCGAGCATAGGGGCAGAGTCCGGATGGAATCAACCCCGCAACGACGATTACACATCTGCATGTTAATAACGCAAGACAGATGATCTGAATGGGGACAGAGCAACTCATTGGGTGGGCTTATAATATCTACCTCCATTGATTAGTGTAGGTGCCAAACTCCGACGGTAACAACAAAGCTTTCAGTCTGTTTGAAGCGGACCTAAGCTGCAAATGGGGGTTACCCTGGACTACGCAGCTTCTCAACAATACGCAAAGCTCACCAATATGCTTGCATCCGGCAGTTCTTCATAGGGTATTAGGCCGTCCGCCCCCCCGGCTGCTCAGGTGGAGGATTCTCTTGTTCCCTTGAAATTCTACCTCCACTCCCTGGAGATCGCCCAAGCCCTCGAACTCCACCACGGGAATATTGCTTTACCTGAAATCACTGGGCCTGTGGCACTAGATATCCACTCCACCATGCGGTTACCCAGTACGTCTTGCAAAGTCAGTGAGATGAAGGTCAACTTCGGTGGGATGATATATTTGCCGTCACAGTAATGAAAACCAATAAAGATATTTACATGAATAAATGAACACTGACGGAGGGGCGTGAGGTATATGTATCCCTTGCCTACCCTCCCTACCTGTCCCAAAGACTCCAATGTGTGCCCACCAGCGGCAGCGGCGCATTACCCCCCGGAAGGCTAGGAGTAGTTTAGACGGCAACCCTAATTGCATATCTACACATCCTATATATCCCTCACCGTAAAAATTCTGCCATATCCTATGTATACAATGTATCACTCCATTTACAAAAAAATTTCATGAGATCGAATACTTGATGAAAAACATACAAATTGAGATTAATTCATGAGAAATAAGGAGCGTCTAGAATTTACTCTGGCAAGCTTTGTTAGCACCACGTCAACTTTCTAGTCGATAGAGCTATCACCTCTAGAATTATCTCCCCTTTTGAGCATGCACGTTAGTTGCAGCTAGGAACATGAAAGAGCGCCCGGATTACGGCAGACTGGGTAAACAAAAGCGACAACGGCGACAACACAACCAGCGCACTCGCACACAAACCACAACTGTAACCCCGCCTGCGGTACCTATACACCGCGACAGTCACAGCAACAATAGGAATTCGCAAAGCACAAGCCGCAATCAAATGTGCAAGCCACGGAAGGTTGCTCTAGCAAGACATGGATGGTGGATTGGATATTACAGAAGAAGCTGGCTTGAGGGAGTGGGAAGCCATGAAGTGTTACGCAGCGCATGTCAGAGGGAGTTTAAGGATGAAAGAGCAGTTTATCGTTACATGTGGTATTACGCAAAGCTATGGGAAAATAATCAAGACCTACCAAAGGAAACAGAATGGGTGCGAAAACATTTAGCATGGAGGAATAGTAGGGTAAGTACTATTAGTAAATGCCTCGGGGTACAGAAATTAACTCAATGGTGCAGGATACAACAAATCTACTGAACAGAAGAGATTCAAGTTGAGAAAACGAGAGAAAGTATAAGAGATAGACAAGAAGTGTTATTTGAAGAAGAAAGCACAGGAATTGTTACATTTGAATGAGAAAGAGGCGGAGAAAAAGCGGAACAGTGGTTAGAACAGTGGAAAGCGGGAGAGCTAAAGGAATACAAGTAAGCAGAAGAAGAGAGTACACGAGTGTATTGCTTATGGTTCATGTATAAGGCACATTAAGAAGTGCTAGAAGTAGAGTTTTCCGAGGAAGATTCTAACTCAGCACGTAGCGATTGTGTACTGGTTTCCCCTAGCTCTAATCCATAGACTGAGGTGTTTACAGACCGATGTAATCGAGATATGAAGGAACGCAACTTATTGCGAATAGGAGATTGAGGTGACACTTTGGCTTTTGCAGGCTCGGCAAGTGCCCAACAGCTGACGGAGATGGTGTACATAGCAAGAAAATCACGAGTCCGTTTTCTTAATTCAGATAGGTTCGGTAGACTCTGTATCCGAGACTCCTGTGCTATAGTACCGGCAGTGGTTTTCTCTAGATGTGCATTGTCAGTTTCTATTCACCAGGACCAGTACTCGGGTAGCTCTTCGTGTAATGAGATTTCCAAAAGAAACTTACCACTATCTACCAGATCCTCGAATATAGGCAATGCACATGCCATGCGTAGTAGCTGTATGCCCCTCACAGGCTGCATTTGGTTCACTTCGAACCTCCTCTGACCTGCTTATAATGATCACTGTCCCATGATTGCCTGGAGTATATTCCTCTGTCAACTAGGTCCGGATCATCAAGATTATCAAACACAAGAAGCCAATTCGTATTTTCCAGCAATGGAAACCATTCCTTAGTAGCATCCACAACATGTTGCGCTTCTGATTGTCGGGCAACTGCAAAGCATCCCTTGGAATCCAGATTACAAGCCATACCAAACAGCCAACCAACGTGTGAATAATCATCCGAGACCTGCGCATGATGCTTGATAAGCCGCTGCATTATCTGAGTGAAGCCGAGTATTGTAGCCTGATCACTAGCAGCATTGACCCAGAAGACTGATGAGTGGGCTTTGGAAATTTGATTCATATATTCCAATGCAACTTGGGTTTCCCCATCCCCCCGGTCCCATAAGTACAATTATATTCTGAGTCCCTTTGCGTTCTACCCCCTGCTTCAGATTCTCAAGCATGTATTACCCCGACAAAGTTGGAAGATTTCCGATGGTCGGAAGAAATGGAATGCCGAATGAGAGTTTAAATATCGGAGCTTGTGATTTCGCTGATGTTGGAAGCACCTGAAACAGTCCATCGTTGAGGCTTGCTAATGTTCGCAACAGGTCATCGAGCTTTGCCTTGTCTGCAACTACCCAGCGGAACTTGTGGTACATCGGTAACGATAACTGTACTCTGCTCATTGCCTCCGTCATGGCGGAGATCTCTTCCGGAAGCCCCTGAAGAATTTGTTGATTTTCCAATACCCGGGGATTTTCTAAGAGATGCAGGTCGCTCTCCTGTATCCTAGGAATTACTAGGTCCGGCTGTGTATTTGCATTTCGAAGCGGGGACTTGGAAAATATATGGTGTCTCGGGTCATTAGCCGAGTGCACGTGGTATGTAATGTACATACTTGGGTCTTGGCTGCTCGAGTTCCAATTTTTTGCTTTCGATAGTCGCTGACAGGACTATTAAATCGCTAGTACCATAGTACAGTATACCGTAAAAATTGAGAAGGCCCCCTGTCTGCCCATACAAAAATCCGTTGCTACGTTGCTACGGTGGAACGACAGGGGGTCTTCTCAATTTTTGCGGTATATGTATGTAAGCTGTTATGTGCAGCTAAGTGTCAAAAAGAATCATACGCTGCATACAGATGCAATGTTCAGCCTGGTGGCAAAATGTTTGATACCTGCATAAGGGTTTTCATTTAGCGCGCATATTATAGGTTTAGTGTGCATATTAGAGGTTAAGCGCAATTATTTTTGGTTTAGCACGCATATCTAGTCTGTCCGTGCACAGTGAACAATAGGAAAACAAGAGCGTGAGCAACAACAGCATGAACAATAAAGGAATGAACAATATATCTACATACACCTCCTAATACTTGGTATACCACCCATCTGATTTAATGACAGCTGCTACACGGCAAGGCATAGAGATATAACGACTCTCCAACAGTGACTCGGAAATCTCTTTCCAGATCTCTTCTAATGCATCTGCCAGCCCCTGCTTCACCGTATCAACTGACCCACGCATATTAATCAAATTCGGGTATCTTGTAGCTGCCTCCTCTGCCGGAAGGGTATCAAGCTCGGCTTGGGAGATATTAAGTTGGTTAAGGGGAAGTGAAACATATTCATCCAAAAATGTGATAGCCGCGTTGTATGCATATAATCTGAATCAGGCGTACTGCATACACGGCCTTTTATGCAGGGGTATCAAACATTTTGCCACCAGGCTGTATGTCTTACACCTAAACCCATACCAAAGTCTCAAATATGCAGCGTTTGGGCCTTTTTATGCAGGTGGGATGTATGATTCTTTGCCACCGCACTATACAGTATGTACTGTATATGTACAGTATTGTATGTACGTGCGAGTCTGAATAGTATACAAATTCGAACAGTAACTCTCTTCGGCAAAGCTGTGGTCACCGCGCTCCAAGCTACCGTTCGATTTGGTTTCTAATGTATACTTGAAAGCCTAAAGTAGAGGTCACTCGGCAACCAATAGGTACCTATGTTTTTCTTTCTCTAATATACTCGTAGTCTTGGTGAGGGCCCGAGGCATCGCGTTAAAAGGTTCAAAACTACGTTCCCCCGCCATACAGTACCTATGCTACATAGATACCATTCATATGCCAAGCCAGGCCCCTGTCATTTACAATACAGAACTCACAGATCGTGCATCACCAGCAAACAAGTGTTGGTGTAGGTATAACAACAGAGGCTCGCTTGCTGTTAGGAGTACTCTACTGGTATCATACAGAAAGCATATCAATCACAGTATCAGGAGTCCTTCTGTGGGAGCTGTAAATAGATATTGAGTCTTTCATTAATATACGGAACAGGTATTATGTTGCTTTGTCTAGCTCAGACCGACCCTTGTAACACCCCTATCGATGTCTCAGCAGCCCCCTACAAGACATTTACCAACGGTCCATCCATCGGTCGTTCAGCCGCAGCCATGCATACCGGTACGTGTCCGCGCCAATCTTGGTTCTCTATCACGAATGCCAAAAATTCCTCATCAATCACCTATACTATATCAGTACAATACACGTATTCAAGGTTTGAACCATGGTTCACTACTTCACTTGTAAGCGTTGATTCTAACAATAAATTCTGGATAAGACCCATCATGGAGCAAGCTAGCCTCGCTATCGGAGTTGCCGGCCTGACAGGGCAGTTAGCTATGGCTGCTATGGACTGTTACAGGATTTTCGAGGACATGAGCGACGTTGGCACCACATATGACTCCATCTTGCATAAGCTACGTACTGAGGGCCTTCGGCTCAAGGGATGGGAGGAAGCTTGGGGGCTCGGAAGAGACTTAAGCCAGGGGCGACTTGACTCAGGAGACTACAGGTACCGATACGCTACAGCAACTTTGGCAAGAATAGTTGCGGCATTTGCAAGTGTGAACAAGTTGCAAGCAAAATATGGAATTGCCGTGAGGAACAGCTCGGAGGAACCGAAGCCACGAAGATTTAATCGATTATCGATATCCCTGCTATTTAGGTCCCGCTCCAAGCCTCCGCTTCCAAATTTATACGCAAATACTCAATTGGAAGTTCCTACCATTCACGAAAATGACCTGCATCTTTTAGAAAATCCCTGGGTGTTAGGAAACCAACAACTTCTTCCAGAGCTTCCGGAAGAAATCTCCTCCATGATCGAGGCAATGGACAGAGTACAGCAATCATTACCTATGTACCGCAGGCTCCAGTGGGTAATTGCAGACAAGGCAAAGCTCAATGACTTGTTGCGAACATTAACAAGCCTCAACGATGGACTGTTTCAGGTGCTTCCAACATCAGGAAGGCCAGTGCTTCAAGTCAAATCACAGGTTTCGACACTGAAACTCTCATTCGATATTCCGTTTCTTCTGAATACTAATATTCGAAGATCTTCTGAGTTTGTTGGGAGAGAATACCTGCTCAAGAGCTTGAAGCAGGAGGTAGAAGAAGGTAAACAGACTCAAAGTACAATTGTACTTTATGGGACTGGGGGGATGGGGAAAACCCAACTTGCATTAGAATATATCCATCAAAATTATAAAGACCACTCATCGGTCTTTTGGATCAATGCTGCTAGCGACCAGACTACAATACTCGGCTTCACTCTAATAATGCAGCGGCTTATCAAGCATCATGCACAGCTCTCAGACGATTATTCTCAAATAGGTCGCTTATTGGGCATTGGCGGTAAACTGGATTTCAATGGATCCATTGCGGTTGCACAACCATCAGAGGCACAATATGTTGTGGATGCTGTTAAGCAATGGTTTGCAGCGCCGGGAAATACGAATTGGCTTATTGTGTTAGATAACCTTGACGACCCTGACCTAGTTAACATAGAAGGATATATTCCGGAATGCAATCATGGGACAGTGATCGTTACAAGCAGGCGGCGTGATCTACAGCAAGGCCGGCGGGGGTTCGAAGTGAACCAAATGGAGCCCATGGAGGCCATGCAGCTGCTACTTAGTGCATGTGCAATGCCTAAGTTCGAGGGTCTGGTATCCGGTGGTAAGTGAAGCCTACACCTATTAATCATTTTCTCCCTTTGAAATTTCATACATGAAGAGCCACCCGGAATCCTAGTGTAGATATTCATAGTCTATTTATTGATCTGGATTATTTTTTTTCTATTATTTCTTTGTTTTTTTTAGCAGAGAAAATAATGTGGTGGTGAGTAGAAACTGACAAGAATATCTAGAGCAAATCACTGCCAGTACTATAGCACGGGAGTTGGGATACCTGCCACTTGCCTTGGATCAAGCTGGAGCGTACATTCATATGGCACAGTATTCATTAGGTCGATATCTAGAAGAATACCGAACCAACGCGAGCTATCTTCTAAGCAAAGGATGGAAAGGAGGAAAGCAGGATAGATCAGTGTTTGCCACATGGGAGATATCATTCAATGCAATCGAGGAAAAGAGTCCGAATGCAGCAAAGCTATTATTAATGTGCGGGTTTCTTAACAATGAGGACATCTGGGAAGAACTTTTAAAGCGTGGGATGAAGCTGAAAACACACGGTATGAGCTTTTTTATTTGTAATCATTTTTCATATTTTTTATATTTGCTTATATGTTTATGATGTTATTCGAGATAGCTTCGATGACCTCGCTAATGTATTTGTATTGCAGATCTGGAAGAGTCAATTAGGACACTATTTTCATACTCGCTAGCAAAGCGAAGTGGAAGCGATGATAGCTTCAGTATCCATCCTTTAGTACATTCTTGGGCTAAGCTTCGACTTGAGTCTGAACCGCAAAAGGAAATGAAAATAGCAAGGGAGGCATTCGAATTACTTGGATCAGGGGTTCATATTCCTGATGAGGGAAGAATGCGTATAGCTGACTGGATATTTGAGCAGCGAGTTATGCCACATATCGACGCGGTAACAAAACACATGACAAAGTACGAAGGGACAAGTTTTATGGACATACAGGATGCATCAAGTAGTTTGGGTCACGTGTACAGGAGGCATGGACGTCATAATAACGCGTTGGGGTGGTATAGGAGGGCACTAGCGGCGTATCAGAAGGATTTAGGAGCGGACCACCCTATCACTCTCGCTACGGTCCATGAAATGGCATCAGTATTCTATAACCAAGGAAAGTATGACAAAGCACTGGAGTGGTATGGGCGAGTATTGGCTGGGGAGGAGGGGGTATTGGGAGCGGACCACCAGGATACTCTCACTACGGTCCATAGTATGGCACTGGTATTCGACCAAAAAGGGCAGTATGGCAAAGCGCTGGAGTGGTATGGACGAGCATTGGCTGGGAGGGAGAAAGCAATGGGAGTTGGCCACCCGGAAACTCTGGCCACAGTCAATCAAATGGCATTGGTATTTGACAAGCAAGGACAGTATGACAAAGCGCTGGAGTGGTATGGACGAGCATTGACTGGGAAGGTGAAGGTATTGGGAGTGGACCACCCGAGTACTCTCACCACAGTCCATAATATGGCATTGGTATTCGACAACCAAGGACAGTACTCCAAAGCGCTGGAGTGGTATGGGCGAGCCTTGGCTGGGAGTGAGAAGGCATTAGGAATTGAACACCCGGACACTCTCACCACAGTCAATCAAATGGCATTGGTGCTTCACAAGCAACGACAGTATGACAAAGCGCTGGAGTGGTATAGGCGAGTTTTTGCGGGGAGGGAGAAGGCATTGGGAGTGGACCACCCAGACACTCTCACTACGATCCATAATATGGCATTGGTATTCAACTTTCAAGGCCACTATGACAAAGCGCTAGAGTGGTATGGGCGAGCATTGGCTGGGTATGAGAAGGCATTAGGAGTGGACCACCCGAGCACTCTCACCACAGTCAATCTAATGGCGCTAGTATTCGACAACCAAGGACAGTATGGGAAAGCTCTGGAGTGGTATGGGCGTGCATTGGCGGGGAGGGAGAAGGTATTGGGAGCGGACCACCCGAGCACTCTCACTACGGTCCATAATATGGCCGCGGTATTCCACAGCCAAGAACAGTACGCCAAAGCGCTGGAGTGGTATGGATGTGCATTGGCTGGGAGAGAGAAGGCATTGGGGGTTGACCACCCAGATACTCACACTACAATCCATAATATAGCAGCGGCATTCTACACGCAAGGCCAGTATAGGATAGCCCTGGAGTGGTTTGGGCGAGCATTGGCTGGGCAGGAGAAGTCATTGGGAGTGGACCACCCATGGACACAATCTTCAATCCGTTGCCTTATCGACCTCCACCAAAGGACTGGGCAAACTGAACAGACCCAAAGTCTCCGGAAGCTCTTGCATGTGCCTCATGGTCCCAGCAACCAACTCGATACTTTGAAGGGTCCATAATTCTACAGGTAGGTAATAGTTCTATCGATAAGCAGGTTGACGTAGTGCTAACAATGGTGAACTCTAGAACTTCCGTCCGTGCTGAGGAAAATAAAGAGCTGAAGCGAGAGCAGAACCTAGTTATTTCCGTCTCAATATTCATTTCGCAACATTGTTTTTCACAAGTATTCAATATTACCCAGTTATTTTTTGTCCTGTCATCTTATAGGTTTCCAAGCAATCGTCTTTTCCTAAACAATATTGCTTATATCATCATAAGCTTTTGTGGATGTGATCGGTGCGTGCAATTAGCGTTGATGTAAACTAATGACACGTAAAGTTTATACGTTCCAGTAACCCCTTAACTCTCTGGAGTTTTATGGGCCAGGAAAATATAGGCTTGTGGGGGAACGCATTGAAGTTCCACGCCCCTCCTTTGTTGTTCATTTGTTAATGTAATATTTTTATTGATTTAGGTGATTAAACAACTCAATCTCACTGAGAAATTTCAAAACAATCGCCAACAACCTTTCACTTTCGTGATGGCAATTATAATTATAGTATGCCAACGAATTTGACCTTCATCTCACTGACATCGCAACAATTGGATAGTGCCACAGTCCCAGTCATTCCAGGTGAAACAATGTTTCCCCGGTGGGGGTTCGAGGACTATGGCGATCTCTGTGGGAATATTGGCAATCTCATTGCTATAGCCCTCGCTACAGTGCAAGAATTGCTCTAATGATGTTAGGAACAAGACATGAACAAATCCACTGCTTATATATGCTCCTCCTCTTGTAACTATTGCCCACTTTTGTGCTAGTCTCCCCATTTCCTGACCCGGGTAGGGAAATGCCTGTCCCGTGAGCGAGAGTATTTCCTAACAATCTCCAGAGGTAGGGTTTTCGGGGGACAGGGAATCCTCCGCCTGAGTAGCCGAGGTTAGGCTAAAGCCCTATCTGTCAAATGTGGCTACCAGCCAGCTTATCAAATATTTGAAATAGCTACACCCTATACAAAGCCATAAAGGTTAGAAGGGAAGTAAAGTCGCTTCCTCTTCCAATCCCCCTACCTGCCTCAATGCATACGTATGCAGAGTAAGAAAATATGCCCACCTTCGGCCTGCAGGCAAAGCATTACCTTAGTAAGGCCAGAGCGACCCCCAAAATATGTCACCTATGCTGCGAAGTCATGAATATCCCGATACTTACGCTGTGCATTGTTGAGACGATTGGTGGCCTAGAGTAACCCCCTTTGCAGCTTAGGCCTGCTTCAAAAACAACTGCGGAGTGATTGCTGTGATTCTCCGAGTTTGGCGCCCAGACCATTAAATGGGGGTAAATACTATTATGTAAGAAATAAGCGTTCTTCACTATGAAGGTCAAGCTCGATAGTTGTGAAAAGATGATATATTCGATGATAATATGTGGGATCTAACCAAGGCGGGTATTTCCAGATATATATAGGAGAAAACAGCATCCCTAGATACCCCAGCATCGACCGACCATCCTTTTCCATGATATTCCTTCGATCCATTCACCTTTGTTACCAGCCCAATTCTCCATTATCGGCTACATTATTATCCCATTCCAGCATATAAGTAAGTCCACCCAATGGGTTGTTTTGTCCACATTCAGATCATCTGTCATCAGGTGTGAATAACTTGCAGATGTGTAATCGCCGTAGCGGGGTTGATTTCATCCACGATTCCAGCATCGGAGCAGCAACCGGGCTTGTCGCAAATTCTGGAATGTGGATGTCTGTTCACACATGGATGTTGAAAAACATAAATTACCCATCAATTGGGGACAGTCGTATTCACCCATCCTGGAGATATCTCCTCACCTGCTTACATCCGGTAGTGCTTCATTTCCCTCACGAACACTGTCCACTCCTCCCGTATGGTGCTTGTGACTAACCGTGTGTTTGTACGATGGATAATAGAGTACCGAGGAAGCTCTATAGTAATGGTGTGGATGATGTTTGACGTCCTCTCCATCCCCAGTACGCACCTTACAACCGCCTTCTTCCCCCAGAATCATCCAAACATTCACCCCTGTCCCCGCCATACCCCCTCCCGCGCTCCCTCGAAAGCCCACAACCTCCTCCACCACCCCAAGCAACACCCTGATCAATCCCAAATGATTGCAATTAAACCCCACTGCCGACCTCCTCAGCCGCGATATATCACGATTCTGGAAATGTAGACGCTGTTGGGCGAGGTGAATGTGGAAGGAGGAGGTGGGGGAGGTGGAGGAGGTGGAGGAGGCGGAGGAGGCGGGGGGTGTACCCTGCGCTTTTCGGGGGCGGGTGAGAGGGGGGTGCAGGCCGATGAAGTAAGGAGAGGCATTTTCCTCGGGGTGGGTGTGGGTGCGGAGAGCTTGTGAACTAGGTATTGTCTTTGGCGGGGTCGTAGGGGGAAATGGAAGTGGCCTCGAGGTTCGGCATATCAATGTGCGGTGCATAATAGTCTATTTGACGGAGGCAGGATTGTGAGGGCTATTTGCGGAGTTGCTATTAATACTTACGAGTAGCAAACATTTAGACTTTAGTAATTTTCTCCATGGAGGCTAACAGCCCCACGCTCCGTGTCACTATGGGTGAATGAATGCCCGCACATGTACATATCTGAGAAAAAAATATAAGGAGTGGTACGGAGGCGCAGAACAAAGTGCCAACCAGACTAAGAACAAAAGTCTTTTCCCATTCCTATTTCGGAATATGGGGCTTGGCAGCATATGCCCACATATAGTCGTAAAATATGCATCCTGGCTTGGCTTATGCAAAGTATTATTGCATTGACCAGGCTTTCC
>Ga0307511_10004669_pt1 | contig 14001 bp, 11 predicted proteins | sample 13_EM_MG_FD_200266 | JGI IMG/M metagenome (GOLD analysis project Ga0307511, IMG submission 200266) | Populus trichocarpa ectomycorrhiza microbial communities from riparian zone in the Pacific Northwest, United States - 13_EM | ecosystem: Host-associated > Plants > Roots > Unclassified | place...
GAGATATCAGGCTCCAGGTACTGTTTCTGCTGTTCTTGGTACTGCTGTTGAGAAACTTCGGGTTCCCAGTATTGCTGCACAGGTTCCCGGTACTGCTGTTGGGAAATATCAGGCTCCAGATACGATTTCTGCTGTTCTTGGTATTGCTGTTGAGAAACTTCAGGTTCCCAGTATTGTTGCGGGGGTTCCTGATACTGCTGTTGGGAGGTATCAGGCTCCAGGTACTGTTTCTGCTGTTCTTGGTACTGCTGTTGAGAAACTTCAGGTTCCCAGTATTGTTGCTGAGGTTCCTGGTGCTGCTGTTGGGCAATATCAGGTTGCAAGTAATTCTTCTGTTGTTCTTGGTACTGCTGTTGAGAAGCTTCGGGTTCTCGGTATTGTTGCTGAGGCCCCTGGTACTGCTGTTGGGGAATATCAGGTTCCGGGTGCTGTTTCTGCTGTTGGGAAACATCAGGTTTCCGGTGCTGTTGCTGTGGTTGCGGCTGTGGTCTTTGGTACCGTTGTTGAGGTATATCAGGTTGCCGGTACTGCTGCCTTTGCTCCTCATACCGCTCTTGAGAAACTTCAGGTCCCTGGTTATGTTGCACGTTCTCGTGATGTTTTTTAACCGAGACTCTGGAGTCCTCTGAAACACTGAGTATCTGGTCCTGAGCTTGTGGTGCTTTCCGGGACCAAGGTTGGCTATACAGATAAAAATTTACCCCCTTTTCCCCAATTTCATATCCCATTGCTCCTTCCCCCTTGCAGTCTCCCGTACTCGCGAGCCACAACGCTTGCACACCGCTCATAATCTGTTTCTTCTGGAAGCACCTTCTCCGGCCGCATTCATTGGTAATAACGAAACTGTCAGGTCCATGAAAGTAATCCTTACGTTGACCGTTGTCAATGCATTCCCAGCTGCGGACGTCTTCGAGGAAGAGGTCCCAGAAGTACATGGGGGAGTGGGCTGCAGGCCAGTCAAGACAAGTGATGTCCGTCAAAACAGTCTCAAACAGCCTTTTCGTGAGGTGAACTGGAATAGCAGGGACAATGCTGTGCTCTGAAGCTGACACGGTCACAGAGTTGGTGTAGAAAATGAAAGATGTAAGGAGGGCCGAGAACGTATGCTTGAGAAACATGATTGAATTTGTAGAGCTTATATCTACTTCAGCAGAGACTTTCCGTCAGTAAAACCCCTAACTTTGACAGTCTCGGTAAACCTACCTTTGCCTAAGTATGTTTTTTTTGTCCTTTGAAAAGAAACCTGCCCAGGAGAATATATCGAACTTTTGGTGGTCTATATCGACGTCAAATATTAGCAAGGGTCAGATCTAAGAGTAAGAAGACTCCGAAGTAGGGCTCGGGTTTATGAAGTCTTTCGCAGGCAAGTACTCAAGTACATAGGCCTCTCTAGAATAGAAAAACTACTCACTTCCTCAGCAGCTGATGTGTTGCTTGCTATGTCAATTATAGCAAGTGAAGAGGAAGCAAAAGCCCGAAGAGAGGAAGAGCAAGGCTAAGACAGAGACAATCTCAAACCACGTACCGCGAGAGGAGAGGAGCACAGAGATGTTGAAGCATTTAGCAGCTACAATTTGCGGTGGGTACAGTCTCAGAACTCGAGAAACACCCCTCTTGCCGAATTTGGAGATATTACCGCATCTGGTATGGGCAGCCAAGTGCTCACGTGACCAACCAGCGCTAGTGATCTGAAGTACCTAACTGAACCTCTGCCCTCAGCCGTTGGCGCACGGGGGACAAGTTGACGCTACCGGTACTCCCAGGCTCGAGGCCACCCCCACCGATACTTTCTATTTATATGAGACCGTATGAATATGCCTCCCTCCAAGCTTATTGAACGAACCGGACCGTTGCTGATTGCCTTGCATATGCATACATATAGATACATAGAGAGAGTGGTTTCATGTTCGCCTCCTTATTTGTAAATCTAACGACCAGCGGAAGGAGCAAAGGAACTAGAGGTGTTTAGGAACGAAGGTATGAGTGCTCATTGACCAACTCCGCACAGGACGTACATAAGTACTCCGTACCTAGGTACCCAATAGTTGACCTTGGTACCTAGACTCTATCGGTATTTCCAGAGGAGCGGGTTCGGGGCCTGCCACTAGGGGTACGATCCCAGTAAATTGGACCGGCTGAAACGGCGATGGGATTGAGCACAAGAGCGCCGCGAGCTTCACACGGAAACTCTATCTTGCGCACAGATCAGCTTTTACTCAGGTTACGGTCCCGGTACTCTTGAGCGGATTACTTACAGCGTACAATACCTCCTCCTACACGGCCGCACGGATTGTGTGTCTGATCACAAAACTGTGGGCAAAACTCGAGACATTTGCATCAAGAATATCGACGCATTAGATCAGCGACATACATATGTACAAGCTGCAGCCAAACTGCTGTCTCAGATGGGTAGCTCTTTCCTGGCCACTCTCTCCTCTGCCTTATAGTCAAGTAGTGCGGAGGACGTTTTTTTTCCCTAAAGGTACGAGTTGGTAGGTAGATGGATAGTCTCTGAATTTCCAGCTGGAGATAAGTTTTAGTTCACACAAACTAACATTTAACGATGGCAGAAAGTCACCAGACTGCTTAGGTTTTATTGGCTCCTCCCCACACGACAAATGTCTGGCTCATTCCAGCTGCAGGAACAAGTCTGTGCGGCATGCGCAAATCACAAAATCAGATGCAACACGTTAAGTGTCCCTCATCCCTCTCTCATGGCAACAGGGATTAGGTGAAGGAGTTTGTGTTGGAACTCTGGTATTGAGCGGAAGGCTCGGACGCCGGCCGGACGATGGGATACGGCTGTGGGACAAGGTCATGGATAATCCTGTTGACCGGAGTAGAGCTAGGTACTTTGTTCCCGTCCTCAATTTCGTTCAAAATCTGGGCCTTCGAATCCGATTGAAAAGCTTCCTCTCCAACCCTACTGATCACCTTCGTTCCTCCGTTTGGATCTACCTCTCATCCACCGTCTCCACTTTGTGGAGCAGGCATCCTGTCTCTCTTCTCATCTCCCCACAGCGCTATCGCTGCAAGCAGGGCTTAAAGGCAGGGGCTTGCAGGGGCATCGTGCAGGGGAACCTTTGCTCGCTTTTTTAGGTGAAGCATCTGCACTTCTCTTCCATACTCGAACAAAAAAAGCAATTAGCATCTCGAGTGACGAAAGTTGCCCCCAAGAGGCGAGTTAACAGTTTGGGGCTTCTCTCTGTTCTTTTGTTTTGGTTATACCGTTGGATCATCGGTGCTTCAAGGAAAGATAATATACATATACCAGTTTGGCTTATTTCACCCCTTTACTACCTGCGAGCTCGCGTTTGAAACTTCGGGCTCGCTCGGGTTTTTTTTATATTTTCAATTATCCAAAAACCTCGACGGCAAACGTTTTTTCTTAATCATCGAGGCTGAATCAATTTCCCAAGAGATTCCTATGGGACTATACTCCTATTAGTACTTTACCGATCATCTGGCGAGCGAAACCCCCTACCTCGAGGATTGATTGACACCATTATTGTGGGACACGATCGCCACCACAACTGGCACTGAATTCGGACTACATTCTCCTTTGGTCGACTAACTCCTATCTTCACTAGAGACGCGCTTCCCACACCAACATGACGTCCTCACCTTCCGTGGTACCCCTTCACCAAACGCATGCTCGAAGACCCTCATACGGTGAGCGCCGCAGGACTACAACATTACACAGTCAAGCTTCCGGACATATCCCTCGCTCAAATAATGCCGCGATGAGCACTGCTTCCCCTGAGATGATAAATTCCTTGGTGGAATCACTTTCCAAGATAGCTGGGCCACCGAGTTCCAACCTGTATGGTACACCTCCATCTACAGCGCATGCGAAGAAACATATACAGACCATGTTTCCTTCCGCGGGTGGGATGATCAGGAACCTTGATTTTGGCTATTTTAATGATGAAGCGGCACTTGCCCCTGTCGTACGGACGGCAAAGCCACCAAGTGGGTTTTCTCCGTTGACGAATGGAAGTGAGGAGAACAAAAGGATGAGCTATCATTCTAGTGTGGACATCCCGAGCTATGTACGGAACTACATGAACCGTGTCGACAGGGAAGAAGTCGCATCGCGGGGTAAGACGGGGTATGAGCCCACCACCTCAAGGAGAGCGAGCTGGAGCAGTTCCAAAAAAGGAGGCAGACTGAGCTGTGTATCCTCATGGGAACGGATGAAAAAGGGCAGTGCTCCTTCCGTCAAATCTCTGGATGGTAGCTTGAAGGAACGAGAGCTGCGAATGACCTCCGCCGGAATCTTGCACACATCCGAGATGGTTAGTGATGGTGGAGGAAGATATAGTCTTATGGAGGAACCAGAATTTATTCCGGGGCGACATATTCCCGCACGCACCTCTAGCTATGGCAAGAGCGCCCCTCGAGTGGTTAGCTATCCGGCTGCCGTGGTCACGACAGTACCTCCGTTGCAGCAAGTGATGCCGTTGGACCTTGTGATTGATAACCGCGACGATGCTGCCCCACCACCAGGTTTCCCGATACGGAAATATTCACATGCTAAAAAAGACTCCAAGGACAAACAGAATCTGAAGCGAAGATCTTCCCCGCCTACGTTATTCTCTCCAAACAGGGACAGCATACAATCCCCACCAGTAGCAAAAAAGGGCCATAGTTCCCATCCTGTGGCTCCAGCATCTCCTCACTGGGATGGTCGACCATCCTCAGCCGACTCGATTGACGACACTGTCGAGGCATATCTATGCTCTCCTCGGCTATCACAGAAGTTGCGCATGCCAAATGGTCGGGTAATATCCTTTTCAGAGGTTGGGGATCCTAAAGGGTATGCCATCTTCTGTTGCGTTGGCATGGGGTTAACTCGCTATATCACGGCATTCTACGATGAGCTAGCTTTGAGCCTGGGGTTGCGCCTGATAACTCCGGATAGGCCAGGCGTGGGTGAAAGCGATCCGATAGACGAGTCGGAACGTACAGTCTTGAGCTGGCCCGATGACGTGCAATATATCTGCCAGTCATTGCAAATCACAAAATTTTCGCTTCTGGCGCACTCAGCTGGTGCCATCTACGCTCTTGCCACAGCACTAAGGTTGGGGAATCATATCCGGGGAAAGATTCACCTCCTCGCACCATGGATTCCACCAAGTCAGATGAGTGCTATGGAAGCGCAGTTACAGGTAACAACAGGTATCAAAAAAGGCAAAGTTGGCACACTTCCTACTGCCCAGCGAATTCTCAGGGCCCTACCTACACCCATTCTGAGGGTTGCAAATTCATCCTTTATGACTGCTACCAGTAGCAGTCTGACAACATCACTCCCAAGATCGCGGGCTCGCAGGAAGAGAGAAGGAAAGGAAAGGGATAAGGACCGCGACCGCACCGGGGATGAATACCACATGACCAAAGTGGGAGAGAACGGATCATCGGAAAGAGAATCCTCAGCTGGGAGCGACAATGAGAATACCAAGGGGAATAACAAGAAGGGGAGTACCTTTTCTCAGGATCTTTCCAATGAGGAGGCGGCAATGCTGCGTGCAGCGGCAGAGGCAGAGGCGGATAGAGAGCGCCAGCTCACGTACGATGAACGCTTAACCCACGCCATCTGGATGCTTTCCACCCGCGGGGCTAACCCCGCTATTGACCTCTTGGTTTGCCTTGAGCGCACGCGGCCAGTGGGATTCCGATATGTGGACATCATGAAGGATGTGGTTATTCACCATGGTACAAAAGATAATCGAGTCCCGATAGAGAATGTCCGGTGGTTAGGGCGCATGATGAGGCGATGTGAAGTTCGAGAATTAAAGAGCGAAGGGCATGGGTTGATGGCCAGCGCCATGGTTATGGGGAGCGTACTGGAGGAGATTGCAGGGGAGTGGAGGGAGTGGAAGCGTCAGTCGGAGCTGCAGGTGGCGAGTGGGACTGGGAGGAGTAGAAGTGACACGATAAATACTTTGGGAGGGAGGAGTGCTATGTCAGGATGGTAGTGGTAGTGGTATATGATGCCTGAAACTGAATGGATGAATAGTGGCGATTTATAAAAATTTGAGAGCAGCCACGAGATTGAACGACGGAATGGAAATACGGCTTTGGCGGAACAATATCCACGCAACCGACCACAACTACTTTGCAAATTGACATAATATAGGCCGGTTATACTCAATCGACAGGCAGTCGGCTGATATCAGAGCATTAACGACACCGATTGATACTGATGACATGGGATGGATGCCACGGGGGCAGGTAATAGAAGTATCCTAATAATATTATTGTATAATATTTAAATGTGGCGGGTGGGGAACACTGAATTGGCATGAGTGGGGTGGCTTTACTGTTCTGTTCTATGATGATACCAATTTGGATCGCTGCTATCTTTTTCTTTTTATTGATTTTGTTCGATGTTATATACCCAATCTGGATTGTGTACATTCCCTTGGAGTACTCTTATCTTTTCTATGCATTCCCTTGTATTATGCTGTGCTACTTTGTCTCGTTTTCTCTTTCTTTTCTTGCTCGGCTCCTAGGCCTGGGAGCGGTATATACGGTTTGCTGTTTTCTTTTGGCTGTGGTTTTGTGCGGCTCTCTGCTTTCCATTTTTTATTTCTTATATACCATCTCGATTTTGCGCTAAGGGATGATGTATTGATACCTGTTGCTGGAGGGAGGCCGGAGTGTGGAAGTATAGAGGAGGAATAGGAGGCAATCCTAAATGTGCGTTGTAAGGACTATGGTTACGGTCGTGGCTGCGAGCGCTGTGAGCCTGGTGATGTTATGTGATCTTTGTTATTGAGTATATATAAAAGTCTAATCTCCTGCAGTAGGTTGTGCGTGCGTGAATGTGGCCTGTGACATTTGTGGTTCGGATGAATACTTTTGCTAGGATTATAGATACCAGTAATAAGTATTTTGTAGTTGTCTATGTCCGTCCGTGATCGAGTGGGTGAAGCGGCCGGCTGGCTTCTAGTCTAGGTTCATAAAATATTTCATATAGGCAAGTATCTAAATATACGCAAACAGCCTACAGTATCTATATATATACATACACATATGTACGTACATACCTGACCAGTAGAAACAGTCTTCTTTTTCTTTCTTGGTAGTTCTAATCTCCCCCAAGTCGCACAAATCTATCTATTACAAATCCCCTCCCCACCCCCCCCCCCCCCCCCCCTCTCTCTCTGCAACTGCAACTGCAACTTTGATAGCATAGCATCGCTGCTAGGTACTAGAAAAAATCAGATATGCCAGCCCTACAGTTATGTACTTGTTTGAGATGATACTGTATGTTGGTTGGGGCGGGGTTCCCCCAACTTAATGAAATCAACCTAGGAGGACAAAATAGTTCAGGGTAGCAATTTTTTTCTTCTTTTTTTCTTTCTTCCTTTAGTTAGCAAGCAAGCATGTATCATCACCAGTTTACTAGCTTTTACCATGAATCCCTAATGGATTTCTTACTGCTTTGCAGTTCTTGAGTCGTTGCATTGAATGCTTCTGAATACTTTGTATGAACCATCCATTGGGACCATCTCAGAGGCATACAGGGAGGTAATTTTTGGCCAGGACATTTTCTCGGACGTATAAGAGAGAATTTCTTGACGGCTACATATGGTTAATGCTTCTCGGTATAATTGTTGGAGATAGTTGAAGACAGTTCGTGAGAATGACTCTTTTTGTTTTATATTTGTATTCGGATCAGGTATTATGTAGTATTTAGGCAAGAACTATAGATATACTCAAGCTTCTTCCACTTGCCACAACATTCTCTCAGCCTAATCTCTCTCTCCCACCACGTCCCCCCATCTGCTTCATTTCTCCCACCAGCCCCGCTCTCTCTCCCACCACGCCGCTCCACTGAGTCATATCAAACAGGGCTTCCCAAAGCCCCTCTTGGCTTTACAGGTCTTTCTTGGTCAAGGAATGCATTGCTCAGGCTTGTTTATTTACATCTACATAATCACGTATTGTATCGTCTTAACATTATCATCAATCTACTTGGAAAGAAGCAGAATAGTACTCTCCAATCTAGTTTAAGTACGCTACCAGGAGGGAATAGTAAATCCACGGGGAGAGCTGCCTGGGGAGCGTAACTATGGACTGAATCGGCTTTTTTCTTCGCGCGGGATTGTGTTTCGTCTGTTCCATAGGCTTCGCGATCCAGGATCTTGAAGCCAAATGCGTACTCGCTATACCGCTGGATCCTTTGCCAGTCCAACGCAATCTCTGCACCCTCATTGCGTTCGGGGCCCGTGTTCAGCCTTTGGTAGATTGAAATGGGTAGCTTGTAGCCACTGTCAAGGGCCTATAGCACCAGGGGTGTGTTAGATTCAGGAAAGAAATTGCTGTCACGGATCATGTGAAGGCGGTGGGCTATAAAAACTGGGAGCCAGAAATCACTACTTACAGATTGAGTTTTTGTGGTGAGCTCACTAATTCATTTGCCTCCCCATATGAGAACAATAAGAATATAATAAAACTATTCCGGTGCCTCAGCTAGTGAGTAAGTTCAAGATATCAAACATTCACCGACCAGCTTATCACTTACCTATCTTCGCTGTCTCTGTGGTCCTTAAGGTTGCCAATATCGGGCTCCCTGCCCAAGCCCCGTATGCCCAATTCGAATCCTATTGATGGCCTGACCCCAACACGATTCACCACCAACCTTTTCACTCCGCCTTTTGGCCCATTGCCCCCCCCCCACTTTGGAAATGAAGGCTTACATAAGCCCCACGGTTGTCGCTTTCTTTGGTATATTCGAAGCCCTATAGTTAGTGCGTGGTGTATATTCCGTGTCCTCTTTGCGTCCGAAGCCAGTTTTCTGCTCCTATGTGCCCTCTATACTCGGGACCCACAATCACGATTTCCCCGGTTGCAGTATACCACAATATACTCATGCCACTTATCTTGTTCAACCACTCCAGCGAGCCAAAACAGGTCCCCTGTAACCTCCATTGACTTCTTGACTCCCTGCACCCGGCCGCATGCCTCATACTCAGTCCAGTTCTTTCACCATCTGGAACTCCACATCCCTCTATCACTATGCAAGTTAACTAGTCAATGTTGCTAGATGGTAGGGCTTGCTGAGCAACAATGATGTAAGAATGGATATGAATAGATATGAATGGAAATCATCTGATAGGCAGGGGACTCTTTCTAGATCGTGATGTCATCACAAGAGAAAAGGTGAGGTTTAGTCTCGGAATTGATCTTGAATAAGGGGCCTATATAGATTTTAGCCAGAGGTGACTTAGGGGGCAGGAGGAGAGTTACTTCAAAGTTTGTGACAGGCGTAGGGCACCCCCAAGATCAGGGTAAGAGTGGGCTTGTATGGAATAGTGCACACTTTAGCTTAGTCGGGCTTCTAATAACCATAATGCTTAATTAGACTAAGTCCCTTTGATATAAAATCCGAGGTATATAAAGGACCCTACCAATTGGCTGTGCAAGGGACCCTCACTAACCTGTTATTACGAATACCGGTGTTCAATCTATACCAAATTGGCCTGCTAGGCGAGCCCTTCCTCCCCATTCTTATAGAGTATCTGGGTGCATAACAGTTGTACAGCTTGGTGGCAAAAAATATCATACCCCCCCTGCATAAAGGGGCCCAAACACTGCATATTGGCTAATTTTGTATGGGCTAGGAGCAAAACATACATTGCATCTCCATGCAGGGTATGATATTTTTTGCCACCGGACTGTATGCAGCTACAGGATAGTATGTATGTTGTACAGACGAGGACAGAATGCTGGCACAGTATGGAGGCGTGGAAATGTTGTAGTCTGGTTAGGGATGTTGTGGGGAAGGTAGTTATCTTCTCGTTCCCCGTCCTTCTAGTATAAAACCCAGACAGTTAGACATACCATATTTAGCTAAGATTCTACGAACCTTATAATCATAGGGCCGGGTTCCATGCAACATTTCGAGGTTATGTGGATAACGAGGTAACTTTCCGAGCCTGTTTAGGGTGCGTGTTTATTACAAGAATCAACAACCAGACTAAAGAATCAAGAGAGGCGGAGCGAATATAGAAGCTGCAGCTATTTGGGATTGACTGGAAACCACTAGGGGATTTGCAATTCTTGAGGCTGATGTAGATAACTCAGTTTGCCACGATATATAGAGGTAGCCATAGTAGGTTTTTGGGAGGTTTTCGTTTTGGGTAATCATGCAGGATGATGGACTGATTGACGAAAGAGGGTTGGGAATGTTGATTGTTTGAGCTGATTTTGTGGAGATCGGAGAGGGGGGGGGGTGGTTCAATAGAGATTGTTTGGTCGACTTCCTCATTGGAAAAGGTCTGGGTACTTTACTGTCGGGCACTACTTACTGTCCTACTTACACTGTGTAACAACCAAACCAAAGCACTACAGGTGATCACCAGGGCCAAACGGAATACATCAAGACCTAGGGGCGTTACAAGAACAGGGTGTATCTAGCTTTCATACATGTCAAGGTAACGATATAAGTAGCCACAACCACATCCTCACTACTCCCAGCGCCGACTCCGCTATACGTACATACGTATTCGTACTGAACTGAAACCCAAGACCTTTACAAATGAGCCCACTAGTTTCACAGTGCATCATCTCTTCACCTCATATTCACTCCTATCATCTGTAGCTTCCGCTTCCTAGCTATAGCTATAGCCTAGATCTAGCAACAAACAAATCAGTTATTCAACCCATTATCATGCGCCATAAGTAAGCAGCAAGATGCCAGCAGAAAGCCATTATCAAGACAAAGACAAGCATAAAGTCCTATGCTACAATCCAGCCAAACACCCTACCATTCCATGCCCGATTCCGAACCCAGCCCGTCCTCTCTTATGATCCCTATTCCACTCTCTATTCCAATCCTCTTACCCCACCCTCATCCACCCAATCAACCATATCCAAGCATCGGGCAAATTCATATTACAACTCATCACTACCGCCTAGTCACAGAAACTTAAAAAAGCAAAAACGCCCCGTTAATCCCATATTTGATCCAACCCAGAGGTTATTTGACTGCAAAGGGAAAAAGAAAAAAATAGTAAGAATGAAACAGCCATGGGGAAAAATATAGACGTCGAAATGTATGTAGCAAAGCCGAAATAAAAAGCCCAAACGTAAGTAGGTGAAAGAAGTAGCTAGATAGAGGCGCAAAGCGTTGCCTGTCGAAATGGTCGGAGCACCCTAGGTTGCAGGCAGGTTGTGTTGAAGACCCCATCAATCCATTACATCACATGGAATCTCACTGGCACTTCACAGGACCAGACCAGGTTTTTATCCACGCGGCAGATGTCACCGGCCATACGATGCATTCGGCGCGGTTAAACCTCCAGGGGTACCTATCTCAGACTACACCGCAACAAAAGTCAGTAAAGAGTCACTATCACCACCTTAACCATCCCCGAGGAAAGAGACCAATCACCCAACGCTCATTCTCCCAACTACATAAGAAAAATCTTCAATCACGGACCTTCTTCTTTTTCTTTTTCCTCTTCTCTCCCTCTCCACCCCCTTCCTCCCCTTCATCATCCTCATATCCATCACCATAGCCTTCAAAGCTATTATCATCATACCGCCTCTTCTTCTTCCTAGTCCTATGCGACCTATCATTCAGAACTGCCGGGCTTACCGAAGCGCTCGACACATCACCCCGAGGTGTTGCTCCATGGTGCTGTTGTGCAGGTGTTGCAATAGATGCAGACGGTGTTAGGGTAGCCCGTGGTGCAGATAATGTTCCTGTAGATGACACCTTCTTATTATTATCGTCAAGGCCCAAGCTTGACGGATCGAACTGATGAGTACCAGATTGCATGTCAGCTTACTCGTTCATCATATTTGCAATGTAAAATCCCACTAAAACCCTCCAAAAATCAAATGTACATATATCATTATGATATTAAGGTATATATTAAAATAAAATTGAAAGGTTATGAAGCAATGGAGGAGTTTGGTAGTACCCCAGGTATCGGTCCCGTCGCCATAGTCAGGGCCCTCCTCAGTGCATCCTGCGGTAATGGCGCGTGTAGATCCTTCCCTATCACTTTTTGTGCCCTCCACTCCTCTTCCGGCCATTCTAGCATATCTAGTAAACTCATACTTCCGTTCTTTGGCGGTGGCGCAGCGCCATCTAGTCCGAGTTCCCCTTCCATGGGTCGTGGAACCGGCTTAGGTATCTCCGGCTTTCCAGGGAGATCCGTTATTTTTCCCTTGTATGATTTCCTCAGCTTTTTCTTCGCGCCCGTCACAGGGTCCTGTCGTGCGACTGACTCTGCGATACTGGTGAGGTTGTATATTGGGAAGATGCTGGTGGTTGGCCGGGGAAATAATGGCATATATGCTAAGAGTCTCGTGTTAACATCTCCATTCATGCATCCTTCAATCGCCTACACACATAGTTGAAATGCATGTCTGCAGAATATCTGGGAAGCAGGAAAAGAGGGATACCCACTTTGTTGGCACAACAAGTGCAAAGGGTGGACGTCCGTTTGTTCCAAGATCTCTTGTAATGTTGGGACGTGCACTGGTGCGGGTACGTCTGCCATTGCCACTTCACGATTACCTTCATCAAAACTACGGCTCCTTTTTACGCCTGTACCTCGGTCATGGTTCCTGTGAAAATCGTGCTGCTCCTCAGCCGACATACTCCCCCGTCTCTTTCCGTTGTTCCTCATCCAGTCCTGACCTTCATCATCCATCGCTCCGTCCACATCATGAGCCGTTGTTGGGGGTACTGTCCCCGCTGCTGATGTCGGCGTCGGTATTGTGTTAGCACCGATGCTATGTGACCGCCGTGATGAAAATGTCGAATCTATTATCGGTGACGATCCAATGCTACCTTGGGAGTCGCTCATGGCCAGCTTTGTTGCACAGACATCTCGTGTCATGTAACCGACTGGAGACTGAGGGGTGGGTTGATCTAAAGGAGCCGGGTAATGTTGATGGGAGGAATAAAAAGTTGTCATAGAGGAAGGCTGGTGTGTGAACGAAGCCGTAAGTCTTTTAAGTCGCGAAAGACTGAGGTTAAGCGAAGTATGGGCGTCGGCTCTGAATGAACGCTATAGGTTAATTCGTTCAGGGAAAAAGGGCGTTACTCGTGATTTTGGAACTCCTGCGATGTCGATTCCCAACCACGTCCTTTGTCTCGCCAGACTACCTTTGTCTTTCTGCTCGTTTCAGAGCAAAAATAACACCCAAGAAACTAACAATGAGTTTCCAATCGCTAGCAGTTATGTCTCCTTTGCCTGTTCCTTCTTTCTAGTTCAAAACCAACGGGATCGGTCGAAATCGCACACACGTTCGCGGTTATTTCGACCGTTCCGAGGACTATCTCCTCTTCGCCGGGGTTTGGTTGGAACGTCGATAAGGCTGTGAAATAGCGTCCTTCTCTCCCTTCCCAGTGGTACCTTGCCTTGCTCTCTGTTGTATTTTTATTGGAACTCCTGCTTGAGGCCTAGCTGGATGGGTTGTTTGTAGGCAGGAAGCTTGCTCGTTGCGGGTTTATCGAGATTTCGCAGGTTGTGCAAAGCTGGAGGTAAGGTTTGGGGGATGACGGGGAAAATGGGTATGTATCTGTGGGTGTTGTATGGAGTCCTCTTTAGCGGGCTTCTGCGCTGCAATCAGAACGGGCGTCGGGGAGGCGAAAGGGCTCTAGCGGGAGATGAGAGCCGTGGGGCCAAGCAGGGTACCAGGGTTTGTCGTAGTCTGGTTAGGTTCGTCGTTTTTCCTGCTCGGACAACTCAAGAGAGACGGTGCAGCACTGGGGCAGTCTGGCGAACTGCAGACGACGTTCGGTTGACGGTCGGGCAAGTAAGGAGTAAGTATGGGAGAGGAGAGTAAAACGAGCGAGGGCGAGAGCTAGAAGCTCAACAGCTGTGACGTTAGGGTGTGGGGGCGAGTAGTGAGCGAGGTGGATACAGCGCAGTACGAGGGAACAAGTCACAGAGTTGTGGATAGAATCGATTATTTGACGGTGGGTGTTATGGAGCCGTGGGACGGAGCATTGCAGCGAAGGTATAGTGG
>Ga0307511_10004670_pt1 | contig 13997 bp, 18 predicted proteins | sample 13_EM_MG_FD_200266 | JGI IMG/M metagenome (GOLD analysis project Ga0307511, IMG submission 200266) | Populus trichocarpa ectomycorrhiza microbial communities from riparian zone in the Pacific Northwest, United States - 13_EM | ecosystem: Host-associated > Plants > Roots > Unclassified | place...
TAAAGGTAGTGGGTTGCAGGCGGGACGGAGGGGATGGAGGGGAGGGGGATGGGGAGGATGAGGTAGCCTGAGATTGTGGATGGAGTTGCTGGAGTGGGTGGGGTGCTATCTGGTTTTGTGGGTTTAGTTTTCGCCATTGTGTCTGTGTATTTGAGCAGGGAGTATGCAAAATCCGAGGCCTTGGTAATGGTGGGGGAAGCAAGTAGGATGATCGGCTGGCTGTTTGTGAGCTCGCAGCTGCTTCACTCTTTTGAAGCGAATGATTATTCACGCCAAGATTTCAGGTCTCTGGCAGGTGTGCATGGCTGCAAAGAAGCACTAGCACCCATTCGGCGGAGTTGACACATACATACACACACCTTGGGGACCGCGTCACTCACTTACCCCCCCGTCCCCGCAAGACCTCCATAAACACACAAAAGACACCCCATAGCATCAAAGTACTTAGTGACTCGGCACCTGGGTGGACACCACGATGGTCTCTTTACCTACGCTAAGCAAAAAAGCTTCCGCTCCTGGGCCTCCGGGAACCACACACCCATTCCACAGTGCATCCGCTCCACCTCCAAGTTCCCCCGGGCCACAACTTCCCCCCTCCCGCTGGTACTAGAGATTGCACAAGACCCTGGGAACATGCATCCGTGTGGCTTGCAACGTCAAATACTTTATTTAGACGCCTTCTGTCCTTATCCCGACGACATCCCATGCACCACATTCATAGGGAGATGTATCCCCTTCCTCCTCCTCATCCTCAAAATGCTCCATATTTTCAGCTACTGTCTTGTTGAAAGCCAGTATCAATGGTATCCTCCGCGTGTTCAGATGCAACATATACTGCCCTGATAAATGCAAACTGAAAAGAAAAGATATGTCCTCTGCAAATGATTGCACAATCCTATAATACCTCTAACACCATGGACCTTACTTCGTCCCTTCAGGATCCGTAATGCCCCTATATCCCCATCAAATGTCAGTAACATGCAAAGGATAAAAGAAAGAAGCCTTCTTGACCCTGTGGAGATGATATAAGTCGCCTCCGCCTCTTTACAATCCGGACTATCCTGCAACTTTGCAACCCTCTCATCACCTCTCCCCTTACGCTACGATACCAGTCAGTCTCACACCCCAACCGACTCTCCAGCAACCAGCATACCAGGAGAATTCTCGTCTGGCTTGCATGGGCCAATATATGCCCCCCAACCGGCTTCCTCCCATCCGCCCCCGCAAACAACGCACTCGCTCCCGGATCACTCTGGACCTGATTCGTCATGAAGACTGCAACGTTGAACTCCTCGGCCATATGCGTCAGCTTGCTCATCATCTGATTCAATTTCTGCTGCCTGTCAGCGAGCTCCCCTCTTCCGCAATAATCTACCCGGAAACAAGCCATGATAGAGTCGATGACCAATAGCCTAAACTCGCCGGTAGCAAAGTTCTGCGAGAGGGAATTGAGAAGATCAAGCTGATGCTCTGAGTTGAGAGCACGGCCGTAAATGATATTTTCCAAGGCTTGGTCACCATCCACACCAAACCTCTCGGCAATTTGCTTGACCCTAAGCAAGAATCAGCAAACCTATCGCAGAGCTTGGGTGAATAAGCAGCACATGCCTTTCTGGCCTAAAAGTCCCCTCTGTATCAATAAACGCCACTTTCCCCTCTGCACCACCCATATCCTAAACCCCAACCCACCTACATTAGCATAATCACCCCAAATTCCCCACATCGAAACATCAAACCTTCGGCAACTGCGCCACCACACTCAACGTATGCCCCAACTGTGTTTTTCCACAACCTACCACCTCCTCATCAGTATCGACACACCAGACGGAATCCTCAAAAACGCACGATACTCCCCAAACACCTCGGTAATACTCATCGTACAAATCCCCCCTCCAAGCATTTGATCCATCTGCTTACTCCCTGTCGAGATATGGCAGACCTTCCTCCTCTGATGCCCACATTCTGCTGCCGTGATGAAGCCATAGGAGGATGGCTGCCTCCCCCTCTTCCCGCATTAGCCCCCACCATGCATGTCTTTGGGTATCAAAACTAAAAAGCAGGCCATACAGCACACTTCGCTGCCGCCTCCTTGATCTTCTCCACCTTCTGCTCACTAAAGCCCTTGATCTTTGCTAGATTCTTCCTTGTTGCAGAAAGACATGACTTTCGTATTGCAGCACCCCAAGTTAGTATACATGACTACAACGCCCCATGGCTGTCTTCTTCAAAAAAGGTTGCATTGTAACTGTGAGATACCGCAATCGTAAAATACCCAGCTGCTTTCAATTTATTGATATCAGCTGCACCGACTCCTGCACATCCAGGTCAGAGCTTTCTCCATGCATGGGTGGGTGGGTGGGTAGAGGTATACCATTGTTCTGCAACTGGTCGACTTCTTGGATTCCAGAGTCCTATGGTGTGGGATATTAGTATACGTGCAATTAGATGAGATGGATAGGCTGATATTGCCCACATCATCGCTGTCATATTCCGCTGCATCGGTAGTTGCTCCCATTTTCTAATTCCGAATATAGAATGATCAAATGAGATATAGATGTACTTGGTTGTTGAGTAGTTGAGGCACTGTACATGTACTGGTGTTACGATACCTTGAACACGAGCCGCACTAACTCCACATGGAAGTCACCATAGCTGTTGTCTGCCTGGGGGTTTTCTGTGTCACATTGCCCAATTACAACCCCCTCCCCCTTCCCTCAAAAATGTCACAGTGAAAGTTGATCCGCAGTAGTCATTCCGTGAGAGACTCAAAACCTCACCATAGGGACACTAAAAATTGCCGTCTCAGAATCCGCCAGATGCATTGGAATAGTTACAGGAGTCATCGTCGTATAAATTAACGCACGACACATATCGCACAGACTTGGCCTCCAATAGTATAAAACTGATCATGATACCACCCGTGTGAGAAGAAAAACCGAGTAAAAAAAAGCAAATTGACGCCTGTATTCCTTATCCCATCCCAGTTCCCTCCACCTTCCTCTCTGTATGAACAGTTCAAAAGTTTCGGTGCTTATCCTTCTTCAGTGGATGGGCTAAAATAACATCGTCCCCAGTTGAGCTGTCCCATCCCAACTAGAAAGACAAGGCATAAGTTACATGAATAGAAGCAAATGATCATATGATGAAGTCGCAAGATACCGAATATGTAGAAACCGTGCCGTGACAGAAAGCAATAAAGACCCAGAGCGATGACGGTGAGATTAGAAATGTGTTAATGATTTCCACTTTGTAGTTGTTCTATCAAAGCGAAGACGTGATAATATTTACGATGAAGCAGCGACAGTGTTGGCGGCGACGGTGCCGTTAGTGTCCACGTTCTCCTGTTGAGGGCAGTCACGAGAGATGTGTCCTGTACAATAGTCAGTTCCGCCATTACAACCCAAAGATTCATTAAACCCAAAACTTACCAGCCTCTCCACACCTATAACAATTCTTACCCGCGGTGCTCAATGGTCCTCCGTTAGGGGCATTGCAGTCCCTGCTGATGTGCCCCAACTTTCCGCAGGCATAGCACTTCATGGCCTGAGCCTGGCAATCCCTGGCGTAGTGGTTCGGTCCTAGTTCACCGTCAACATCTAACATCCCATTGGACATGGCATGAGATCGTACCTCCGCACTTGTAGCAAGTAGCAGGGCGTGGCCCGTTGAAACCTCCACGGCCAAATCCACCGCCGAAGCCACCACGAACGCCAGCACCCCTACCAACACCCATGTTGTTTGCGGGGCAGCTCCTGGCCAAGTGGCCGGTGTTGCCGCAAGAATAACATCTCCCGCTGTTACCAGTACCAGATAGTCTCAAAGTCGGGCAATCGGCTTGGACGTGTCCGAGACCTTGACAATGGTAGCACTGCTTGCCTACAAGAACTCTCAGTACTCAATTCTGCTAGATAGTGGCCTTTTGGATTGGCTGTAAGGTTGAAGACTCACTCTCAGTGGTTCTCGGGTGAGGGCAGCCGTTTGACTCATGTCCAGGTTGCTTGCCTTGAAATAGGTATCAGCGCATCAAATTCCCGTATTAAGGCTTAAATTGGACCCACAATTGTAGCAAAGACGCTCAGCAGATGAGCAAACCTCCGCCTGTTTCGACAATTAGTGACCGTTGGCCTGGATGGCAGATTGCAGTGTCACTCACAAAGTGGCCAATGGAGCCACACCTGTGCGTCTTGTTAGTGATAGGTAATCATTTCGAGTCGAGAGATAGATACTAACTTGTAGCAAGCCCGTCTAGACAAGGAAGACATCGTATTGATCTTTTTGGTACTGGGTAACGAGCTAAGATTCGCAAGGCGATTAATACAGAGAGATATGAAGTTGAGATATATATATTTGTAGACTGGTTCCCCGTACGGTAAAGATGGATGGATAGCGTGTGAGAAAAAATTTGGGGGGTATATTGGGATAATATGGTGGAGTAGCACAGGAAAAGAACTGTTAAGATGATAGGTGTGGTGTAGGGACTGGTAGGTGCTCGCAAGAGGTAAAGTACATGCCTTTAACAGCTTCCCTGCGACTTTCTTCCTTCTTCCACAGCCAGCTCACCGCCCCTGCAGAAACTTTGAAGGTATATGTAGAGAATGATTTGGATTGACGGGATATGTGGAGGGGAAAGGAAGAAGAGAGAAAGGGAGGAGAAAAAGAGTTGCGCCAGGGAGGGGTGGTCGGTAGTCAAGGACTGTTGGGGGTCTGTACAAATTCTGCCCTAACACCGCAAAGAGGGAAGACGGAGAAAGGTAAAAAAAAAAAGTCCACCACGCTGATCGCCTCCAAGATATCGTGTGGAAATATACAGTGCATGTGGCAACATCAGCAGCTTATTCTTATGTTTTGCGGGGATTGGGATCGTTGGGATTCCAGTTCATACGAATCTCTACCTCCGCGCGCCCAGGCAATCCCCATTGCTACGCAATCTGTGGGCCGTACCCGCCAACGATATCCTGACCCCCCTCATCAAATTTGCAATATCAACCCACGGCTCCAACGATAGCCTGTCATCAATGGCACTTGCCTAGATGCATATCGGCGTAGGCATATCGGACACCCCCGCTACTATAGTGTCCCAGGCCACAATCACATCTCTTTTGGATCAGCCGAGGAAAATAGCGAAAGGTCCCGTCAGCAAGTCCATCCAGTGGGCATAAGTATCATACACGAAGGCAGCATGGATCGAGCGCATATCAAAAGCCATCTCTCCATGTGTTTGGGCTGTGTCGCAGCAGGAGCTAAGACATTTGACATGTTGCTGGAATCACCATCCTGGATACGGTTACCCCAGGACACCCTCAACAGGCGTACGAGGAGCAATTGGTCGTTAAGTGCGCTGCGGGACGAAAATGAGACACCCACAGGCGCCAGAAGGTTAAGGGGGAAGGGATAAGCGGCCATACTCACGGTATGGGATATCTGGAAGTTGGTCTCTCATGCACTTTCCATGCTGTGAGGTTCCCAGTATCTGATCAATTTGCTCGCCAGACTACAATTTGCTACCTCCACTTAGTCTGGTTACCTCCACTCTGCAGCTGCAGCTTATTGATGATCCCAGGTCCCGTGATAAGCCCCGCAGCGCCTGCGATGGTGAAGCGAGCATACACATCCTGGCAAAGTCTGTGGTAGGATCTGCTTCATTATCTCGTATCCACAAGCTGGGGAAATGAGCCAAGGACAGAAGTTGGCCCATGCTCTTTCTCGCAATGGTGCTAGGTAGTGCTCGGGGTACTAGTTCATGCGCGGCGGAGGAGTACTGGACGAACAGTCTGGGTCTTCGGTTTGTTTTACGGTAGCTAATTGCAATTGGCTTCCGCCATCAATATTCACTAGGAAATTAGAGATCTGCGAGGTTGTGGTTAGTTGCATAGCCTTATGTAAAGTGCAAAATCGTTCCTGGTGTTTTCCTGTTCATAAGGCGTCATGCAATCCGGAATGTCGAAGCAGCGGTACCTTACATGAGCATCTGTTCATGGTGGTAGACTCGCATGTTTTGTGACCAGGAAATCCTCGGTCAGAGATCTGACATATCTTTATTGTCACGGAAGTGGTTGATAACTGCAACAAAATAGTATTTGCTAGGTTGGACAAATGAAGTATTGGTAAAGAGAAGAAAAATCGAGCAACCACTGAACAAAACCTCGACGAGAGGCCCGACGCACGGACAGACAGTCAGGAGTTAAAAAAATATCTAGAGGAGTCAAAGGCAACCAATAGAAATGTGAAGCGTAAACATCCCACCGGAGTGTAGAGATATTCTCCACTAGCTACATTAACCTCCCAGCCTTTGTCAGCGTTTTAAAACACATAACCCAACCTGACACCCATTCCCATTTGCGACAAAGTTGTATGAAATTTATTCCTTCCCATCTGTCTTGGCCTCAGTGGCGGCTGGAGCATCGGTCATCTCCTTGGTCTCTGGTGTTGGCTCAGCCTCGGCCTCAGATGATGTCCAGAGAGTCTATGATTTATTAGTAACTATGAAAGCTCAATGTAGCAATGGAATGGTGCTCACCAAGTTGTCTCTCAGTAACTGCATGATCAAGGTAGAGTCCTTGTATGATTCCTCGCTCAAGGTATCCAACTCTGTACAATGTCAGTCCTGTTGCCCATATACGCATTCATTATAATCCACTGAGAACTAACCGGCAATAGCATCGTCAAAGGCTTGCTTGGCAAGGTGACAAGCTTGATCGGGGGAGTTAAGGATTTCGTAGTAGAAGACAGAGAAGTTGAGGGCCAATCCAAGTCGGATTGGGTGAGTTGGGGCGAGGTCAGTCTGTGCAACTTCTGTCGCGTTCTTGTAGGCCTCCAAGGACTTGTCTGCAGACTCCTTGCGCTTGTCACCGAGAGCAAACTCGGCCAAGTACCTGTGGTAGTCTCCCTTCCTATATTGGAGTAGTTAGCAAATATCCTAGCTCAACTCGGGTGAATCGAATTCTCACATTTTGTGGTAGAACACTTTTGACTCGCCGGATTGTGCCGATGGGATCAAGTGCTTATCCAGCACCTCCAAAATATCTTCGCAGATCTTGGCCAACTCATTCTCAATCTTTCGGCGGTAATCCTTGATCAAAGCGACCTGAGCATCGTTTCCTTTCGACTCTTCCTTCTGCTCGATGGAAGTGACAATACGCCATGAGGCACGTCGTGCACCGATGACGTTCTTGTATGCAACGGAAAGCAAGTTCCTCTCCTCAACAGAGAGCTCTTGATCTGCGGAGGCCACTGCCTTCATGTTCTCCACCATCTCTGTATCTTTGTTAGTCCTAGATATGCGAGCTGGAACCACACCCACTTACCCTCATATCGCTCAGCCTGCTCGGCAAGCTTAGCCAAGTAAACGGAATCTTCGAGGACCATGTTGATTATTTGCGGAGTAACTATGCGGTGCATAATATCGTTAGCATAAGCTTCCACTGAAAAGGGCATTACTGTTGAGAGGCTCTGGTATTGTAGAGGCATCCGTCGTTTCAGGTTTGCCCTTCGTCACAATGAGAGAGTTGGGTTTCCACCAAGGGATCATGTTTGTCCATCAGGCTATGGTGGCCATGGTGACAATATGCATTCAACCCCGGTGTTAAGGCGGAGGAGAATATGTAGCTCGCTGAGGCTCTTCCTTAGAACGCCCCTCACAAGGTAAACCCCGCACAACCGAGGAAACAACATGTGTGAACCTCCGGGTTGTGGATTGGGTTTCGAGACATCTAATTGTCTTGATCTGGTAGCCCACAGCATACCATGCCATAATCAAGTCTCAGGAGCCAGGCAACAGTGACATTCGCCCTCTGACCAAGTTGGTGGAAGACATGTAGTACAAGGGAATAAGGAAATATGATTACCTTTATTGCAGCGGGGTTGGTACAGAGAGGGGTATTCGGAGGTGGCTTCGTAAGAGTGGAGGGTAGTTCGTGATGTGTTTGGGTTGGAGTTGAGCAGAAAGTTATGGAAAGAGGAGAGTGTGGGGCGTGGGAGCGAGGAGTTTAAGGGAGGAGGGTTACTTGCAAGTGTTAAAGGGGAGGGCAGCAAGAAGTCAAGCTGCGACGACACGACGGATCGCTGATCATTACCTAATGCGGCAAATCTTATCTCATTGTCCCCTAATTAAGTACGGTCCCATGGCCAATGCCACGAATACGCCTGTGCGTTCGTTCGCACGGTCACGGAGAGAACGCGAGCGAAAAGGAGGCCGGAATTCTCGTCACTAAGTATGGGCGTCTATCTACTTGGGAGCTATGATTGCGAATGTGTGGGTTAGCCAATATTGATGCTTATAGACTCGAGCTTTGTGGTGTTTCTCAACTCTGCGGGCATGGGAATTGAAACTATTTCGTCGCGGCTATTGTGAAGCTGTTTCAACGAGTTTCGACTTGGAGCAAGCAACCATCACCAACAAATATGCTGCGGATCCTTATTGCGAGTTTATGAAGTTGTGAGGCGCAGTACGGCAGGCCAAATGCCTACTGCGTGCCAGGCACCGGCGCTTGACCACTTTCTTGGATTTGGAGTCGAAAATCCAATAAATTAGGCCCAGAAAATTCAAAGTCATGACCATAGTATGGAAGCATCTGGAAATGAATGGCTTTCAAGATGTAGATAGAACAATAACAACAATAGCAACTATAGGAAATGCCCAAATGTCTTCATAAATCTTTCACTCAAGCCAGGGACTTTTTTGCGCCCTATCCCGTTTAGCCCCCTTGCTCATAGTCCCCTGCCAATCACCAATTGATGCCATGGACATGATGAAAATGAGGCTCAAATAAGGCAACGGAGACGGAATATGCTTAGAAGCAGAGGTACTGCGACGTGCCGAAGGTTAAATCCGCAGGCTCGAAAGTCGCTGCTCTTGTCGTCTCTGCATTACATCATAGGCATAGAGCGTCCTGCAGTGTAGACCTCTTTCCCCGCCACGGCGGTCCATGTGGCTTCCAAGAAGCAAAGAAAGAACTGTCTACCTAGGTGCTTTATGTATAGAATCAAAGTCATTGTAAGCCTGCAAATGCAGGGCAATGGTGTTCTGCGAGAGGGGACAACTTGCCAAGCCTCTCCGTTACACTCATCAGACCCCGCCAAACGTTTTAAACAATCATCCTCATCATTCATAGTTTAATTCTATCATAACTCCCATCAACACCACCATGCTACGAACCTCCATTATTCGCTCTGTAAGCGCAATCCGCGTGCAAAGACTTGCTCCCTTTGTTACTTCGACCCGTGCAATGTCTTCCGGTGAGGTAGGGAGTGGATACTCCCGCGCGGAAGGAGAGAAGGCAGGGTAAGTCACTCCACCTCTATAGCTGGACTGGATTTGGAATTAGAATTGCTGACCAACATTCAATTGGTTGATGTAGAGACAGCTTCACTAAGCGAGAGAAGGCTGCTGAAGACTATTACATCCGCCAGAAGGAGAAGGAAAAGCTCGTATGTCTTACCTTCATAATCCCATATACTCCGAGACTGACCTTATATGATAGCTCCAACTGAGAGAAAAGCTGAAGCAACAGAGAGCTCACCTCGATGAATTGGATAAACATATGTAGGTTGCCCAACACTTTAGCCCCACAGCCTTTCCCTAGTCACTCCACTGCTTGGAGTAGATCATCCCGCAAGAGCGGACTGTTCTGACCAAGAAAGACGTGCTAATCCTAATCCTTCTCGTTAACAGCGAGGAACTCACCCGCAATCAAGGAGGAGAGCAGAACTAAGGGCTTCACTCATGTACTGTATCAAGTGTCTATATCAGGTTGCAGGGTGACTTATTCAGAATCATTAACTCATTAAAAATATGAATCTTACTCTCTATAATCCCCGAGGGGTGGGTGGAGTGAGCTTGCAAGATATCATAGTAGACAGGTTTGAGTTCGGTGGAAATACAATCACAACTCACTGGCATGGGGGCTCGCGTGAATGTATCTCCTAATAAAGTACAAATTCGAGTTAGATATTACTGCAACCGGGCATAACTTGACCATGCCTTCAATAGTAATCACTTGCACTCATCCGGTGTGGAATCCTCACAGATGTGAAATATAAGACCAAGCTCAATTCCCCACCACCCCTATCACTTCCTATCTACCATCCGTATAATCAATGATCAAGAGAGAGATGATGAAACAACCATGGGTGTAATCGCGAAAACAAGATACATGATAATAGTGTGAAAGACATATAATACGCATAGATGGGAAGATCCAAAGCAAAGGACTAAAAACCGTCTCAAAAAAGTAACATGAATCAGGGGTACAAAGAATGGTAATGAAATATTCCCAAAAAAATAATGCCGCACCAGCCAATATTGTCCACTCCAAACAAATCTTGCATCAAAGCATCCAGCCACTGTAAATAATCAAAACCCCTGAATATATAGAACCAAATGGGTACTAATAAACTTCCTCACATAGGTTAAGATAGGCTTCTGGTAAAATGAAACCGTACCGCTCCTGGTATATAGTATGTCGACAATATCTACTCCATGCATATGCTCAATATATATTCCAATTCCCCTCTCCTTTCCATCAGTTTCATCCACTTAGGATCGAAGGGAGTTCTTGGTAGAAGTTTAGCAATACCCGTTCAAGCGCCATCCATGACTTCACTCACACGTTCCGTTGTCTCTTCAGCGGCTGGATCCCGTGTAGATGTCGCTAATCCACGTGGTGCATGTGTTGTTGCAGCCCGCGGCTCCAGTAGTGGCCTGTTTGTAGAGGAACAAGCCCGAGACACTCTCTCACTATCGTCTTGCATCTGTGCTGACATTAAACCACTACCTCTTTCAAGTAGAGGACCACCAAGAGTTGCACACTTCAAGATGACTTGGATTAAGGTATTTTGCTTGAGGGGCTTGGACAGATATTCCTGGGGTTGAGTTAGCAGAAGCCCAAAAAGAATGATGATCGGAAGTACCTACATCCATCTGCGCTTGTATACACTTTTCTCTATCACCCAACATAGCATGCGCTGTGAGTGCTACAATGGGAGTTCTCATCAAACCAGCCTCCCGTTCATATTCTCTTATTTTCGCAGTCGCTTCGAAGCCACCCTAAAAAGAAGTCAGCAAGATCAGATAACTGGCTACAGTGGTAATACAAACCATCACAGGCATCTGAACATCCATTAAAATCACATCATATCTCTTCTTCCTTACTGCATCCAAGGCCTGTAATCCATTCTCAACAACTTCCACGGTGTGATGATACTTCTCCAAAATTTTCACTGCAAGCTTTTGATTGACAACATTGTCTTCGGCGAGGAGAAGTGTGAATGACTTGGAATTCTCGGATACTGAAGGCGCTGCTCTTCCCTCTAGGGCAGGAATCATCCCATTCCCAAGATCGATTGGAAGGCATGGGGTGGTCATGTACGACGTAATACCTAGATCGAGCGTTGACTTTAAGCTCACTTGAATGACTGGGCATAACAACACGATTGGGATGTATTTGAAGTCATCGAGAGTTCGTAGTTGAAGAGCAGTCTCCATCGAGTCCACTAAGATCACATCGTATGTAATCCCGTTCCTTCCTGGCAATGGGTCAGGCATAGGTGCTTGATCGACTGAATGGACCACGATGGGCACAAGCTCCAACATTCGAAGCATATCAGCGATTCCAGCTTGAGTTCGCGACTTGTCGATGAAGAGAACGTGGTGGCCTTTGTACGGTTTTAACTGCGGCATGATCAAGCTGAGCTCAGTAGTAGCAAGGCGAACAATGCATGTGAAGTAAAATGTGCTTCCCTCCCCGTATCGGCTCTTCACCCAAACATCACCACCCATCAGATTGACAAGGCGCTTTGAGATTGACAATCCCAAGCCAGTGCCACCGAATTTCTGTAGCTGTAATTAGCCCCATGCCTCCACATTCAGTTTGAGGTCGAGGTACTTTACCCTCGTTGTTGAGCCGTCAGCTTGGCAGAAGGTATCGAAGATAAGATCCAACTTGTCTTCTTGGATACCGATTCCAGTATCGGAAACCGAGAATTCGAAACAGTATTCGTTTTCCTTGCATCTTGACTGATCAGTTTGTCGAATTTGCAGCTTAACCTCTCCACTCTCAGTAAATTTGATGGCATTCCCAACTAGGTTGAGAATGACTTGTCGTAACCTAAACGAGTCTCCAACAACATGATCTGGAACTACATTGTCCACGCTGTAAACAAGGTCCAAAAAGCGCTCATTTGCCTTCACGGCTAATGTCTTTAGTGCATTAAACACTGTTCCTCTTAAGGAGAACGGAATTTCCTCCATAACCATACGATTAGCCTCAACTAGGGGCATATCAGCTTATGTGTGTGCGGCAAGTGGAGTAATGGAAACTTACTCTTGGAGATATCCAAGATATCATCAATGATTGTCAGTAAACTATTGGCAAGATTATGCACGATATTCAACATTTCCCGCTGATATTGTGTAAGGTCGGTATCCAAGGTAAGTTGCGTCTGCTCCAAATTAGTCCCTAATCCTTCTAAGGATTTCTTAAGTAGAACGTACCATGCCAATAATACCGTTCATCGGTGTTCTAATTTCGTGAGACATATTTGCCAAAAACTCGGACTTGGTCCTGTTGGCCAATTCGGCAGATTCACGAGCGGCGGTGTTCTTCTGGATACTGTCACGAAGGTTAAAAACCATCTGATTGATCTTGGTTTTGAGGGCGTCCATTTCTCCTGAGGCTTCAACGGTGATGAACCTATTGAAGTCGCCGTCTGCCGCAGCCGCTGTGATGGACGCGAAAGCGCGGACTTGGGTGGTTAAGTTTGCAGCCATGGTGTTGACGTTAGTGGTAATCTCCTTCCACAATCCGTCTACGTCATTGACCTCAGCCTGCACTCCCAATTTTCCGTCAATACCAACATCTCTGGCGACCCGTTTCACTTCTCGAGAGAAAACTTCAAGACGATCTACCATCTTATTGATTGTTGACTTGAGGGCAAGGACCTCCCCTTGCGCATGCACGGTGATTTTCCTCGATAAATCACCCTCTGTGGGCCGATCATTAGTTATTCTGCTTCTTGCAATAGTCAGCCACTGGTCTTTGACTCACTTGCAACCGCAGTAGTGACTTCTGCGATGCTCCGCACTTGGGTCGTCAAGTTATTGGCCATGACTGAGCACATCTAGTATCAGTACTCCTCCTCCTCCCTGGAGAGAAAAGGGGCCAGAAAAGCATACTGTTCACGTTGTCTGTAAGGTCCTTCCAAGTTCCCTCAACATCTTGCACCTTTGCTTGTCCACCTAATATGCCATCAGTCCCGACTTCACGGGCCACCTTTGTCACCTCAGTGGCGAAGTTTTGAAGACGCTCCACCATCTTGTTTATGGTGTCCTTGAGCTGCAGAATTTCACCCCTGGCCTCAACTTCAATCTTCCGGGACAAATTTCCTTCAGCGACAGCTGTTGTAACAGAGGCAATGCTTCGCACTTGCGTGGTAAGGTTTGTAGCCATGCCGTTGACATTTTCAGTCAAAGCTTTCCAAGTGCCCTCGACGTCCTCAACCTTGGCTTGTCCACCAAGCTTACCCTCAGTTCCAACCTCCCTATTTACTATCAGCAAGACGCCATGAATACAATTTTCGAGGTATAGCTTACCTAGCGACCTTTGTGACCTCTGTAGCGAAATTCTGCAAACGGTCCACCATCTTATTTATAGTTTCTTTCAACTTCAAGATTTCACCCTTGCAGTTCGCGCTGACTTTCCTGCTGAGATCACCTTGGGCGACTGCTGTAGTGACAGTAGCAATATTCCGTACTTGGTCTGTCAAATTTGCGGCCATAGCATTGACATTATCAGTGAGTTCTCTCCAAGTCCCCTTGACCTGTAGCAAAAATCCTGTTAGGTTATAGGCTGATATCACAGGAGTCTCTCCGTACCTCTCGGATTTCAGCCTGACCACCAAGAATACCCTCAACACCGACTTCCCGACTAACCCTAGTGACTTCAACAGCAAAAGTCCTCAGCTGGTCCACCATGGTATTGATAGTTTGCTGGAGTTCCAGA
>Ga0307511_10004671_pt1 | contig 13995 bp, 20 predicted proteins | sample 13_EM_MG_FD_200266 | JGI IMG/M metagenome (GOLD analysis project Ga0307511, IMG submission 200266) | Populus trichocarpa ectomycorrhiza microbial communities from riparian zone in the Pacific Northwest, United States - 13_EM | ecosystem: Host-associated > Plants > Roots > Unclassified | place...
CGTCCCATTCCCAACATACAGAATCGCGTTTATTGACTTAGAGCTGGGGGACAAAAGTACGCGACAGAATGGCCAATAATTGACCGTTTAAACGCTATTTATTTTTTGTCCACTCCGGGCAGCATACACCAGTTGCTCTCTTCGTCGAAGGAACAAATCGCGATGGCTCTGAAGACGAATCAACGGCGATTCGGATGACACCAACGAATAAAGCTTCGGGTCGCACCTAGCACCACTGGCAACAGCAAACTTGTTTTCGAGCGGGCTCCAGCGAACGAAAGTAGCAGCGCGGTTGATATTCAGCAACACCAACGTCGGCTTCCATTCTAACCGACCGGTCTGGGGGTCGTGAGTCTGAGACCACACGTAGGCGTTCCGATCTTGAGACGCGGTGACGATTCTGTTCGAGTTCGGTGCCCAATCGATGGATGTAATCAGTTTGTCGTGCTATCTGGTCATCAGCGATCGCGGTTCCCCGCGGAATCATACGGTACGAACCTCGGATAGAGTCTCCGTAGCCTTCCAATCGTTCCCGGCCTTGGAGAATATCTGTACATCTTTCGAGTTCAAGCTGACCGCGATCTCTCTGATCAAGAAGTAACTTGAGTGACCCGATCTCACACTCACAGCGGTAAAATTAGAACTCACGGGATCTGTCCTGATTGAAAGCATGAGCCGTAATAGGTCCCTGAGCGAGAGAGTAAACTTCGGGGGCAGCCATAATAATTGCAGAGGACTCTAGCAGTCTACTACTGCGGCAGGAACTCGAAGTGTGTGTCGTTGGAGGAACGAGCGTTACGCGTGACGGTACGGTAGACGGAAACGGGAAAAGGTTCACACGGTAGCTCGTCCAACCAGAGACAAAAACGTGATGGGCCGTCGTGCAGTTGGCATTGTTACGCGGGAAGTGCACGCGCACACAACTGCGATTGAATGCAGATGGGCTTGTATGTTGTGCCGAATTTCCTTCTTTGTCTTGCATTACTTCAGTAACAATACGCTCCTGGTGTCCCGAGAGGTTGTCTGTTGCTCGACTTCGACTGCATCGCAGTAAAAGGAACAGACGGTGGCTTGATGGTAGTGAAAAGACACCGAATTGATCTTTGGTAACGACGGCCATAGCGACAAAGTGTGGAGGAACTACTGGGGGAAGTACTTGAGCAGTCAGGGGTAAAAACGTCTCTCGTCGTTCGCAACCCGCCTCCGATGGATCAAAACTCTGAAGCAGCCGGCGTCCACCAAAACGAGTTTTGACGGGCGGCCGGGGAATGATGACGAATTCTGTCACCGGTCATATACGAGTCAATCGAGTAAGGCGTCATGCTCGACGGAATTTCAAAAGTAGAAACAAAAATAAAAAGAATCGTCTTGTGGAATTGGTCAATCCCCGCCCGAGGTTTTCTCAAACTGGGACAAGACGCGGAAATGGATCGAGATCTCGAGTCCACGCTTATGGATCTCTTATCCGCGTACGGTGCCTCCGCGAACAAGGGGAGTTGAAATAAAAAAGCGAAAACTACCGAGCCTGGGCCACGGCGCCCGACCGGCAGCGGTGACACCGAGCCCTCGGCAGATATCCTTTTTTCGCCATCTCCGTTAACAGCGTCACGGGCGGTTAGCGGGAAGGGATTGTGTTCAGGGAGGGGTTCGGATGAGCCGAAACAATAACGATCGGGCGATCGGTTCCCCCTTTTGTGTAAAGGAGTGAGCCGATGTCGCGGTCAGTTACAGTGACATGTCTGTTCACTCCTTCCTCACCGGGACAATATGTCTTTCCGATACTCTTATAACCGCGGGCCCCAGTCCAAAGTCTCCCCGTCCCCGCCAAGTAGCCATGCCCCCTTCCGCCCCCACCCCCGCTTTCGTCCCTCGTCCTTACCCTCCACCCACCCTCGCGGATGTCCCCGGCGAGTACATCCTCAGCAGACTCCATCACCTCGCGCCCCACTACTGGAATAGGCCCGAGACGGCCGATTGCACAATAGGTAAGCCACCCGCCACGCTCATTCACCCCTTCCCGGCGCTCATCTTATCGCGATTCAGTCATCCATAATGCCTCCAAACCTCAGTCCGCTACCCAAGGGAAGCGGTCGTCCATCTCTCGGAAATCCTTCGAGGTCGGTCATTCCGTTTTACTTCTTTTCGATCGCCGTTGATCTCACAGTAACCATCAGGTCCACATCGATTATCTTTGCTCACAGTCTCGTCTTCTGAGACGCTTCTTCGGCGGGTCTACTACCGCCTCGACCTCGAAATCCCCCTTCTCCGCTCGACCTCCCCATTTCCTTTGCCCGTCCAACTCCCACCCTGTCGTCTTCCTCCCACTCCCCGACCCCTCCTCCTTCGACCTTCTCCTCCACTGGATGTATCATGGTTCGATGAAGAACATCGAGTTCGCTCTCGAAGATGGCACGGTCACATGGGAGGGTCTCGCCCGAAACGTCGAGTATCTCGACATCCGCGACACCATGCGTCAGTTCCTCGGTCGCTGGTACGCCCGTAGGCGCTCCCTCTGTGATGGGAGCGACTCGTCGGATTCCTCCGACTCGGAAGAGGACGCGATCTTCTCACCGGTCGAGAACCCAACCCTCGATCCAGAGACGGATGTTGATGTGGAGGATTCTGACGGGGATTCTGACGAGGACGAGGGCGATGGGAGGTGCGGTTCTAGGATGAGTTCGAAGAAGATTGGCGCGGTGAAACGGCTCCATGCAGCGAACGGGATGGATGTCCCGAGGCTGGCACGGCGATCAGACCATCTCGTATAAGTATATACTCTCGCACAGGCGAACGACAAAAACGCTGTAATGATAAAGGAATGTACCACATAAACCCTTACTGGAACGCGGATATCGTTAGCAACGGCCGACTCCCCCAATTCTCACCGTTGATGCTTGGACCAGCGGCACCATCAGCGCCCAAGCGCGCACTTTCGACGATTTGGAACCCCCATCTGTCCATTTCAAGCATAAACACAAAAAGACACAATCGTCAGAGCACGGATGTAAACGGCGGAACCAAAATGGGGACATTGATGAACCTATGATGTTTTTTGTCTACGCTTCGGATTCCCATACAGCTTCCGGCGCGGTCTGGGAGGGATTGAACTAGTCAGATTACTTATCTGTACGTGGAATTGCGGGATCTAGCGGGAGTGGGCCACTCTTATTGTGTTTCCTTCATTCTTCGCCTCTTGACGTCCCGTCGATCACCCAGAAGTCGAGCGGAAGCATCATGATTCAAAGGACCCTCACGGTCGCGACTCCCACTCATTCCACATTACCGATTCCAATTCACTCCAGTGTTCCCCATTCGTTCAGCAGCAGGAACCGCGCCCGGAAACGTCCGGGACCAAAAACAAAGCAACGGAATCACGCTGCGTTCCCAAACAAAAGAGGCAGGTTGCCGTCACGAGGCCTGTACGTAAAAACAGCAACAAGAACACGCAACATACAAAAAACACAGAACGTGAGAAGCGCGGGGGGTACCACAGGTGATTGAAGATCGGATACGAGATACTTAACACGAGATGTGAAATTGACAGGGTATAATGAACGGGATCGTCATGGGTTGTCTGTGACCGTAGAAAGGCCAGGTCCCGGTGACCTATGAAGATCTTCTAATTCCAACCCGGGGCCCTGGGCCTTGACAATAGAATCTCTCGTAGGGTGTCTGTGGTCGTGGCGAAGGTACCGAGATGGGTACCTGACTTTCATATTTCCCATTGAGCGGGAAGCAGGCATCGTTTGCGAGTGCCACTTGCCGACGAGTTCCGTCCCTCCCGGGACCCAAGGTGCCTGATAATAATTCCCCATAAGTGTCCGAAGGGTCGCCGAGCAGTTAATGGGGCGCCTCTCTCGTCCCGTGACGAGGAGGAACAAGACTAAGTAGGTTCAGGACTCACCTCGTACGTCCTATACCTCATCGAGATCCAGTCGACGTGAAACAGCCAGGGGTGCTCCATGACTTCGCTAGTTTCGGAGCATCCGAGCCGGTGCTGCGGCTCGAACGTGAGCGGCCGCGAGATGAAGATGAAGTGTTTGAGCCTGTTCCCCCAGACCTGGACCTCACACGTCAGATGGAGCCCTTTCTTGGAAAGCACCTTCACTGCGACTAGTGAGTTGGAGTTGGAGATTTGCGCCATCACTACTCGGCCCCATGCTCCAGAGCCTGAGAAGAACGGTTACGGTATGAGCGGATGAGCCGACGCGAGGATTACTGGGACTGCACGCGTACCAAGAGATCTCACGACGACAAGGTCCGATGGAGAAATTATGTGCGCCGACTCCACTGGGAGAGTTTGTTTCGGATTCGACTTGGGAGCCGGTTCCGGGTTCCGTTGCTGGAGTACAAGGGTGAGTGTGGTGAAGCGAGCCTCGGTTTCGTGGTGGTAGACAAGCTTACTGGTTGAATCCTCTGCGGAGACGGGTGTGGCGTTGGGTATGGTTCCATGCCTTCGGTCGAAATCTAGGCTGTTGGCATCGTGGCGCAGTAGGGAATGTGGTGGTTGGGGAGAAAGGGGAGGTGGCTGGTCGTCGTGGGCCATGGCTCACCATAGCTCACCATGTCTCGCCCGCGAAAGTAGAACAATGGCATGGACCGTGTCTGACCGTGTTTGGGCGTCTGATCGCACATTGTGCACGTGGTTATCGAGTTCTCGGCGCTTCCTCTGTTCCATCAAGACACCAATAAGCTTCCCGCACCGATTTTCGGCAAAGCGGCTGCGGTCTAATCCGCGAATATGGATTGGTACTTTCCGCGTTTTTGGGAACTTTTGGAAGACCTGGACTAACTTGGGGTTGTAGTTTGGAGTTTAACTTGTCAGCACATCCTGACGGACCTCGCGCGGAATATTGGAGAATGCAAGGACCACGCGTCCGAGCACGATCTGACGCCTGCGATTGACCTCGCAACTTCTCACGTTCAGACGCGTGACCAGCCTGCGCAAGATGTGGAGGACGAGGAGGAAGAGGAGGAAAGGATATTCATGGTGCACCAACTCTCACCTTCCTACTCCTCGAGCGTTGGTGCAAGCCTAACAAACGGAATAACAGTCCGCCGCTACAGTACAGTGTAACATCAGATTCGCAGAACTAGCCGTCAATCTTTCGGATGAACATTCTCCGAACACCATCCCCGTCCTCATCGATGCCCTGAAGGACGTGCCACACATTGACTTCGATTTGTCTTTGGCTTGGGAAGGTAATTACTCAGTCGATACCGCGTCGTTTTGCGTTGAAATTCACAAGTCCCACACGTCTAGATTGGGCTCTACCCGACCAACTTGTCTACTCCGTTGTGTCTTCACTGCTCCAGCTCGCTAACTACAACCCGCAGTTTGGCGAGCCCATCGTTGATGTTGTCCTGGAATTTTCAGCAACTATCGTCGAGTTAATCAAACCTTTCGGTTGTACGCTGAAGTTTCTTTCGCTACCCCCACTGGATGGATACTGATTTCATCCGGATTTTTCTTTCTAGCTGCCGAGATCTTAAGCCAATTCGCCCCCGCATTCCATGGTTTCTATCGAGCTCTGATATCCACCACTTACCGATGTACACCCCACCACTGGGCTCGTCTTTCGAGAAACCTTAACCCCCTGTTCGATCAACACTCCATCGAAGCGCTCAATCGCTTTGTTACTGATATTGTCCAGCTCGAAGAGACAGACCCGGAAGCCATCCAATTCGTTACGACCTTGCTCGCCCGTTATGTTTCTCGCGGTCGCCCCTTGAGCGGGTATTTCCTTATCTGTTGCGTCACCGAAGTCCAGCGGGCCGTTCTGACTCGAGCATTGATCCCTCTTGAACATGGTGCTGAGGAGATTCAGTTCAGCGAGGCCGCAGCTGCGAACCACGCCTGGGCCAGCCTCTTGCGTTCGCCTCTCGCTACTGCTGCTAAGACGGACAAGAATTTTGCTGTCGCTTTGGAAGCTTCCAAGGAGCTGTCGATGGAGTGTTTCACCGACCTCTTAGTGCAGATCGAAGAGATGGACACTGTTCTCTCTCAGGACTCCTACCCTTCCGAGACGATGTCCGAGAGTCTCGTGAGTTAACTGAATGCGGAAATAATTCTGTCGGGCTGATTTTCATGTCGTAGAAACTTTGCTCGGTTCTCCGTCCGTCCACTGTGCGTTCCCCTGGATCTTGCGCAAAGTTTTCATTAACCCGAGTGTATACAGGTGGTCTTATGGCGCGACCAAGATCCAGATCCACACCGACGTAAAGCTCCTGTCAGGGTTCTTGTCCTGTTTAGATGGTGACGTTGGACGGGACAACCCAACTTTGTCAAGTCTATCACCGAGTCCTGCACCCCGTATGTTATCACCCGTCATGAAACTTACTGAGTCCGTAGAGCGCGGAGCTCAGGGAATGGATCAGGTACTCTGCCTACTGGTCGAGAATGAGGAGCTCCGTCTGAACGTGTGGAACAATCCAACGAACGATCCTAAACGTGGTGTAGATAACTTTGGAACAGCTGAGAGGGCAATGGTCGATGTGAGAATTTCGGCTGTTGCTCCTTCTGGTCTGATAACTGATGCTCTCTCGACAAGACGATGTGGACGGCGTTCGCGGGGCAGACTTGGCAGCTGAACCCTGGAATTGCCATCTACTTGACGGAACGATTCTCAGTTCCCGCATTGGAGAACGAGGTCACTCGCCTTGTGCGGTCTAACCCGCTTGCGTGCGTCGACGTTCCGGATGTGCAGAATTTCCTGGTTGGAGATAGGCTTGACCCCAATGTTCGACGTGATTTGAGGGTAAGATCCGGTTTCACGTACCGGCTGGGTATCTTATTTAACTTGGATTAGCACCTCCTATTGTGGTCCCTGGTTCCACCGGTCATTGCCATATCTTTCTTCGAGCGTCGGTACCGCAACAACCCACTCATCCTGCAATACGCGTATCGCGTGTTGGAACAGCACCACGTCGAGATTACACTCTTCTTTGTTCCCTAGGTCATTCAAGCCCTACGATATGATGACCTTGGTGCGTTTGCCATGTCGACTTCTCTGTTGTTAAAACATAACCACTCCTCTCCGCAGGCTATGTTTCAAATTTCATCTTCGAGACCGCCAAGGTATCGCAGCTGTTCTGCCACCAGATCATCTGGAACATGAAAGCGAACTGTTACAAAGGTGACATGGCCGAACTTGTACGTGACCCTTCTCTCCCTGTCCTCGCTCATTGTGACGGTAATATCTTTTCCAAGGAGGACCCGATGAAACCCCAACTCGACGAGATGACCAACCGAGTGGTCGCTTCATTGTCGGGGGAGGCCAAAGAATTCTATGATCGAGAATCCGATTTCTTTCACGAAGTGACATCCATGTCGGGCTAACTGAAGCCTTACATCAAGTAGGAAACGTCAGAAAAGAAGGTAGTCGACGATCGTTCTCATCCATGACCAGTGGCTGACCCGGTTTCACTGGTGGTAGGCGAAGGTCGATGAGGAGATGGCTAAGATTGTGGTTGACGTTGGAGTTTACCTCCCTAGTAATCCGGATGGTAAGGTTATCGATATCGACAGGAAGTTCGGGCGGCCGTTGCATAGTCATGCCAAGGTGATTCATCCCCCTCTTCGATGATCTGTGCCCTTGTTTTGTACGAACAACCCCTCTCAGGCACCGTTCATGGCCACGTTCAAAGTCCGCAAGACCAGGACGATTGTCGACATCGATCCCGACGCGGCCACCGAGAGGCTGGGAATTGAGACGCACTCCGAGTACGATACCTGGCAACAGGCGATTTTCAAGGTTGGGGATGACTGTAGACAAGACGTACTCCCGCTCCAAGTCATTACAATGTTCAACAACATCTTCCAGAGCGTTGGGTTGACGTTGTATCTCCTCCCTTACCGGGTCACCGCGACAGCTCCTGGGACATGGGTCTTTTTGCCCGGTCCATCTGGCTTGGGGGTGTACTGACTTCTTGTTGCGTAGTGCGGTGTTATTGACGTTGTCCCGAATTCAGCATCAAGAGATGAGATGGGACGGGCCGGAGTCAATGACTTGCTCGATTTTTTCGTCGACAAATATGGTGAGAGCACACGATCGCCTTCCAGCAAGCCAGGTTGAATTTTATTCAGTCAATGGCTGCGCACTTCGTCGCTTGCTACATCCTCCAGATCAAGGACAGGCATAGCGGAAATATCATGATTGACGGAGAGGGCCACATAGTTCACATCAGTGTGTAAAACCAATTGTTGACGGTGATTTCGTGTGCTGACTTGCGTCGTAGATTTCGGGCTTGTTTGACATAGATAAGTGTAGTCTCCTAAGCTTCAAGGACTTCCGGCTAACCTTTTGCTTGATTCGCGATAACCACTGCCGGGAATGAGTTACACTCACGACACTTCTTGACTAACGTGACGAACAACGACCAGGGCGTTAAATTCGAACCGAGCTCCTTCAAACTTACTCACGAAATGGTGGTTCTCATGGGTGGCCGATACTCACAAGGTTACGCTATGTTCCAGCATCTGACCGTCAAGGCATTCCTCGCTTTACGGCCTTATGCCGACCAACTCATCGATACCATTCGATTGATGCTCGACACTGGACTTCCCTCCTTCAAAGAGGAAGGTACAATTAAGCGGTTGAGGGATAGGATCGCGTTGGGACTGAGCGAGAGGGGCGCTGCGGATTGGATGATGAGTCAAGTGAAGAACGCCCATGAGAACGCGAGGAGTACCGCGTACGATGAGTTCCAGAGGGTGAGTCTGAGAAACGTCCGTGTACCTGATCGTGTCTGACAACGCCCTCTTCTAGCTCCAAAACGGTACGCCACTATGTAGGTATCGATTGACATAGACTCACATCCGTCAAAACAAATATCCCATACAAGTGATGATTTATATCGTTCAATCATATTCATCCTACTCCCTTTCCCTTTCTGTGTACTGTCACGACCGTCGTCTCGTACGGATACTCAAAAACTCCCTCTTCGTTTATCCATATCTTCTGCTCGGTCTCGAGAAAAATTTTCAGGTTATTCGCAACGACTTTCCGCTCGTCTTGTGGGAGGGCGGAGATGTAGCTGTTGTTCAGCGAACGAGCGACGACGCCTTCGACAGTCACTAACAGGACATATTCCCAGATCCTTTCTTCAGAAGTACCGAATAATCTCTGGTAGGAAAGGGCGTCGAAGAATAGTCCTGGAAATATATCGTCACAGTGAATCTACCGGAGCATTGAGGGAGACGGACCGAGGTGGAATTGGGGAGTACCCGCGTCTGATGAGCTTTAATGATCCCTCGGGTCCAGCGGACCGCCCTGACGACGTGAGACCAAGTCCCAACGCAAAGGGTGGGTGGAAGGGGAGGCCGCTTGGCCAGCCACGACCAGATGTCAATCGGGATAGACGGTACTAGCTGATCCACTGATGCGATCCGCTAGTACTATCAAATAACGTCACATGTAAAGGTACCACAACATGTTAAACGCGTTCCAACTCGTCCACCGGCCAACACAGTCCCCCTAAAATCCCAAGACGAATATGGTAGCTAACTGTAGCATGTAGCTATCTACCATAGAGATCCGGGTAACCAAAATCGAATGTGTCGGGAACCACCGTCGTTCTAACACGGTTTTTAGGGTGTCATCCAGCGTGACTTTACAGCGGGAGGCCAACGACGCCCGCTTTTCACTCTCAAGGCGGCCCAATGGTGTCCATGCGGGTCGTTTGCATCTCCAACCCCCGTTTGTTCTATGATGCTGACATGTGGAGGCGAACGTGGCAGGCGGTACGAGGGATATTCTCGAGGAGAGTGTGTGACCCCCCCTGCTGCGCTTCTGCCCACAGCTCTCAGTGACTGATGTGACGAAAAATTTAACATGTTGTGTTAAAAAGCCCTTCCTGTCTTTGTGGTCGTCTCGAGAGCGAAGACTATTCCCAACAATTATATATATATTCAAGTGCAGGCCTGAGACGCTATGCTCAGGACCTGTGTGATTTTCCACGTGAGAGACAGTGACGCGGGCGGGTTGTTGGCAAGAGAGTCGACAATTTACATGTGACGTTATTCGATAGTAGTACATATTACATCGACCACGCTCTGGCCGACATCCTCAGTATACGGGGCCGCAGAGGTCGCTGTCGCTCACCGTTCGACTAGATGCCCCTACCCCCACAACTGAGACTAGCGAATGTATCCCAGGCACTGGCAAGCCGCTCCATCCGAATGTTCTCTCGGTGACGAACATTTGCCAAAGTTCTTATTGGATAGCGCGAGGCGCGGCAAGGGGGGGGGAAACCACGTCACGGTCCTCGACCGCATTTTAACCACAACCATAGCAATCCTTCGCGGCTCACTGTTTCATAGTCACGGGCGTTTGACTCGTCGTTATTCTGAGATTACAGGGTCCAAAGTCTCCAACGGCGGGAGGCTACTAGGCATACTATTTTGGGTCGTAGGAGCCAGCTGCAAGGACATCACACGCCCGGGGCGCACAAGAAATTGGGATATCCGGGAGCACACAGGTACGTAAATTGTCCCGCCTGAGTAGTCATGAACGCAGGAGCAGTGGTGCGGGGATGTAGTGTGTCCGGTTTACAAGACTTAGTTCGAAAGTGATGCCCAGAAAAGACGTCGTCGCTCAATCGATACACCACAAAGTGGAAAACGGGAACCCCAGTCGCGATCACAACTTCACCAAATCGCACCTCAATTCCGGAACGAAAAGCATGCGCAGGCGTAACAGATCAGGAAGTCGAGAACGCTGTATATATCCAAAGACCCTCGCACATGAATGGAAGTAAGTAAAGAGTCAAGGTCCAACTACAGCTTCAGAGTCGTATTGCCATGCGAGCGAAGAGTTCGGGAAAGACGAAAAATTGTCCGAGAAAACAGTCCAGGGGTGTGTCCGTTCGTCGTCATTAAGCGTAGGTATAGCACAGCTTGCCTCCAGTCGTGTCAATCACATCCCAAACCGTAACGTTCCATAACCCGTCGCCGGGAATCTGACTGGAAAACTAAAAGAGGGAAAAAACGAAAGTATATCAGACATCACGAATCAGAGATCGGATGAAGCCACTCACGCTCAAGTGCGGAGGCATCCCAGTCGGGAACTGGGTGAAGAGCGTAAAGTTGGTTCCAAACACCCCGACAGAGCCTCCTCCATACGAATACTTGTTCTCGGGGCTTTTATCCTGCCAATCGGACCAGATCTTGTCGACCATCTACACAACCGTGTGGTGAGATGAGAGATGGGATGAAGCGAGCAGTTGAAGTGACACAAACCGCGTGATGCAAGAAGAACATGGGATCGTTTGGAGTCCACTTGGGTCCCGCATAGCAGGCAGGGGGGGGAGCATTGTTGGGACAGTAGCCAGTCAAATCACTACGAAACCTCGTCAGTCACGAACCGCGTACGAGCAAAAGGTCTCGAGATTGTGGCAGACTCACCCGCCGAGCAAAAGATGGGGGCCCGCATGAGGACCCTACCGCAGACGGGTCAGGATGGAGGAAAACCAGGAGCGTGGTAAAGCTAAACTCACATTCAACCCCTCCATATACGCTTGGAAGCTCTCCAGATCTCCCACAAAGCTATTCACCATAAAATCCACATTCTGCGGGGTAATCGTCGTATTGACCATGAAATCCGTCGGGTTCGGGGGAGCCGCCGGGTCGTTTGCGAACGGGGGAGGGACGGGAGGGCTATCGAACGGGAAAAGCGTAAAGTTTCTCCTGATGTGGTGAGGGGTCGGGTATGCTCTGACTATGTCTTTGAATCCGCCAGTTGTGATCTGATAATCGTTGGCGGGATCACCCCAGCCACCGAGGCCGTAACTTGGATCATCATTGAAGATATCAGAGTTGTAGACGTCTTGCGCGTCTAGATGAAATCGCCGAGATGAGGTCAGCCATGGCGCCAAGATCCCACCTCAGTGAACGATCACGCCGATAGTACATACCTAGAGTCCAATCCCAATACGGCTGTACCCCATTGTAACCGCACCTTTTCCTGAGCACATCCTCGAAGTATTGAACGAAATATCTGTGCCATGGGAGGAAGAATCCCGTGAAATGAATCTACTCATCGGGTTAAAATGGTGGAGCAACAGAGAACAGCAAACGTACGTCGACATTGAGGTCCATATGCAAATAGACGAGGTCTGAACCAAATACATCAACATCTACGAACGGCTCACACTCGGTCACTACATACCATCGTAGAAAGTGGTATTTGGGTTGAGGGGAGGGATCAGGGACACGTCAGGTGGGACAGACGGAACCAGCTTGGGATCGTGGGGAAGACTAGCGAGACACTGAAGGTCACGAGTCAGCATCCCAAACAGTGTGGCAGTGCTGTATCAATACCTTGACTGCGTTGATCCAGTCTCCCTGTTGGCGGGGCGAAAGCGTCCTCCATTCACGCCGGACCTTGGGCTCGAAGCACCCGCCATTGTTGGCAACAACAACGGACACGAAGATGGAGAGAAGCACAACGCGAACGACGCCGAGGAACGAGCCCATTTTGGAGTGAGGGGTCGGAAGAACTGAGAACATGCCCGTTCACTCTTTATACCTTTTCGTGACATCCGGAAGCCGGGATCAACCACCTGGTGATGCACGAAGTCTGACGTGTTGGGAGGATCATGTCACTCCTGTTTCAGCAACGGGGGTATCGCCGGGTGAATAGGTGGAGAAGAATTCAGAATCAAGCGCGTGTCCAGGGAATGACCAATGACGGCGTCTGCAGTCCCAATAGAATCGCTGAGGGGGACAAACAGCCGCTCCTCAAAGAATACAATATTCGACGCGACCGTGCAAGCGAAGGAGGCGTGAATCGAGCATGGCCTCCTTCTTTTCCCCGAGCGGAATGGGCGCCGACGTCGTGGTACGGCAAAAGTGGAGCAGTGTCCCACTTGACGGCGGCAAGGAAGACCTGTTGACAGATGCCAAGAGCTCTATTTTCAACCAACCAGGGTTCGAGAGAATTGATGTGATCGGCCCGGTCCGGGGAGGTTGGTCCGATGTGGAAGTGCTGGTTCTGCTGCGCCCTCCAGAAATGGCTCAGTAGATGGAGGGAGAATTGCTGTAGAGATGGGGGGATTACGGTGGCACGTTCATCCTGACTGGCAGTATACGGCTCTTCTGACCACACGAGGAATTGTATTATGCTACTTTGCCTCGAGGACACGACTTGCATAAACATTCCGGGCTTCCATTGCGCAGTTGAAGGGCATCGATGGGTCTAGAACTGCATCGCGGTCAACGTGGTTCAACGCACAGACATCCGCCCCTCACCGAAATGAAGATCTATCTGGAAAATCTCTCTCGATGCAGAAGAATAGACGACAGTCCCTGTGCCGAGCGTGGGGTGGGTCGGCGATAGTCGGAGGGTAGGTGAGTGAGAAAAGCGAGGGGAGGTTTTTTGCGGTTTTTCCGGCGCTTCGATGAACCTGAGGATGCTTCTAGACTCTTACAAAGTGGATTCTCCGATGCTCGCACAGCACCCACAAGTTTCGCGGCACGTGTCCAGCGGGACAAATAGCGCGGAATCAATTGAACGCCAGCGCGCGGGTGGACTGCCACCTACCCAAGCAACAGTTTCGATTGCTAAATCACGCTAACCACTAAGCTGTAACGAAAACCATGGCGTGAAACCTGAGTTCATAAACCTGGGACGTGGGATAGACGATGGGCTCTAACCCTTGGTGGGTTACACCGTCCAACAGGCGCAGAGGGTCTCCGGGATAAACGGCAGATAACGAGTCGTGCCTGAGACCAGACAAGAGGCTGCAGATGTTTGTGACAGTGGGCGGGTCCAGACGCTCAATATCGACAGCGGTCAATTGCGTCTCCGGGATTTGTGAAGGTGGACAACACAACTCCGGCGGGAACTGGCTGGGAAGATGCGAGCGGACAAGAGCCTGGGATCCTATCCAGCGTTCCGTATCCGAGTTCCGGCCGCACCGCGATATTTATCACTGAGAGTCGAGCCGGCTTAGTGGGTGTGATAACGAAAAGCAGAAATCCTGGAACACCAGCGG
>Ga0307511_10004672_pt1 | contig 13993 bp, 19 predicted proteins | sample 13_EM_MG_FD_200266 | JGI IMG/M metagenome (GOLD analysis project Ga0307511, IMG submission 200266) | Populus trichocarpa ectomycorrhiza microbial communities from riparian zone in the Pacific Northwest, United States - 13_EM | ecosystem: Host-associated > Plants > Roots > Unclassified | place...
GAGAGGCGGTGCGGGTATCCAAGTTAGAAGTTAGTGCGAAGTTAGTGTACGTTAAGCGACGACAAGTTAACCTGTAACTTAGCGGGGGGAGGGCTCGGCTAAGTTAACTTATAAGTAACTTTGCGCACACTCCTTGCGCAAGTGTTGTACAGTTCCTCAAAGAGTTCCGTGATGCACCCCACCGTTCTGAACCCAAATCTTTCGTCGACAGGCTGTGCCCACACGTACTTCGGTGGTTTGCGGTAGCTTCTGCGGAGAGTCTTATCCTAGGGTCAGGGGGTTGGTACGTTGCGAGGTACGGAGGGAAAGGGTTCATCGACGCGGCGTCGTTCGTTGGGCATCTCCTCGAAGAGGGCTTGCTCAGTCATGCGCTCGTGCGGCGGTTTCTCGTCAAACCGTTGATAGCCCACCACTACACTGAACACGACGAAGTTCCGAGATCCATCAGGGCCATGGTCATCTACCGGCTTTTCGTTGTCGCGAAAGACACATTACTCCAAGGGCTCCTCGAACCTGAGGATGTCCAGGCTTGCTTCAAGGCATTGGATGCAAAAATCTCTCTCAAGGGAGTAGCGGGACCTGACGAGGAAAAGCTAAACGTATAGTATATCTAGGTGCCTCGCGTCGAGAGTTGCTTACTAACTTGTGATCAGGAACTACGCGGGTTCCACGCTACGTGGTTGAAGCAGAAAGAGGAGGAAAGGAAGGAAGCCGCCGAGATAGAGAATCGTAAATGGGAAGGACAGTGGCATGGGGCGGTCGCTGAAGCCCTCACGGGGATTGGAAGATCTGCCGGTTTTGGTTCTGCTCTTCGTATCCCCCTTGCCCCGGGGGTCCATATCGGCGTTCCCTCCATCTCACGGGACACCAGCCGCACTTCTATCTCGCATGGCGTGAAAAACTCCTCCGGGACCTTCTTCAATATCCCATCTGCTACAACCTGTGACTCCTCCTCCACATTGAGCATCTCCACTGTATCCGATCTCGGGGAGGAGATCGAAGAGAGGGTGGAGCGGGTGGCTAGTCGTCATGACATGTTTTACTTCGAGGATGGAAATGTGGAGATCGTGTGCGGAGGCACCGTGTTCCGAGTTCACTCCACCATCTCGTTCTCCTCTCCCAAACTCCAGGACGTGTTCTCTCCGTATACCCTCCTCCATGCGCCAATGCCTGAAGGGTGTCCTCGGATTACGTTCAAGGATAGCCCCGAGGATTTTGCTGCCTTGTTGAAGATGATCTATACCCCAGGGTGCGTCCCTGCTCCCCACGATGTGAGCTTTGTCAGTTGACTAGTTGACCGGCGAACAGATCCCCCCAACGGCACAAGGTTCCGGAATTTACAATCTTTGGGTCGCTCCTTCGGATGACGGCCAAGTATGGTTTCTCCGACATCCGCAAGGCGCTCGTGGAGGACATCAAGGGCGCGTACCCGACCAAGTGGGAGGACTTTGAAGCTGCGAGGATTCTTGGAGAAGACGTTTTCGGGTCACCCAAACCGCATCCAAACGCCGTTTTGAACCTATTCTTGCAGCAGGACGTCAAGTTCGCGTTACCTTTTGCTGCCTATCGGGCTGGCTTAGGTGGTCTTTCCGCTCTCGTCAGCGGGTACGGTACTCCCACGCACCGTCCTTGCCTCCATCATCCGCGGCATGGGAACAATGCGGCGAGCGACTATCCTCGCTGCGCATAGGACCATATACACTGGGAATCTAAGGACGCGCTCTGGAGAGGACTGCTTCTTGCATATTGGCGTCAGCCTTACAGACCAGAGGACTGAAGCGCTGAAGAAGATCTTTGACGTTCTGGTTGGAGGGAGTGATGGGGACATGTTGTCTTCCCTCCCATTTGGAACGCTCGTCTGTGTGGATTGTGCGAGATGGCTGGACGGGGTTCATCTGGAGTCCCGTAAGCAATTCATCTGGGCGAGACTCCCTGGTTTACTTGGTTGGGAAAGTTGGGAATGAATAAGTATGATTGATAATCGGTGATTGGACATGTGCATAAATAGCGTCCCGGAGAGCGAACTCTGCGATGTCGCAAGTCGTTAGTTCTCACTGTGATCGCAGACCACTCCGTCTGGCGTCTGAACGGTTTCATGACTGGAATGAGGATACTTACAGTACGGGACCACGTGCCCGCCACACTTCCCACGTCAGACAATCATGTCCATGGAGCCGGAAGGTTATCATCACCGTGGGATCGCTATTTCTTGGAAGATACGCACCTTACTCCGCTCTCTCAGGCCATCGACATACGACGAGGTCTCACCAAAGATCGAATACTGGATCGAGCACGCCCTCACCGAACAATCCATAGACACTAACGATCTTGTGGGGCGACTCTCGAGCTCGGCATGGGATGGAAACGGTCCCGAATCCAATGCAGCAGTGGTACGGTTCCTCAAGGATTTCCGCGATGCGCCCCACCGTTCAGAGCGATCTAGGTCATTGGTTGACGGGTTGTGCTCCCGCATTCTTTGGTGGTTCACAGCAGCTTCAGCGGAGGACCTTTTAACGAAGTCAGACCATCGGTGCAAGTTCAAGAAGGTTGCAGTGGTTGGAGGGGAAGGCTTCGTACTCGCGGCCTCGTTCGTTGGATATCTAATCGAGCAGGGTTTGCTCAGCCAAGACCATGTGCGGCGGCACCTCATCAAGTCGCTGACAGCCCACCACTACTACTCAGATCGCGACAAGGATCACAAAACCTTCAGGGCCGCGGCCATCTACCAACTTCTCGTTGCTGCGGGAAACACTTTACTCCAGGGGCTGCTCGAACCTGAAGATGTCCAGGTTTGCTTCGAGACCTTGAACTCCCAGATCCCTCTCGGGGGAGTAGTCGGGTTGGACGCGGTGAAATTAGCGGTAAGATGCGCTACTCGTTCCGGTGCCTCACGCCGTGATCTAACTTGTTTGGTCAGGAGTTCCGCGGGATCCACACCACATGGTTAGAGCAGGAGGAAAGGAGGCGAGGGGACGCCGCAGAGACTGAAGAACGTAGGGGAGAAGTGGAGAGTGTGATGACCGCCGAAGTCCTCGCAGAAGTTGAAACTCCGGTCGCTTTTGCTCCCCAGGATCTCCCTACCACGATCGATATCGGCATCCCTCCTCCCAACTCGCACGGTTTCGAGTTTCCCTTCGTCTTGCATGATGTGAGGCCTCCCTCCGACCCACTTACCGACGACCAAACCACCGCAGCCTCTTCCCCCACTTCGAGCGTCTCCACCATATCCGATTTGACCCCAACAGAATTGGGCACCGGAGAGGGCGGTGACGAACGGATGACTACTCGCCACGATACATTCTACTTTGAAGATGGAAACGTTGAAATCGTGTGCGGACACACTCTGTTCCGGGTTCACTCGGCCACGGTCTCATTTTCCTCCCTAAAACTTCGAGAGATCCTTTCCCAGTCGTCACTCCTCCATGTCCCGATGCCTGAAGGATGCCCTCGGATTATAGTCCCGGACACCGCCCAAGATTTTTCGGTGCTGCTGAAGATGATCCATACTCCAGGGTGTGTTTTCTTCCCTCGGTGTGTTCTATATAAACCGACCGCTGATTGGTGACCAGGTTCCCAGCATGGCGCAAGGTTCCAGAGTTCACCGTGTTCGCGTCACTCCTTCGGATGACAACGAAGTACGGTTTCTCCGACGTCCGCGACCAACTTGTCGATAGTATTAAGGCCGCTTACCCCACCAAGTGGGAAGGCTCTGGAACTGCAAAGGTTCTCGGCGAGGATACCTTCGGATCGCCCAAACCTCACCCCAACGCGGTTTTAAATCTGTTCCTAGAGCAGAAGATCAAGTTCGCCTTACCTTTTGCCGCCTACCGGGCTGCTCTGGGTGGCCTTACCTCTCTCACTAACAATACACCCGGGACGGTACTCCCACCCCTTACGCTTGCTTCCACCATCTACGGTATGGAAACAATACGGGGCGGGTTGACTCACCTTGCGCACTTTGTTGTGTGCAACATGAGTCTGGAAGAATGCCGTGATGGGGCGTGCGCTGTGAACGTCTGCGTCGGCCCTCCATCGCGGAGGATAGAGGAACTAAATAAACTCTACGAGACTATGGTCAAGGAGGGCAAGGGCGACGTGCTATTTTCTCTCTCGTTGGGAAATATCGTTTGTGCAAATTGCGCAAAAATACCAAAGAAAGCCTATCATACCTGGCGTACGGTGATCTGGGAGGAACTCCCTCTCATATTCGGGATTGGGAAGAGTTGGGACGATCTTTAGCTGGGAACTGGCCGCGTTTAAGGGCAGTGTCCACGACCGTTCGCACAAATGATGCTTTATTATAAGTTCGCGTTGGCGTACGGAAACTTGTGTACTATACAGAGACCATGCTGGAAGCGAAATTCACGGATGCAGATTGGGGCTCTCTCAATACATTAACCGGTACCATCGACTAACTGCGTCCACAGCGCGACCGTCGCTAACTGGCCCGCCAATGCGTATGATTACAGGCACGTACTTCCGATTGACCCACTGTGTGTGTGTGTGTGTTCTTGACTCTCCTTGAGGCGCCTCGAGCTCGTTATCACGATTTTTGGGCGCTTATCCGCCACACTCCTCATTGTGGCGCAACTATGTCCAAGGAATCCGGTGATCATCTTCGCGGGGCCGCCCTTGCTGAGAATATCCACAACCTACTGCTCTCCCTTGATCCATCGACGTACGACGAAATCGCGCCGAAGATCGAGTACTGGATCGAATTCGCCCTCACCGAACGTTTCACGACAATTAGCGACCTCGTGGAAGGAGTCTCGTCCGTGGCATGGGAGATTAATGGCTCCAAACCGGACACATTCCGGTTCCTGAAGGAATACCGCGATGCACCCTACCGCTCACAACAAACGAGATCCTTCGTCAACGATTTGTGCCTCCGTGTACTTCAGCAGTTCGTAGCCGCTTCGGCGGAAGACCTTTGGAGCAACTGGCATGCGCAGACTAGCCCGGTTTCGAAGCGCGGAGGACCCGGATTTATACGAGCGGCGTCGTTCGTGGGCCATCTTATTGAACACGGTTTCCTTAGCCGGGAACTCGTCCGACGGTATCTCCCCGAGCCATTGACGACCCACTACTACAGTAAGGATGACTTCAAGAAGCAGTCCATCCGAGCCAATGCCATCTACCAGCTGTTTACTACAGCGAATACCCTACTTCAGGGCCTCCTCGATCCCGAAGACGTTCAGATCTGCTTTGAAAAGTTGGACACCCGGATCACGATCGGGAGGGTGGGTGGACTTGATACGCTGGACGTAGTGGAAGTGGAGGTACTGTGTAATTTTTATTTCAATACCTCACATCGAGACCTACCTTATCGACCAGGAACTCCACGAGATCCACGCTACGTGGTTGCAGCGCAAATGGGAGGAAGAAGAAGCGAGCACGAGGGCTGCCGAAAACCCCCCCGCAGGGGTTGAAACACCAATCGCTTTCGCTCCCCAAGACCTCCCCACTACGGGTAATATTGGGGGGCCTAATCCAAACATACAAGTCATCGACTTCCCCCCTTTCTTGCATGACACGGAGTTTTTCTCCAACACATTCACCAATTCCCGAATTACCACCAATCCCTATTCCTCACCTACATTGAGCATCTCCACTGTATCCGACTTGACCCCAACCGAATTAGGCGATGACATCGAAGAGGGCGATGGTGAACGGATTCCTACCCGCCACGAGACGTTCTACCTCGATGACGGAAATGTAGAGATCACGTGCGGACACACGATTTTCCGGATCCACTCCTCCGTTGTTTCGTTTTCCTCCCCAAGCCTTCGAGACATGCTTTCCCCGCCTACCCTCCTCAACGCACCGATGCCGGAAGGGTGTCCTCGGATCGTTTTCATGGACAGCGCCGAAGATTTTGCAGTCCTATTGAAGATGTTTACACACCAGGGTCCGTCCCCTCCTCCCTTTGGTGTCGGTTCCGTTAACCGATCGCTTGACCGACTCTAACAGATTCCCGGCAAGGCACAAGGTCCCAGACTTCGCCACTTTCGCGCCACTCCTTCGGATGGCAACCAAATACGGTTTCTCCGACGTCCGTGAGCAACTTGTTGAGGACCTCGGTGGTGCATACCCAACGAGGTGGGAGGACTTCAAAGTCGGGAGGGTTCTTGGAGAGGATGTTTTCGGATTACCCCGGCCCCATCCCAATGCAGTTCTGAATCTTTTCCTGGAGCAGAACATCAGGTTTGCGTTGCCATTCGCTGCCTACCGAGCTACCCTCGATGGTTTCCCCTCTCTCGCTAGCAACGAACCCGATGCGGTCCTGCCCCGCCTCACTCTCGCCTTCATAATCCACGGCATTGAGAGGATACGGCACGCGATGGTCCAAGTCTCCCATTCGATTGTCTATAATGGGAACCTCAGGGTGTGCCCTCAGAGGGCGTGCATCCTGAACGTTGGTATAAACCCCATAGAACGGAGGATGGAAGTGTTGAAGAAGGTCTTCAGCGTTATGGTCGAGAAGAGCAATGACGATATTCTGGCTCCTCTCTCGTTGGGGGACCTTGTCTGCGTACATTGTACAAAACTGTTGGAGGGGTCCCACCTTCAGTGCCGTGAACAATTTGTTTGGGGGGCACTTCCTAGTCTCCTCGGAACAGTGAAAGCTGGGAAGGTGTTTGATTGAGGGTCGGTCACAGGTGTGGTGGAAAGCGAGTCATCAGGATAATATAGTTCAAATTCTACGCAATTGTCGACGCGCTTCAGTGAATCACCATGTGTTCCACGCGATTTCGTGCACGCCGAAGCGCTTCAGTGGGGATGTCCGACAACGCAAGCACTCCTGCAAAAGTGTCGAACGATGGAAGCGCTCCCGCAAAAATCAGGGACACTGTGTGCTCGATCTCAGCTGGTCCTGACCCCACACCTCCCATTTCCCCTGTCGTCCCCCCACCATTGTTCCTATTCGTGCTCTCTCCCTCAGTCCCAACCGTAGTACTTTACCATTGGTTTTAGCCATCCCACATCTCTCCTTGCTCCGGTTTCGCTAGCAGTGAGAACTCGTCCATTTTTTCCACTCCACCCTCACGCCTGCCCACGGTTGGTTCGCTATCTGCGTGTATGGCGCGGTCCCTCTGACGTCCTTTATCACTTAGGGCTGCATCGCCGAAACCGAAGCCGTCATGCGCCACTCAACGAGATCATACTCGACCTGGTCCAGGGCAGGGGGTGCGCGGCAGGGCACCGTGCGACACATGACCCTCCCCCCGGTGGGTGCAAACCATACTTCCGGGGTCCAAAATCCGGGTTTTTGAGCGTGAAACGCACGAGTGGGGTTCGCAGAGCAGCCACCACACTTTCTGGCGAAGCTTTTGCGTATTGAGCTGTAGCCAGCCTTACAAAGAACACTTTATTCCTACATACCGATGTAAAATGAACAATGGACTTTGGTAGAATGGCGAAAAACAGGTTTCCCGAAAGTGGTTCCTTCGCTGTCGTTGCTATGACACGATTGGCCTTAGTCATCGTCGCCCTCGTGTCATCGTCGACTCTCTTCTCGCCCAGTTTGGTCGTCGGCTATCGGTTTGAACGTCTCCCTATTGGTCTTCAGGGTGATTCGTCCAAATCCGGGCGGTGGAGGGTACTTCTGGGGTCCGACCGGGGTTTTGACAGCTACGTGTCGCTGGGTGCGCTGCCACGCCCCCCCGACCTGGTCCGATCCCCTGCCAATGAATCACGGAAGTTAGGATTAGTAACTGGGTCAAACTGGCACCAGTTTTTTTTTTTTTTTTTTTTTTTCGGAAACCCCTGACTGACAACACACAATGTATGACAACCTGTAGACGATTGACGCTGGCGCGGCGGGGGCTCAGCGCTCAGCGTGTACTTCCCCGAATACCGGTGCTGCGTCGGGCGCGCATCTCACATCCAAAAGCTTTCAGGGACAACCGCGAACATCAAATGGAAACAGAGAATGTGCTGGTAGCGGGAACGAAACATCTACACCAATAGTTTACACAGCGATAGGCCAGGCATGCCCCTGAAGAAGCCAACCGGATATTCCGCATGTTTTATGCGTCCCTAATGGCAGTGATCTTCAAAGGGAGCTGCGTGCCTTTGTGTTCCTCTCCAAGGACTATGGGGGCCATCAACCCGGATCTAGCCCTCTTAATTTGCGGGTGGTGGTCCGCAGGGGAGATATCGAACTTTCGGACGAGAGTCACCAGGAACGCTTGCATCTCGATCACACTACCCAAGGGCCGGCGTTAAGTATTCCAGGGAGAGTGTATTGCAAACAACGATCGACGCACGCGACTCGCCATCCGATGCAGCCCCTAACGCCTCCGGAGAATGTAGAGCTAGTTGAATGAGGGGTCAATATCCAACTGGATTGTCAGAGCCCCACGCGCACGTACAGGTTCCCATACACCCCAACTGGTGATTCCACTTGCCCATCCATTTCGAACCAACGCTCCGGTCGGAATACATTAGCGTCCGGACCCCACAAATCCTGGTTTCTGCCACGAAACGGTAATATGAACCCTGTCGAGGTGGCTAGCCGAAAAATACGCACAGGTTGTATCCAATCGTCGAGATATTGATGGGAGTCCCTTTTGGAATGGGCAATTCAGTATACACCCTCCCGGAGGTACCAACAATCGGCTTCGTGAGTGGAAGGATGTCATCTTCTATAGGTGTGCGTATTATTATCACGACGATGGGGTTGATCCTCAAAGTTTCCTATGCAGGAATTCATGAATTTCACCCCCATCCGGAGACACGAACAAATGATTCCGGCGAACCTTTGTGAAGGCCACCAAATATGGCATACTCTCAAAATCATTGGCTGTGAAATCGGTATCACCTCTCGCCCTGATCTTTGCCAGGGTTTCGTTGATCTCTACGCGGAGTTTCTCCTGGCAATCTCGGTGTTTAGCCAACTCCCAAAGCCCAAGAGTCAGCTAAAGAACCGGTGAGGACCGCGTTCGAGGAAACCACAACAAAGGAAGAAAGTCAAACCGTTTTCGCTGCGGTTTCGTGTCCGGAAAACATGATCGTGCTGCTGGCAGTGAGGACGAGGATTCCTGGGCGACGGCTAGAAACGATGCTCACCGGACTTGCGGAACGATTTCTTCGTCGGTCAATCTCCAGTCCTCGCGCTGAGAATCACTAGCCTTGACTGGGGTAGAGGGCTCCTTAACAACTATGCAAATCGGGACAAAAAGAGAGGTGGCGAACCGAGCAAACTCAGTATATCTCTCCCAGGCGTGCCATCCTTCAACTCTCGTCTCTTTGAGTCGAGTAACTTCCGAGCGATGACGCGCCCCTGGTCCCTGTTCCGTCGGAGATTCTGCATTCCAGGGTTGCTGGAGTTGTTATGTAGCCATGTGAGCAACCCTGGGAGCCATTTTGTGATGGCCATGAAGAAAACCAGTGATCGAGAAGGGGTTCCAATGGACGCAAAACTGGCGAACAGAGTGGACGGTTAGTGTGACGCGAGCCCTGGACTGCGGATGACAAAGATTGGCGATATTACAGCAGGTTCGTGTATGATTCGGTAAATGGGTCCCCAGTTTCATCCAAAGCGCCGAAGTCGTACCCGAAGGCTCCAGCACCGATCCTTTTTGAGAGATTGACCCACGGTTAACCCATGGCCCACACACGCCCAACGCTAAGGCTTGGACGCACGCATCAAGAGTAGCTTTTCCCAGCCACGCGCTTATGTCTATGGTGGCAGAATGCCCAGACTTGTCATTCGCGATGATGTTGCTCCATTTATCTGCCATCTGACAACGAGGACCCTAGTCAACCCTCAGGATCGAGTACAAACGGAGTTCGCACCTTGGTAGCAGCATTTATGAAGTGCGGTACCAGACCTTTAGCTTCAACGAGACCGAAGGCGGGAGCCATCGCCCTCTTGTGGCGCTTGTGTACCTCCCCTGCGGGATCGTTGGATAAGCTGGAAGTAAGAAAGGGCAAATCCTGGTGGGAAACTCACCCTCTACTGACCCGATACCGTGGTCGTTGAATAACGCCGACGTTTCATGGACCTCATTCGGCTTCGCATACAAATAACCGGATTTCTGAAGGATGTGGTTGATGGCCTTGGGGTCCGCAATCCACAAGCGATCTTCCTGCACGCGCACACCAATCGTCTCCGTCAAAAGGCCGAATACAACACGCCGGCGTTTATTCGGCGAAAGACGACACGCACCCCAAAAGGACCGTTACAACGAACGATGTTCCCAAAATCCTCGAGGAACCTCTTCTCCGGCCCTCCAGTTTCTTCTGTTAGGAGATACCATAGGTGTCCTTGGGGGTTTTTACATTCGGTGTCATTAGCTCACAGGAGGGAGGGCTCGGGAGACGTACCTAAAATCCAAGACGGGTTTACTGGCCCTGGTACATCCCTAACCGCGGAAGACTTCCTATGCCTTCGAAGGAGAGCATACACAAAGATTGCCGTGCAAGTCGCGAGTGCTCCGAGTTGATACCGCATGGTTACTTTGTCGTTTGAGCCCTCGCTGTGGAGAGAGCGGGGAGAGCTGAGGTTCTTATAGCCTGACTGCCTAAACTCATACCCGAAACGGGGCCTTCGGTCGCTGTAAGCCGTGATTGATTGTCCAGCCGACCGCCATTGAAGGGAATCCAATATACTCAACCACAACCATCAAACGCGTGGTGATGAATGGTAAGTTTTATACTTCAAACGGGGGCGTGGAGGCCCATCCGGGTGCTATCCACTGACTGAAAGAGTCGGCATCCACGTGTTCTGTGTGTGCGGGGGATCGGCGGTTTGAGAGTAGAGAAAAACGAGCACGTACAAAGGCAAATCCCGTGTATCGCTGAGGAATGGGCCCTCGAGGAAGAGGAGTGACAACCGCCATGCTGGACCGCCGGTTCTCATCCTTATCGTGATTGAGTTGACATGTGGCCGTTGACTTGGGACGTGGCGCGCTCGGCAGGCCATTGCGATATACACTTCAAGCTCAGACATCATCAACTATTCGAACGGCACACAACTAGGCAATACACTTCAGGAAGGATCGGACGCTTGCGGTATGTAAACCGAAGAAACGGAGCGTACGGCATTGACGGGAAGAAAGGATTGGCAGCTCCCGAATACTTAAGCCGATGGGCCGGGGGGGCCCGGTATCACCAGCTCGCCGCTCAGTTGAATACTAACACAGTGTTGTTGAGTCACCAGACCTACAGAGCGTCGGTACCCACGGGTCGGTGTTGAACAATGAACCCACGCGAGGTATGTTACCCCCCAATCGCAAGAAGGCAGAGATAGTACCAGCTCTGAAGCCCGAAAGTGGGCGAGAGCCCATCGGAATAGGGTGGGTCGTCATCGTCTCCCTAATCCTCAACACAACCGAGCACAACGGGCACCGGGCACATCCATTTACGTGTAGGGGTAATCCGCAGCGACCTCGTTGACACCATTCAGCCATTTGTTACGGGGACGTCAGGATATCCGACCTGTTCCCCTCCAACGGGCCTCCGAACATGCATACATAGCGATCGTGCAAAGAGTGGACGATGGCACCCAGCGCACACTCGGATTGGGGAACCGCAGGCTGGAGTCGAGGGACAGAACTCAGGGTGTAACACGTCGTGAACGACAATAGTTATGTTCGATATTGTCGCGTGCGGAAAGGTTAAGTTCCTACAAGTGATGGGGGTTGGTAATGAACACTAGCTGTGCTTGGAGATATGGGTACAACCCACCTGACGGAGGCACGCAAAGGGAAGTCAAGGACTGCGCGGAAGAATTGCCCATCTTTTGTATAACGCCTGGGTTTGCAACGGATCCAACGACGAAGGGTGCAACTGGCTCCTCGGTGCTTCCGCCAACGCAGAGAGGAGGTCGTGTTCAAATGTTGAAAGTTTGGAAATCGGATGTGCAATCGCCCAGTGACGTCAGGTCAACCACCTGAATTCGACGGTGGGCCCTCAAACGAGCGTGAGTGTGGCGGACACGGAAGGGATCCCAACGCAGGAGTTGGATAGTCCACTCCGGGGACCGTGGGTTAGTGGTCCCAGGCATGGACAATAGACTGGAAGGTAGTGCACTGAGCCCAACCTCGAGAAATACCCCATCGAGTAGAAATGGCCATGGAAAGCCGAGAAACTGGAGATGGACCATGGGCGGAGGTGGGTGGGGCGAATGACGCGGCAGCGCAGACGGGAGTTGGGGGCTATAAGACGTGCGGAAGGACGGCCTAGGGGAGATGATCATTCATTTCTAGGTATCGACTTACCCTGTACAACATTTGAGCATCGTAATACGGATTCCGGACGGGGTCTGTTGTCACCCGTTCCTCCTGCTAATCCCTTCCATCGTGCATCACCAACTCCAACCAAGCCCTTCGAGAAACGGGGAACCGGTCCGAATCAGTCGAACCGATCATTTTTTGAAGCATGTTAGAGGGACCTGGTTTGGATCGTATCGGCAATAGTCTTGGACCGTCCACATCTAAGGGCGCGGAGGAGGGCGTTTGTCTCGGTACTTTTACCTCCATCGAGGGTGCTTTTCCTAGGCGGAATAAAGCACCAACTGTAGTCAAGGTAATCAATATGCTACACCTGTTGAGAGTTCGGGAACACGCGTTCGCACCATTGGACCAAGAGATTGTGGTGATTTTGAGGAGCGCGCGGAAGCGGCCGCCAGATAGCTCTCGATAATACGTTGGTGGGTTCTTGGTGACACGTTGAATATTGAATTAAAGAGGTTATGGTTTGTGATCCTTGGGGATATGACATAGGTGCGACGACTTCACCACAAGCGGGTCGGGACGTTCTTCTATTGCAGCTGGCTCGGAGTCAGAGCGGTGAAAAGGAAGCAATAGAGATGGGTTTACTATGTCAACGGTCCTGCACCTATCGGACTGCACACTAAGTCTGTTCTCCAGTTAGGGCAGTTCGAGCCGGAGCCTGACAAAAGACTCGTCCTCCCTTCCCAAAAATCGACCGCCCTCATAACAGACACGCGCTCTCTAGGCAATTGTCCACCTCGGGGCGGCCACCCCACCGCTCGCGTCTGGTGGAATTACGATGGCGGGTGATGACCTGGCATACCATGGCTGGAGGCTTTATCGAGTATGACGGCCGGGATGCTTGATTCCTGGTATAGCGGCGGAGCAATGTCAACGACGAACCAAAGGTAAAGTTACTCCTGGCACAAACTTTCTCTCTCTGGGCGACCGAAAAAAAAGTGACGCGGATGGCAAGGGGAGGAACGTGGATGATCGACTCGACAGCAGCTACTTAGACTCCGGGTGTCCCGTCCCGCTTTCCCCTCTTAGGATTGCATTTCTCTGGTGTTGTCGTAAGTCTCTTTGCTGAAGACATCAGGAATCTCGCTTTCATTGATATTACATCCCCGCAGCCTCGCTGGTAACATGACCCGGCAAGAGGGACTGTGTTTTGAGCCAGTTTGTGGGTCGCCACCCGCCTCCAACCTTCGTGCAGCACGACAACTCAAAATATATCAATAATTACAATCTTTGTCTATGTATATCATTCTCCGAAGATTTGGTGTGAACGAATAAGTACCGGCTCAAGGTTGTCCCGACAGAACTGTAGGTGTTTGATTGGCGGTCGGTCGTGGTGATGGCACGATTCTTCATTCGAGATTTTTGTCGTACTAGAACTTCTGCTGCAATCGAAGGTTTTCGTGAGTGCTGACCGCTCCCAAACTTCAAGAAGTCGCCCACACTCAGACCGCCATCTCCATCACATGCCAAAGCGTAAACGGGTACGGTAGGCGGGATGGCCACGGCCGGATTCCGCGCGAGTGATCGAAAACCTCGGTTAATTTTCTGCGCCGACTCCCACATACCCCAGCCTCTGTAGAGTACGTCGCACCATTAGCGACTATATTTCACAGTATTTCGTGCATATGTTGTATATGGCTTACATGATTCTTATTTCAATGGCTTGTTCGCAATAGGCAGTCGCAAAATCTGCGAAATAGGAATTAAAAAAGGTACCATCCCCTTCCAGTCGTCTACCGCAGTCGACCCAG
>Ga0307511_10004673_pt1 | contig 13993 bp, 18 predicted proteins | sample 13_EM_MG_FD_200266 | JGI IMG/M metagenome (GOLD analysis project Ga0307511, IMG submission 200266) | Populus trichocarpa ectomycorrhiza microbial communities from riparian zone in the Pacific Northwest, United States - 13_EM | ecosystem: Host-associated > Plants > Roots > Unclassified | place...
GTGGTTGCTGCGCTTGCTAATGTATACGAGGGACGACAAGCATACTTCCAACCAAAGTCTCGCTGAATTGGGGCGGACAACGGTGACGGTTAGCATGTGAAGAAACGACAACGATATTAGAGAACAAGGTCAGTCGGAGGAAGTGCTACCGAGCGTTCAAGGTAAGTAATACTAGCGCGGCGGAGACAAGGTGTATGTGAAGGTCGGGTAGTAAGATTCTGCACATGCCACGGGGGGTTAGAATACCAAAAGGATGATTGTTCCGGGAGACGTACGAATTTGGGTGCCCACAGTCCCTCTGTCCACCTCCAGCAATACCTCCCTGATCTTTCTGTATTCTTCATTTGCCTCTTGGAAGAGATAATGGGAAAGACGTGGTTTCTGTTGCTGGAGGTATTCCAACCCCCGACCCAACTGTGCCAGAACGTGATCCAGGTGTTTGATGAGGTCCTCCCGGTGACCCCTCATATCCGCTCCACCAAAGTCTTCCCTAATCAAAGCGCGCGTTTCGGAAAAAGCGTTAGGCCAAGGGGCATCCCACTCCGACCAGACAAGGAGCAGGTATGATTTGAGAATCTTGATGTCTCCAAGTGCCCGGACGTAGCGAATGACACTTTCCTCACCTCCCATTGATCGCCCATAACACTTGGGGGGGAGATGCGGCCGTTTCTCCAGAAACCCCCAAATACCAACGGGAATGTGTGATAGTAGGAAGTACCACGTCGAAATGTTCAACAATACATCAACCACACTCCGGCCGATTTCCTCCGTATACGGGACCGCTGAGGCTGCTGCAGCCCACTGAGTGACCAGGTCTCCCCGGTCTGGTAGGGATGGATTGTGCCATTCCACGTAGGGCGATACAAGTACAGTGGTCAGGTGGCTCGTTTCGTCGAATAGCACGGGGACAACGCGATTCCAAATCGATCCATCCAAGGTTCTAATGGTGTCCAGGAGTGCACCGAGTGTCGCATACCTTCCATGCCGCTCCTGCCTGACCGCGTATGGGAGAAGTGCGCTAACAGCCTTGCGCACGGGTGCGAATGGTCCTACAGTTCGAGCCATTGTCCCCAGTTTCTGAGTTATGAGCTGAGAAACTTCATCCAGTTGCACACTAACCACCCATTAGCCGCCCGTCATAAAAGCGGATATCTGCAAGGTATAAACGCACCTCTTGTACGGAGTCGTGGCGTTCGAGAAACTGCAGCCCAAATCGAGTGCAACGATCGACAGGCAATTGGCTATGACCGAGGTTGGAGGCAGGGGGTGCTGGGACAGAGAATGAAAGGCGAAGCGGAGAAGCCAGCGGGGCACCTTCCGATGTCCTCTCCTCCGGTGTTCGAATCGTGCGAATTTGGCAAGGGCACATGCAACTATGGTATGTTCATCGTTGGACGGTTCGTAATCCTTCCATTGGACCCGCCAGGCCTGCCGGGGTTGCTTGCTGAGCACATCTGCAGCTATGGTGCGTTCGTCATTGGATGGCTTGCCGTCCTCCCACCAGTGGTCTCGCTGGGCTAGCTGGGCCCGCCACGTAATGAGGGTCATTTGATCCATACTGGTTGGGATTCCTACACGAAATTTGCGGTTTTGATAGAACACGGTATGGATCGCGCCCAAAGTATTGGAGAATGGGAGGCCATCGAAAATTACTTCGGGTGGGAAAGCATTAGTGTACAGCAGGCGGACAGGTTCGACGCTCGTCATCGTATCCGTGGCTGCGAAGTGGGAAAGTGTGTGGAGGCAGCAGAGGGCAGACGCCGTCCCGAGCCGTTCCAACCCTTTGACGGCTGACGGTTTGCCATTGGTGATTCTAACACAACCGATGAGGGTATTGAAGCAATCCATAACAATGGTAACGTCGAAGCGGGTCGGCGTCATTGTTGCAAGGTAGTTCAGGGCTGCAAGGCGGGCATGGACGTCCGGTGATGTCCGGAGCACCCATGAGACACAGTACAGGTCCGACCTAGCCGTGAGCTGCCACAATCCGGCGATCAGCGAGGTGAAAGCCATCTGGAGGCGGATAGCATCCACCAAGATGCAGATGGGTAGAAGGAAGATATGGAAGAGTATTGTGACAACACCAGGTTCCCTGTAAAAGGGGGGCATTTCCAAATGGTGGTATTCTTCCAGCGCATCCCATACCATGGAAACGAGGTGACGGCAGGCGGACATTTCAACATAAGCGGAGAAAGCTGAACTAATCTGGCCAGCAATGCGGAGAAGACGACGGGGGGCCTGTCGTCCAAGTTAGCACGGGTGCGTCTGAACAACATGCAATGCTCACGTATGTTAACACCGCGCCAAGATCCTTGAGGTATTCTGTCACGGATCTCTTATTGTATTCCTCAACCGCCTTGTTATAATGTTCGTAGAATCTGGCACGAAGCTCCTGTGATGTCGTGTCCTCTTTCTTCCTAGGTGAGGGTTAGCGCGACCAACGAGACACAGGGCAAAACCTACCCATCCGTTGTTTGTCCCTTCAGCTTCTCATTTCTACCAATCTTTGCATTCCCTCGACTCTGGCTGCGATCCAATCAGAGGCATTTAGTATCCGAGGACACGTCAACCGTACCCTGGTGTAGCACTATCTCTCGAGTTGTCTGCGCCACTCGGATTCCTGCCTTTTCTAGTTCTAGTCCCAAGTTCAGTATCCCATGAAGCAGCCAGCGTATGATCCGACACACCGTCTCCTTGCGTTCCTTCCGATGCGCGTAGGTGGATCTTCGCCACCTGAGTACGTTTGTTCCTCCGTTCCACCGCTTTGACTGCGACCCCAACCACAAGTCAGTCGGGCCATACTATGAGAAATATCAGAGGACTTACCGCGCCACTGGGATCTCTTCCAGATCTGCCATGGCGAGCGGTATCGATCGTGGGATATGAGATGGAGGGGACCTGGAGACAACGGACGCTGAGCGCTTAACCGCCACGATGTAGATGCCGTATTCTTGTCTTCAGGCTTCAGATATCGGCACGGTCCGAATGGATCAAAGACTTGAAAAGCGCGGTTTACCGGGCCCTGTCAGACGGCCAGTGAACGAATGGTCCCTGCGCCAATTCGAGGGCAACCCCAGCTATACCACTGTCAGTAGTAGTGAGTCGGTCAGCGCATGACGCAAAACACCGTCTCCGGACACCCGACCGACCTGGGCAGCCGAGTTGTCCCGTTATTATCGCTACGTCCCTGGGCGATCGTCAGTGGGAATACGTGGTCTGCTTGAGGAGACTAAATTTGTCGGGACGCCGGACGACCTCCCCACCCATTTTCAGGGGGTGCCAAGTGTCGGTTGGCAAATTTGCCTTGAGCAATCGCCAAACTGATCCCGAATCGCCGGCCCGGATCAGTTCCGACGAGACAAGAGATCGCACAACTCCTGTCCCCCAGACGCCCGTCATCTGCACCAACCTAGCGACGACATGCGGTTGCCGGGCTTCCCCTGCCTGTCATGGAAGAATCGTGGAGCGCGAAGCAACGTCGGGAGGGAATCTGAATCCCCTTCCTTGACCCCACGAGGTCCGAGATCCGGCGGTACGCAAACGACTTTGTCAGACTCATACGACTCGCCTACTAACCATTCTTTCGCGCATCGTAGATGACTGTAGTCAAATTCAATCGGCTCCAAATAAAAGGCGAGTCAAACGCACGAAACCCTCAAATCGTACCATTCGCCCGGCTGCGACGCATTCAGACGTGTCCCTTTCTCTCAAGTGCGCAGCACAAAGACTTTCTGCCATCCAAAAATACTGTGATGTACGTCAACCTCGCCATACCGCCACCCACAACGCTTACGGCTGCCCCAGCGAACGATGGGGTTCCACCAAGCAATAGAATCGTTGACTCCACGAGTTGAATTGCTCGCGGAAGTGCTCAGCGTACCTCCCCCCGAGAGTATGGTCATGGAGGAAAAAAGGAGAACAATCCTCAAACGGTAAGCCCACGCTCTCCAAGGTCAAGGGCCAGGCTAACCTCTACATGGATTGCTAGGGAACTTGACAAGGTCCTCCTGGACCTCAACCCACTGAAAAATCGGAGGAGGGTCACGAAACTCCTGAAAAGCACCACCGGCGTGGATAGGCTCAACGACTTGATCGAAGATATCCGCGTTGCCACAGTGGATTATCAGGTTCGTCCCTGGAGCTCCGACCCTCACCGCCCCTAACATCTGTCCTAGACGTCGTCACAACGGGATATCTACAACAGAGGCTGTCGATCTATGGTGAGCCTCACTCCCTTCGTGTCTGACTGCGCACAGTAACTTGCGGTTAGCGAGGTGTGGACCGCTCCCTTCTGAACAGGATGAGTCGCGCGGCCGGGGTTGGGCACCGTTCCGGAGATAGGCAGGGGTGCATGAAGGGAACGAGGCGCGGCATCCTCCAACAACTCGAAGATTGGTTGCACGAGGAGCAAGGCGAACGTTTTTTCTGGCTTAGCGGTGGCGTGGGGGCGGGAAAGTCAGCCATTGCCCAGACATTTGGCGAGATCTGCTTCGCGGATGGGATTCTTGGCGCGAGTTTCTTTTGCTCGCGAGGATCCGACGACAGGTGCAACGTTCAGCTCATCATCCCTACCATTGCGTTCCAACTTGCCCACCGGTATCCACGGTTCCGAGAGGAGCTAGTCAAAGTCCTGAGGATAAACCCCGACGTTGGACAGGAGCGCCTCTCGTTGCAGCTGGAGAAATTGATCGTTGGTCCTTTTGAGGCAACACAGATCCAGACCCTCATTATCATCGACGCCCTTGATGAGTGCGATGGTAATTCTCTCGGTTGGTTCCTAATATCCCTTTGTCAACACATGGATGGGATTCCCAATGTCAAGTTCTTCGTCACTGGCCGCCCCGCAGGTGAAATGGCCCATGGCTTTTTCCGGCAGCCACCGCTCTACCCTCCTGCGAAAGAGCTCAGCCTTGGTGATGTTGAACGGTCCTTGGTGGACCACGATATCAAGCTAATTTTAAGGGCTCGGTTGAGGGAACGTGTCAAGGTGGGCGGGCTGTGTAACCTCCCGAAAGGCTGGCCGAGTTCAAGCGACATCAATATTCTCTGCCGCGAGGCTGGAGGAAGCTTCGCCTGTGCTTCGAAGTTTGTCAAACTTCTTATGTCTCAGCACGATCTTACCACCGAGACGCTCGTCTGGCACATGGGTCAAATCAACAAGACTCTGGAACAACGATGGCCGGTGCCACCCGCAGAAATTATACAAGGTGCAGTATAGCCCGGGTGATCGCGCGTTAAAGAAACGCGCTCAGGTTTTTTTGTTCCCGGACGGAGTTTACACTGTGGAAGAAAAATAGGTAAAAGATTCGGGGTTTTTTGGTAAAGGTTGGATTTCTTGGGACTTGTTGGATAAATCTTTACCAACGCGGTAAACGTCTACTCCCTATACCTGTACGAAAATAGGTTAAGTAGTTGGGGTCTGGACGAACTTATCCAACAGCTGGATAAGTTCTCATAACTATTAGGAAACAAAACTTTCCAGAAACCCCCGGATAGTTTACCTATTTTACCTGCACAGTGTTACCATCACCAACAGGCTTCGGCATCCTGATAGGGCAGCTCGCATGTATCGGTAGATCTGCAACCCCTTACCCTTACACACCGCCCACCCATACTTACATCTTAATCTCAACATGAGAGTTGGCCACTGACGACACGTTCCTGTTCCCCTTAAGGAACAAATGGTTGTGGCGCAGAGTACGCCGACTACCCAAGCGAAAGATTCGATGGGAGTTCAAATTTCAGCACCCAGTGGTGAGTAGGCCAGCGCGTGATGCAACACACCGTCCCATCGCGTTTTTTCCGGTGTTCGTGGGTGGGTCTATGCCGCCTTGGTTCGTTCGTTCCTCTGTGCCACCGTCTTGACCACTATCACGAGGCAGAAGAGGTAAGAGGTAATCGTTCGTGTCCATCCATAAACCTTCTCCAGCGCCCCCCCCCCAAAAAAAAAACAGGCAGTTGAACTAGTAAAGTGTAATTCAAGTGTGTTTGCCGGTTCATGTTTGTTTGTTTCGTTCGCAGACCGAAGGAAATCTCTCTTAGATGTTGGAAAATGCTTACTTCGGCCGTCATTTGGCCCGGGCCCCAACTACGTCCGAAGCCCGATCACTCGCGGCGCGTAGCTTGAATTCCAGCACCATGTCCAACAAACCCGATAAATCCAGTTTCTTGCGGGCCGAATCAGAGCTCGTTCTCGATCTGGTGAGTAGAAATGTACACAACTGGTAGATTCACGATTGGATTCAACTCTCCGAAGGCGAGGCAAGAGAAAGAGAAGAGGATCGCCGGTCTTGGTTCGCCGATCGAGCTGAAGGGGCAGGCTCTGGATATGCTCGTTCGAGGAAACACTCTATGGGTCGCTGAAAACACTGGGTCTGTCCTCGTCATTGATCTGACCGTGTGTTCCTTGACTTTCTCCCCTACGAGATGCAAACTGACAACCGCGAACCCAGACTAATCAGACGATCTCGACATTTCGGTGTCACCAAGCACCTACCACTAGCTTTGCATTCGTAGACAAAGTCTCGGGATCTAGGGACGGGAAGATCATGATTACAGGCTCGTGGGATAAAGTATCAAGATAACGAATTCGTATTCCAAATTTCCCGGCACTGACTACATGCCAGACGATTAAAGTTTGGGATACCGAGGTATCTCGAACGGCTACTCTCCGTCCGAGGTCGCACCTAACGCATGCCAACAGACAAGGCTGCTCCTATCTACCACCCAGGCACACTCCGACTTCGTGAAAGCCTTGCTGGTTTTTCCGAAGTTAAATCTCCTTGTCTCCGCGAGCTCGGACAAGGTCCTGAGACTATGGTAAACATCCCTATGTGATGACTTCTATACATTCTAATCCCTCCCCCGCTTAGGGACATTTCTAATGCAACAGGGGGGGATCCACTTGTCGCAGTGGGGAGTATCTCAGCTCACACCCGCCCTGTTGAAGCTCTCGATGGGGAAACCTTATCCGGTGATTCGGCGATGTTATATTCGGCGGACACTATGGGCGTTCTGAAAGTTTGTCTCCTCGAGCGCGATACGGTAGCACAGCCAACCGATGGTTTACCTCCTCGGTGGCGGATAACTCTGCGAGAAGACCTCACCCATCACAGAACTCGAATCAACCAACTAGTCCTTCACAACGGCTACATCTGGACAGGTGCACCTCCTCCAATGAATCGACGTGGTTTCGTCTCTTCTGACTGTTTGTATAGCCTCTGCAGATGAGACAGTGAAAATCCATTCTTACTCCGAGGGGCAAAGCGGAGGAAAGAAGCGGTCTATCAAGCCAATCCAACACCCAACCGGAGTGAAAGCGTTACTCCCGTTATATCTCCCTTCGCTGGACGAAACCTATTTGTTCACAGCTTCCGGAGATATCATCGGATCATGGGATACTTCCGATCTAGACGACCAGGTCGAGCAGAGAAATGAGGTCGACGGTCATTGGCATGACGTGACGCTTCTCAAAGCGTGGTTCGCTTCTCCTGACCCGTACATCTTGAGCGCAAGTCTGGACGGTACGATCAGGCGCTGGAAAGTGAAAGGTGAGGGCGTGGTTCATTTGGCGTAACGCTAGCTGACGAACACCTCCCAGATCTCTTGACCCCAAAGCCACCGGGAGAGTGCGCCATTTTAGAAAGAGGCACTCACTCCGCCGCGAGCCGGCAGGATCCAGGAGGGCTGACGGAAGAGGAAGAGAGGGAGTTGGACGAGCTTCTGAACGATGACGACGAATGAGTAAGCAATAACCCAAGCGGTTGCGGCGTGAGATATGCCATAGGGCTGAGATTGTGTGTTTGTAGAATACGGGTGTTTATACATGTCCGATGTCTAGTCGTGAATGCGCTCAAGACGTAATGCGACCGCCGAAGTGGTGTCTGGCTAGTGCGGCGGATCCCGACCGGCTTTCGTGATATGCATTTGCCCTCTGGGCGTACTGTCGCTGAGCTTCTGCGGAATTTGTGTGCCAAACTCGCATAAGGCACGTTCCACCAGGTAGGCCCGTACCCGTCGACCCGGATCAACATCCCACACTGATGCGTATCCCAATCAGCCATGCCCCATCTCAAAAGTTCGTCATCCGGCATATTCTCGTTCTCAAACACGTCTCTTCCCGTCCTCACCCAGTTTTCAGATGAAATCTCTAGAGGGCGATATACATACGACGCTCAGGGTCTCCCCTCTACTGTCTCCTACCAGGTTCGTCCCCGGAAGTTGCTTCTCACCTTACCAACGAGACGGATCTCGTCAATGTAATACATATATCCTACCATTTGCGTCGTACCCTGGTCTCTTACCCAAGATTATGGTCGCATCTCGGCTTCGAGCACGAGATGAAGGCACGTGCGTTTTTCAAGCGATTGGGACGAGCGCCCCTCCATGCCGATATGTTTAGGGATATTATTCGAACGTTGGAATCCCTCGCGGAACTACAGCATCGAAACGTATAGCGACACTAATGTTTCGCCATTGGTGGGCTCAAAAGAGGTTTTTGTCGGAACCCCTACTTTCTCTGACCGATGAATCACACGGGGGATTTCCTGGTTGATCGCCAGGTTCTTAAGCCCAAGTTTCAACGGACGGCTGATTTTTGACGCCGAAGGAACTTCGAGAACCGGCGGTATATTTTCAGGGGAGGCACAGAATACGTACAGGGTCGACCAGGGTATGTCAAGTCGCGGTGTACGGCCGAAGGCAAGCCTCTACGGATGGTAACCCCACCGAATGGTACTGAACGCCAGGGACCATGGCCGGGTGGGGAAGCAGAAACTTTTTCGGGGTTATTCAATCACACCCAAGTGATCCTCCTTGATGGTACCGATGGCAAACTGGACGGCGTGGTCAGTGTCGCCAGAAGAGACGGTGGAGGACTGCTCACGATTTCCGTGGCGTCCACTCGAGTCCCTACGATCTTCAGCCGGACTTTTGTGTTCTTCTCGATGATCTGGAAATACTTGGGTAATGGCGCAGGATGCGATGTCTGTATTCTCAACACACCTGATCCTCAGAGGCAAAAGAAGGTGGGTTTGAGTTGGGATCAAATTTCATGTCGGGGTGGATGAGCTTGGGCGGGGGTCAAAACTTCTACCATGTCCCGCCACTCCCATGTGCGCGCACCTGGTGTGAGACAAAAACTGTGAGGGGTCCAACTTCAGCGAAAAAGCCCATCTACTGAGGATCTGTATTCCTGAATCTTGGATAGAAGTTGATTGACGCACCTTGGTGACATTGTTCACTACACCGTCCACGACTTCCCCTTTGAATGGCTTGAAGACGATAGCTCGGTATCGCGCGACAAATTCGGCCTGGCCACTTCCCGGCATAACAATACCGCTCCCGATGTCTGACATAGAAACGACCGCGATGATGTATCCGAACTGGCCAGAACATGTGCCTTCGACGTCAGAGTATAGCTTTGACTCCAGGAACTGCAGCATCCGTGGCCCGAAATAGGATGGATGGAGGAGAATCGTATGTGTTAACTCTTTCTGTGAGGACGGAACCGCGTGTTAGACGCATATCGACGCGTACTCGGGAAGGCAGAGTCTCACGATAAAGAACATGTCCCACAACTCCGGGTGAGGCGCACTTTCCCACGAATGGTTCCTTCTTTCTCCCTACGATCACGTGGATTTCAACAACCGTCACCTTGAGCTTAATGTCTACTTAGGGGCTGTCGATGATGACTTATAAGCGCAAATAGAGTGGACAGATCTCCCCCATAATTCGCCATGCACTCTTCCCTTGCAACTCCTGGTGAGCAACGCATACTCGATGCGCTGGCCGAGCTCGTCTTGTCTGAGGATCCATCGGCCGACGATGACGCGTATGCGGTAAGTACCCGCCATGCTCCACTTTCTAGTTACGCGTTCTGAACGCAGCAGATGGCAGCGGACTACGTGCGTTCCATCAACGAATCTTCAACACCGGGATATCTCCGGCCGATCCCCGAACCTACTCCCATAGAGACGCAACGCCGACAGTCCCTCGGGCCTTCCCCCTCACGAGGATCCATCGGCGACCCGTATCACAACTTTCACCCCAGCCACACGTCCTTCTACCAACGTAATCCCGAGTTGAATGATGACGCCAGCCGGAGCTACCGACGCCAGTCCCTGCAACTCGACTCCGATCGTCGTGCCTCGTTGGCGGCTGATGTTGACAAACGCATCAGGCGAAGCTCTCTTCCAAATCCCACTCCTAAGGACCTCAAACCGCAGAGGCGAGTCGTTGGCAATGGTGTCTACAAGCTTGAAACCCTTCCGTGGCACGAAAGCTCCCTCAGGCAGGCAGTAGCAAGACGGGCCCACGAAAGGAAGGAACAGCTGGCTTCTCCTCTTCCCCTGATCAACCTCCGCCCGGAAGCTGAAGCGCGTCTTCATGATGTCTTGGGAGAAGATGGGTATGCAGAGTGGAGGCGGAAGCATAGGGTGTCGTACCTCCTCAATGAGGGCTGACGTGACTCCCAACGTCAATAGCTCCACACAATGAAATTCGTTCCAATTTTTCACCTGGGTCCCTTCAACGTTCCTTTATTTCCTTTACCCTGGGGGAAACGGTTCACTCTTCGGCACAACATCACGATTCAACGGATGTAACTCGTTGCCCACGGTGTTTGTTGTTGTCACCAATGCGGTTTGTCCAGTTCCGACCATGCATTCGCATTTGCCACCTTTGGTGGCACCATTCAACCCTGTCTCGTTCCGCATCCGTTTTGTTGCGCGGTGCGCAGACGCCGCTCGACAATTTAAATTTCCCCACTGCTACCATCTCTTGGGAAGGTATAAATTCCAGGATTACAGAACACGTGGGTTCTCCGGAACGAGAAGACGATCTGGATGACGAGGATACCGACTCAGTGGCACTAGTATGTCCGTGGCTGGAACGTGTACATCGATACATCGGGAAGAATACGATGATGGATCTTCTTGAAGTTGAACCGAGCCCGTGGTACTTTGACCTGATACCAACTTGCAACCACTTATACCCGCCCGCCCTTCCGTTGGAACCTTACGGCCACAGATCCGAGCCATCAGTACCTAAGTACTCACGCGCTGTTTTTTCGGCGGTCGTGGTGCTGGAAGCAGATTCTCTTGACGCGGGCCCAAGTAATGTTCGCTCAAAATCCGTAGGATTAACGTTGCCCCGGGTAATATTCGTTTCAATGACGTAGATACACCACGTAGCATGCGGACGCCCAAGAGAGTAAACAAGAGTAATGTTTTCGAATTATTCTCCTGCTGGTCCTGATATCCAGCGTAGCGACAGCCAGCGAGTCGATGTGTGTTTCAAGCCTCTCCCCGGCCAGCTTAACCGATTGTGACGATTCTCGAAGAGTGAAGGAGCGGTCTGGGCACTCTGGCACAGATTACTGCGGTAGCATCATTCGGGCCTCTGTGGTAGTAATCTTCTGTTGGGTTCGTAATTTGGTGCCTTGAGAAACCGAAACGTCAGAAGGTGTTCTAGATACTGTGTTGTTACATGTGAGGAGAGACTCACGAACTACCAAGGTGATCTTTGATAACGGAGAACTGTTTGTAGCCCAATTGGTAGCCTTCGGGTCCCGCTCTTCCCCAACAGTGGAGGCAACCCCAAATGCTCCTCCTGTTCTCCGGCTCAAGTGGATATCCCGGCAATTCGTCAGGTTCCAGGAGTCGACACGGTGTACCTCCGTGGTGATGCTTGTGCTCAAGCTGGTGGCGTGACAAAGGTGAGACACAGAATAATCTGACAAATCGGCTCCAGAACTTACTACTTGTAACCAGTTAAGCACAGTGATCGTTCCATCCCTTGCAAAGCACGCGAAGCGATGGTGCTTCCTGTTCATCTCCCTGGTGGTAATTGTGTCCGGATTCTCACCGCACTGAACGACAACCGTTCTGGCAATGGCCGAGAGCTTTGCAGAGTATTCATACTCTGCGAACCTTGAATCCCATGGAGTACCATGAAAGGCATTTGCGCTAGCAACGCTCGAGAAATTTGCTTTGTATTCGCTGCCGTAAATGCAGGTGCGGCAGTAGTGCGAAAGGGCATCCTCGATATGCATTCCAAACCCGTCGCATTTTACGCAGTTGAACAAGGTTGTTGCCAGGGAAAGGTGTTCCATGTTGGGAGAATCTTGTGGCAGGAGCTGCAAAAAGAACCTCCTGCGTTCCTCAAGCCAGACAGCTGAGATTTCCGGCATCCTAGATCGGAGATCGGCCTCGCAATCTTGGAACTCCTCATCTGTGCCGTCGATGATAGCCTTCTGCACTTCTGGGATCCAGCACATGTCCGCGGTCGAAGGAGAGAAGTTGTGGGGATGAGGAAGCGAGAAGCGGAATGAATCAACGACCCTTTCGACCGCGGCTATGCGAGAATTGCATCGCTGAGCATCGAGCTGAGTATGTATGCGCGTTGATTCTTTCCTCATGAAATCATTGAGAGGGCCCCGAAGTTCTGCCCACCCTGGACACCATTTTCAGGTCATAGTAAATCAAGGATTTGGGACGCGCACACCTTTCTTGCCGAGGGGACGAATCATCACCACCCCTTTGATTTTCATGAGCCCCGGCTCGTACATCAACTTGCGAGTCGCGATTTCTTCACGCCACCCTTCCTCAGAAAGTTTCTCCCAGATTCTGGAGAGGGTTAGTGGATCTGCGGGGGTTAGACATCAACCACGTACTGTTCAACTCGTTGCTTTTTGACATCTGCTCGCGCAACCTCTTTCAATTTTTCTGCGAGTCTCCCCGACATCTCCATTACAGCCGCAAACTGTAAAATAATGGGTTGACAGAATTTTATGGAACCGAGCAGTCACTGACCTCGTCCCTTTCACGAACAACTGACTTATGCCTCTCGATCATTGCGACATGCTGCTTCAGACTCTTCCCCGTAGCCACGAGTTCCTCATCGAACCGCTCGCTGTCCGAGCGGAGAACCATCTCGACCACACCTCGAGTAGGGTCTGTAAGGTAGTTAGTTGATGAGGTAGAGAATTCCCCAAAATTCTCACGCACATTTAACATTAAACCAAGGGAGGAGTTCATACACGTCGAGGGCGGTTTTTATAGCTAAGCCACCTGGCCATGCGCTGTCTAGATCCATTGCACTATCTGGGGTCATTAAATGTCCAAAGGCGGAGATGAGGGGCAGAAGAAATACATTTCTTCGACACAGGATCCGCAAAGCCTCACTAGGGCACGCCAGGCAGAGGTCAGCGAACGGGTACCAGCACAATTCTGCAAACGTCAGTTAGAATGTGCGGGTAAAACCATTGAGAGATGGTACACAAACCATGCAGCATCGACCGTACAGAAGGTTCGCGTACGCCATTTCGGTCATCCCCGAAGGGCAAGGTGGTGGCTGCTCCCGCCCAGCGATCGTCTTGAATGAGGCTTGCCAAACGTGTCGTGATGATTTCCTGGTGAGGAATTTGTTGAAGACCTTCGCCGTCCAAGAGACGTGCATTACATCCCTCGGGTGGGCAAGGGAAAAAATCTGGAAACGTCTTCGGATCAACGGAAACACAATGAAGGAGACAACCGCGCACTTCGTAGAGAATATCAACGGGCATTCCAGGAAGCATTGATAGTTTGGCCTTCTTGCGGCGTTTCTCTCGTTGCTTGCCCTTGGCCGTCGTTTTGGCCGTCCTGGCGCGTTTTGTTCCGCGCGTCTTGCTGGGCTCGGAGGCGCGTTCCTCCTATTCGTCACCGCTGTCAGTGGGAGGGGAGCCATCTTCCACATAGTTGCGCGTTCTTCCTGCCCGTCGGGTTGAAACCATCGGGTAGACGATGGTTCGAGAAGGCTCCGTTGAGCTTCGGGTTGAACTTGAGCTCCTGAAAGATCGTCACGTGGCATCGAAACAGAGGAACGTGACCATCGGGAAAATGGCGGTTTGCTTATAAATCAGCATAATCCGCCAAAATCGATTATAAACCGTCGAAAGGGTTGTGAGGACCGGGTGGTTCGGGCAAGGCCTTACCGGGCCGCAGCAACGGGTAAA
>Ga0307511_10004674_pt1 | contig 13989 bp, 10 predicted proteins | sample 13_EM_MG_FD_200266 | JGI IMG/M metagenome (GOLD analysis project Ga0307511, IMG submission 200266) | Populus trichocarpa ectomycorrhiza microbial communities from riparian zone in the Pacific Northwest, United States - 13_EM | ecosystem: Host-associated > Plants > Roots > Unclassified | place...
GGTCATTCAATGCGTGGACCTTGTCAAGCATTACTAAAGGAGTGTAATAATGAGAACGCTCCAATTTCTGTTGAGGGGAAAACAAGAACAGAGAACAAAAGGGTCATTGTTAGGAGTCGTTTCTTCAAGCACAAGTCAATGAACAAGAATGGCCAAGACAATAAACAAGAAATGATCAGAGTCAAGGATGATGTTGCCAGTGATACGTTTGAAGATAGCATCCTTGAGGGATCTGAAAATAGAACAGGGAACAGAGAGATCACTATAAGGAGCTCTTTTTTCCAGCACAAGTCAGTTAATGAGAATGATCAAGGCAATAAACAAGAAAAGCTCTTAGAAAGGGATGATTCAGCCAACAATATTTATAAAGATTTCATTCTTGAGAGCCCTTCTGACAATAAATGTTCAAATGGCATCATGATGAAAAGAAAGACATCCCCAGATGACAATGTTCAAAGAGTAGGCGCTTTCACCTTTCACCTTTTTTTTTCCATTTCATTTTCAAAATATATCTATTAATACCAGGACTCCTTCATCGTTTTGATTGTTCAGAACATGGAAGTGAAGCACATGCGCACAGATGCATCTCTTCCTGATGATGGTATGTGTTATTTATGAGATTGCTTTCCAGAATTCATTCTGAAAATAACTTTTTGTGCATTGACATGAAATCCAATATGGATTTGCACAGTAATATTATGGTAGGCATGGACACAGTAGTATAATGGTATGCAATATCAAGATGTCATTCAAACACAGACCTACTTAAACTGGGCATCTGACCAAATATCAATTGGAATCAAGAAACAAATTAATCATATCCATTTGTTCTTTTTGAAATCTCAGATGAATGAGATTTCAAGTTAGTTTACTCAACCATGGAAAGTACAATTTTTTGAGTAAGGCACCTTTCTTTTTCATTGAACTGTCAATTGATTACTTATCAAGCTTATCAAACTAATTATATGCCTTATATTAATTTTTAGGCCAACATGTGATAGCTACTTTCCTCTCCCATAACTGCAATTGTTATATTTAAACTGTCATCATCATATAATGCTCTGTTTTGTTTTTGGAAGCTTAATATGGCTTCTTAATACTCATTGAGGCATATTGAATGAAGCACGCATACACACTAAGATTTTGTCAATACCTGATGCGGTATAAAAGGTCAAGGTATTCAGATATAATTGCCTGGAAGTTATTTAATACTTTTACGGGTAAATTTATTTAATTTAATAATCAAGTCTTTGTTGTGCCAAATGATATGTTAATATATACTGTAGTGATTGACACCTCACCTCACCTCTTTTCCAATTCCAGTCCTCAAAACAATACACATAATGAAAAATAATGATTCACAGTCAGACATATTGAGTGCATGCATGATATGTATCTTCATGTAAGGACTTGTGAATTGCGACTCTTTAGGCATAAAAGATGAACCTGTATGCATTGGGTTAGGTGTTGAATATACATCAACCATTTGTTCATTCTCTAAAAGTAACAATTTTTTAACTCGAAAGAAAACATTTCATGTTCATTTCTTTCCTTCCCTTTTTTTTTTTCTTGCCTTTTCTTTTCATCACTGTTAAGGTTGCGATCCTCACCTCAAGGAGACATTAGCAGGGACGAAACTTGAGGAACGGAAGTTTGGATCTGACATTTCACATATAAGCCATTATTCCAACATAGCAGAGAAATCAATGGAAAGTTTTATTTCTGTGATATCTTCATTTAGATACAACTCATCTGGTTCTCGTGCCAGTGGACTGCGAGCCCCTCTGAAAGACATTCGGAACACTTGTACCAATAGGTAATATATTTCGTCCTAATGCTGAGTTGTGTTGTGCTATTAAATTTACGCAATTTCTTCATCTATGATGTGTCTTTCTTTCCATGGAAGGTCGAATAATGCCGTTGATTTTAGCCAATTTGCTTACATTCCAAAGAACCAGAAGACCACAGTAGCATCTCTAAGACGCTGACTTTTGGAAAACATGTGAAGAGAAATGTTAATCGGCTGAGGATCGTGATGTATTTCGAACATAAGAGCTCCACCGTCTATTCCTTCATTCTGAATGTTTAATTGTTAAGCTTCTTACTATTTTTTTTTTCCTTTTATATTTCTATTTTGTCATCATCATTGTTATAGTATTGATATTTAGAACTGCCTCTAATTTAGGTGGCGTATATGTTTAAGGCTCGTTTTGGATTTATTTGAGGCCTTTAGTTGCATTGATATCCGTACAACCTGTGCCCTACGCATGATACTGCTGCAAGTTGGGATGCTGACGTTCAATATTTTTTCTTCCATCTAATATGAACATTATTCTGTTCACAAATATTTATAGGGAATCCGATTACTCTAGTTATTGTCTGGTGTTATCTTAACATGTATAATGGATTTGTAAATCAAAGTTTGTAAATATATATTATCAAAAATCCTAACAAATCTTATAAATACTCCTAGAAAATGAGTAGGAGGAGAGAAAAAGGTGAAGAAAAGATTGATAGAAAAACTCTTAAATGAATGTTTAAGAGCCTAGCATAAGGATTTCCACAACTTAGAGAGTAACAAATTTAGGAAACAAGGAAATAGAAAAGAAGGAAATAAAGAGTAACACAATTATTGTTTGAGTTTTAGCTTGCATAGAATATTATTTTTTTATTTGTTTGATTTTATTTGGAGTTATTTGTTAATGTTGCTAGATGTTTAAAATATGCTTGGATGTTTATATTAAACAAAATATAGTGATATAAAAATTTGACAGTAGGGTTATTGATTTTATTTTATTTTGGCTGGTTAATGTGTTTTTGGTTCCAAGGCATGGTTTGGATTCCAAGTATTTAAAGAGTTAGTTTTGAATTAAAATTTGATGTTTCTTAGGCTATTTTAAGTTGGTAATTTTGAAATTTGAAACCTATTGCATGATTTTGATATTATTTGTTAGTTTTTTTTTTTATTCAAACTTGTTTAGGTATGGTTGTGTAACTTGTTAGAACAAATAAAGCATATTTTAGAAGTAAAAAATTCTAGTTTTGGAGGATTGATATTGTGCTGGGTTTCTGGGCTATTTTTGGGTTGTTGGGCGGTGTTCTTCGTGTTCCTAGAAAGAACATTGTCTTAGCTCCATGATTTGACTAGTTATGGTTATATTCTTTACACAAAATCCTTTGGGAGACTTTAGTAGTCAATAATCTTGGGTTTATTTGCATCAATAACATGTTCTTAGTAGGTTTTAACCCTAGGGTTTTAGTTTTGAACTGAAATTTATTTTGACAAAATCACGGTGTTTGAGTGATAATCGAAATGCATGAATGTTAGATTATTGATGGCTGCATGCTTTCTAACATGCCTATGTCCTTGGTTTGTTTATATATGGTCTAATTTGAAATCTACATTACTGGGTTCATGATGAATGTTTTTCGGTGTTCTTTTTTTTTTTGGGTTTTGATAAAAAGTCTGAGTTTTTATATTTTTTTTAAGTTTAATTTCATTTTGGATTCTGGTATAGGTTTTGGTTTGTTTTTCAGGTGAAACTAGTGGACTTTGGTTCGGTTTATAGTCGAACTAAAAGTTTTGGGTCAACCCGGTCGAGTCAAAATCAGGTAAAAGGTTAAAACCTTATTTGGCTGACACTGTTTTTGCTAAAGGTTTTCTTTTGGCTTAAGAGTGTGTTTGGCAAATAACTCATAAGCCTATTTTAACAATTTTAGTTTTTTTAAAAAATGAGTTTTGCAAAACATGGCCTTTAAAAAAAAAAAAATCTATTTGTTGCATACGATCTAATCCTTACAAAAAAAAATTGCATTTTATTCATAAAAAATAGAATTTTTTTAGCATTGTTTTAGAATTTATTTCTTTATATTTTTTTGGGAATTTAAATATGTTTGTGAGATTTTTTAAGAATTTGATCACTATTTCAATAACTCTAAATTTTTTTCATCTAAAAATTAATGGTCAACATTCTGGTATAAATATTGGATTTATAATTAGACTGATATTTAAATATCAAGAATTGATTACAAAATTCTTAGATATTTTTTGAATATTCACTAATTTTAATTGAGAGTATTTTTCACCATAATATACGAGTTGTGGAAAACGCTTTTACCTTCCAGGATAGGTGAATCCTGTCAGGGCACCTACATAGATTCTTCCTATAAGGATTTATTTGAGCATACGAGCCCATAATAAATTTGAAATGCTAGTTTTGTTCATGAGCGTAGATCTTTGTTTCGAGCCATAGACGAACCACCAATTAGGAATCCATCAAAGCCTTTAAGCCACATTCAGACCATACAATGCAGCTTACCTCAGGTAAGGTGTATTGGGGGTGCTAATACCTTCTCTTGGTATAACCATCCCCTTACCTAGGAATTTCAAATAAGACCAGTCCACTCGGGTCTCCTAGTGACCCTAAACCAAACTAGGTGGCAACTCCTTGACCCCCTGATGTCCTGCTATGTCGTGCGCGCACGTGCGACAGAATGACGACTCCACTGGGGATCTTCTATTTTTTACAGTATTGGACCAGACTTTGAGTGTTTTATGTGATTTGATATGTTGAAATTTTCACATTTGGCTTACTTTTTTATATACTTATTTATGTTTTAGCATATTTTATTCTACTTATGCATGTATATTGGATATGGATGAATATCTTCATGCATCACTAGTCCATTTGTGATATATTGCTTTGGAATACACACACTTGGAAACTCTAGGTTTGGTGTGAGAGTAACGACTTACCCTATGACTTTCAATCAGGGTTTAAGTTCGTGAAACCATTCAACTTTTTGTAGAGTGCTTGGACTGATAATGATTGGTATACGTACCATCCCACTACCTACTAAACCCCTATATTACCTTCACAAGGGTAATCATTGGGACAACAAGAGACTTTTTTAAGACTAGATCGTACTTACATCAATGTCTCACATAAAAGACATAAAACTTGCTTGTAGGATGTATGTTCTACAATTAAACACTATTGCATTAAGACATGCTCAACTCTAAAAAACATTTTGAATTGTAGGACTTAGGACTGATAAAATGACCATTATTAAAGAGATGACCTTTGTTGAATACGGGTTGGATTCTGAATCCCTATAGCTATTAGAAGAGGATTGTCTGATATTGAATGATAGTAAATCACTATCCATCAGAAATGTGAGTTGCTCCAGAAATGACTTGAAGAAGCTCATATCACACATGAAAAGCATCCACGAGGATGGGTTTTTGAAGAAATATGAGAGGATGGTGGAAATCACAAAAGTGTCTATGCAGAATTCAATAACTAAAGCCTTGATACATTTTTAGAACCACGAGTACCGGTGTTTCACTTTTAGAAATGTAGACGTGTGTTCTATTTTGTAAGGGTATGGTTTACTGACTGAATTCCCTTAAAATATATACAAAGTTTACTCCAACCAAAGGTGTGACAAAGTGCTAATTGAATTAACCAAATTGATCAGAGTTCTAAATCATAATAAGATATTAGAGAAAGTCCTAATGGTTAGAAATGGAAGATGATTTAAGATGTGCTCGTGAGGAAAAAGAATGACTCTAGATATGTTAAAGAAAAGAACATAATACATGTTTTAGGAATCTTCGAGTTGGTTTTATTTTCAAACCTCACTAGAATAATCAGTTTAGAGGCAACCACAATTTTTGTTGTATATAAAAATACTAGATAAATCTCATTGTGGTGATACTAGTAGAAACTATCTTGGCGCTCAACCATTGTAGGAGGGTTGATAAGGGATCGATGAGATGTTGTGAATAAAATATTGTATATACAGCTGATTAGCCATATTGAAACCAAGAAGCTGGTATTAAACAACTTCTAATGGTTTAGTTAAAAACCACTAGAGATAGTTAAAGAAAAGGAGTGGAAGGACCTGAGCGAGGAAAACTAGAAAGTAAAATTGCAAGGAACCCTATAAAAAGAAGTGGAGTGAAAAGCCCTGTGGATGAGAGCAACAAATTGCTTGATGAGTTGTGGGCAAAGACAATGGATGCCTCTGATTGGAGTGACTGGATATGTCAGCTATGCATCCGCTTTGGTTGTAAAGCAACTTAGAGGCATATAACATGTGTCAATGACAACTGAGTTATCCCAATTCTCCAGGTCATTCAAGGACCAATCTATTTTGGAAGTTGTGGAGAACATCAACCAAGTTTGGAAGCTTCTGATATTAGTAAAAAAGGAATTAGATGGTTTGAGAGATCCAGTTACTAGTGAAAAATATCCAAAATGGATAAATCCATCATTAGTCACCATCCTCGTGACTCTTGGATTTGAAGTTGAGACTTCACAAGCTATTGAACCAATTAAAAGAAATAGGATTAACAAGGAAGAAGAGTTAAGAGAACAATTGGAAAAGCTCTAAATAGAGGTGGACGCCAATAAAGCCCTCAAGATATCCTTTGAGGAGCAACTCCTTACTGAGAGAAATTGAGAAAGTTTGTAGAGTAACAATTGGAGGAAAAGGACAAGAAAATCATGTTCTTAAAAAAGCAATTGAAAAAAGAAAAGACAATTAGAAACCAAACTGAGGAAGAGCGAGGAGAATTGAGAACACATTGGATGCAAACCAATACTGAGCTAGAGGCTTTGAAAACCAATTTCAATGATTGCCAAGAAAAGGCTGATATGTCTTCAAGGACCCAAGCTGAGTTAAAAAGTCAGATTGAGCAGTATGAAATGCTTTACAAGAAGCATGTGATGCTGGAAAGTGAGCTGGTTGAAGCTAAAGCTAAAGAAAAAGCTGTCGGGGTCTTTAAAACTAATTTAGATAATAAGAAAAATGAGATCAACCTACTAGAGAAGAAGCTCAATGGGAAAAAAAAAGCCAAGGAAAAACATTTGGAAGAGAAGAACGAACTGCTCGAGTGTCATAACCAGATGATTGACACCAACAATAATCAACTGAATAGGAACGTGTTACTCTTGGAGAACATGAGAAATATGGATGAGTAGTTAACCAAGCCTCTGTATATGCCTGAAGAATCCACCACAATGCCTAGCAGGTTGAAAGGGATGTCAATCGATATCAATAAAGTATGGTTGGGACTAATGCTTTTCTTAGGGACATAAAAAATAAAGGTTTTGCCTTTCTTCTTATAAACGATGATGATGAGTAGACTAGCTTTCAAATGTAAAATTTTTCATCAAGTATTAATGAAAAGGTCTTAGACCTAACCTTTTGAGCAATATTTCTTTATGATGAGTATATTTTATTAAGCATTGGCTCAGATTAAATTGTCTCGACAACTATGAAAGGATCAGAACCCTATCCGTTTATATAGGAATGGTGGCTATATATTAGCCTAAGGTATAGCTATTCAATATCAAATATACATCATCAAGCATAATCATAAATCCATATGCATTTATAAATTATAGAATGTGCATGGTAGATATTTAAAATATAGGTTCCCCTGCTAGAGTCTATAATACTAGGCTTCATAAAAATATAGCAAATGAAAACGGGGCTCACCTTGAAGCCCACTACCAAAAAAAGTTGGAAGATGTTAAAAATAATATGGCTTATATAACTAGTTTACTCGAGTAATTCCTACGAGCGTAGTCTAGGGAAGGGACATCCAGTCAGTAGCCAATCATGTTACCGCCGCTAACAACTCTAGTTATCCTCGATTCACAAAACTTGAGGGCAAATCCTGCTACTAGACCACAAGGAACAACGAGCATTCTAATGACTCACTTGATATACTTACTCAAGTGTCGACTATAATAGATTTAACAATGGAGGGATCCTACGGGGTTAAATCCTCCAATCTTCTCGAACAAGAAAAGTGGGTTGCCCGAGAAGAAATATTGAGGGTTGTTGAGGAATTTGACGTCTATGATCTTGTTAGAGCAGTTGGGATATGCTGATGTTAAATGTAGTGGTGCTCAAGAATTTTAGGGTGCTAAAATTTGTCACATATATAAGATTGAAATGCCCTAATGTGCACATGAGGTCAACTGTAAAAAAAAATGGTAGAAGTCATATGCAATGAGAAGTTGCTCATCCATTTCTTCCAAGACAACTTGATTGGTTATGTGTTAAGCTGGTATATAACCTTGGATAACACAAGGGTCAAGAAATAAAGTGATCTTGCTAATGTTTTATTGAAATAACATATTCAATATTAACATCGCTCCATACCGAACGAGTTTAATGGTGATGGACAAAAGCAATAAGGAAACCATAAAAAAGTACACCTATATGTGGAAAAACAATGCAATGCATGTACAACCACCTTGGAGAAAGAGATGGTGACTCTATTTACCAATACTTTAAAGTTCTCATATTATGAGCATATGATGGGTAGCTCTACCCAACATTTTTATGATGTTGTTGTTATTGCTGAGAGAATAGAATATCCTCTTGTAGAATATTGAAACCTACCAAGAAGAAGGGGTTTACTAGGAGGAAAAAGAATGCTAAAGTGAGTAATGTGGAAATAGGGTATAAAGGTAAGAAGAATTACCAAACCCAAAGCTATCAGACCCCGTTTTCTCAAATATCCAGTATTAACTCTGTTAAGCCTCTTATGATAAACCAACATACTAACCCGCTAGAAAACCAAGTCGAAAACAATCCAACGAGAGCATACCAAAGAAACCAGGAACAACTCTCACCTCTACTTAAGCCCTTAGGAGAAATATATACAAAATTGCTAAGCATGGGTCATGTGGCCCCTCTTCTATGTCCACCACTGAAGTCTCATTTCCCAATTGGTACAAACCAAACCTAACCTATGAGTACCATGCCAATAACCCTAGCCACAATATTGATACTTGTTCAACATTCAAAAGAAAGCTCTTGCAATTATTCAAAGCAAGATGAATAACCTTTGAAGATAACCCTAACATCAATTTCAACCCCTTGCCTAATCATGCTTCCAATAATAAAGGAGTAAATGATGTGAAGTTTGGAAGAAAGAAAGAGAAGCTTTTAAGGGTAATCATGGATAAGTTGTATGACATGTTAATGCAAGTAAGTTATTTGCCAATAAAAAATGAATCAGGTTCAAGAAAGAGTGATAATTTTTATAGGTTCTACGAAGTAATAGGACATGACATTGATGAATGTGAACAGTTTCACCATAAGCTAATACAAATGATGACTTGTGGTCTGTTACAAATAGAGAATGAGGAAAATGATGATACCGTAGGCATGATAAGTTTTCAAGGGAAGAAAGCATAAATGTGTAGGCTTCAACATACCGAGAACAATCCATCGAAGCTCGTCCTAACAAGGCATGTCGTTACCTATAATGGGAACTATAATGCATTGCCTTATAATTACAAAAATTCTCCCAATATTGAGGGTCATGCTCCTATGTTTCAGACTAAGATTGATGGATTAACTTGAAATGGTAGGTGCTTTACACATAAAGAACTAGAAATGAAATGAAAAGCTAAAGGCAAAGAGGTTGTAGATGCCATCAAAGAGATGTAAATAAAAAAAACTTACGAGTGAGAAAAAAATCGGTGAACTCCTGAAGCTGATGAAGCATAGTGAGTATAGTGTGGTAAATCAGCTGAAGAAAATCCCTGCCAGGATATCCCTGATGTCTCTTATCCTAAGTTCTGAGCCACATTGCAATACACTGCAGAAAGTATTGAACGAGGCATATGTGCCCCAGAACATGACCCAAAGGACTATGAAGTATCTAGTCAAAAGAATCAATGCGACAAATTACCTATACATCACTAAAGACAAGCTCGATGTTAGAGGAACGAGTCATAATAAACCTCTGTACATCACTACGAGGTGCAAGGATTGCACCATTGACAAAGTATTGGTGGACAACAATTTAGCTTTAAATGTACTCCCAAAGTATGTGCTAGATGAAATGTCAGTTGATTCAACACATATGCTGCAAAACACCATAATAGTTAGGGCTTATGATAGTTTCCTAAGGCAAGTGGTGGGGACCATTGAAATAAAGTTATCCCCGCAAGTGTTTTTAGTAACCTTACAAGTGATGAACATCACACAACATGTTATTAGGAAGGCCTTGGATACACGCCGCTGGCACCATGACATCATCCTTGCATCAGTGTTTGAAGTATATTATGAATGGAACATTGGTAATAGTTAAGGCCGAAGAGACCTTATCAATGGTATAGAACGCGACGGTTCCCTATATAAAGTCAAAGGGAGCGGAGCAAAGATGGAAATTTCCATGCTTTTGAAATTGTTAATACAAAATGGGTGCCAAAAGACACGGTATTGAGAAAACTGGTAATTTTTGAAGCCACAAGAATGGTGGCCAAATATTTCTTAAGGCACAGATTTCTTTTCTAGTATGATTCTATCTCTTAAAATCTTGAGAGGATAAGTCTGATACGGTTGAAGACTACAAATAAGAGATTTGTGCTTGACTTTAAGCCTTAAAAGAGAGACTATTAAAGAGTTGCCAATATTAAACGAGAAAAGAGGAAGAGATTGCCATCCCTCTAATTTAAGTATCATTCCCTAAGGCTGCTTGTGTAATGCACTCTGAAGATATGATGAATGTCTTTACCCAAGGCTTGACTATTATAGGCATCAACATATTGGAACATGATAGCAGTAAGGTTAAGAGCTGTAGTGAGAAAGGAAAGACTATGGAAGGAGAAGAGTTGTTACTACTAGTAATTGTTCATATCGTAGAAGAAACATCTGTAAAGAGTTTCATGGGAAAGTTAATATATGGTTTTTGTTGTAGTTGAGCCTTTCTTTTTTATCAATGAGATCATGTATTTTTGCAATTTTTTCCACCCTTTTATCTTTGCAAAATACATACTTACACTAAAACACCTTCCGCTTTCAGGAAATCTGAAAGCGGATCATCCATAAAATCACGAGCACATTTCACTGAGAATGAATGGCCAAATTTTGATGACTACACAATTGCAATGGAAGAAAATGAATGGGAAGAGGATGATGTAAAAGAATTTGCTAAGCTAGTAGAACAATCAGAGTGAGCTTGGAAACCAGAAAAAAAAAAAAGAATTAGAGACAATTAATGTTAGTATGAAAGATAATTGAAAATAGGGACTCTAATAACTACTAGATAAAGGGAAAACTTGATCTCACTACTACACGAGTATGTCGATGTGTTTGTTTGATCCTACGCAGATATGTTTGGTTTAGATACTAACATTGTAGTGTATAAGGTGCCATGAAATGAAGTATACCTATGAAGTAGAAACATGATACAAGGCAATTATAGAGAGGTCGTGTAATCTCTTTTCATACTCAAGCACTGACATGTCATCATGTTAATGTCAAAAACTTATGTTTCTTCATTTTTCGGTGATATCTAGAGTAAACTTGATTTTCAAAATTAACTCTAAAATCACCCCACGTCCATAACCCGGTGTCCCTCCTCAACTGTATTGTCTCCCACCATAACCATGCTATATCAGACAACAGTTACATGTCATATCTACCCTCAATTCATCTGGCACCTTTATCTAAATTAGAGTTTTCTCTATCTTTCTAATTCATCTGCCAGTAATTTTTTACATCCTAATCCCCTAGGAAAGGCTCATAGCTCATCTCTTTCATGCTCTTTACAATTTATATTAAGGCAACTACATTGTTTGTAGGTGTCATGACCACTGGAGATGGTGGCACTACTAAGGCTACTGGGCTGCAAGGGTCAGGACATTATTAATATTTTCCATTATTAACCTCACTATTTGTGCAATAAAAATAGGGTTAGTATACAAAGCAGGGGCTCTCATAAGTGATACCCAAGCTTGTCTGGAAGTGGTATCATCTAGGAGTCTAACTGATCCATCCCATCTCTTCTAAATGGAAGTCGATGGCGCATAAGAGGCAATATCAGCTAGGGGATCCTCCTCTGACTCTTCTCAAGATCTACATCCCGATCTCTCATCCTCGCTCAAGAGGGGTCTATCATAGTGCCATATCTCATACGAACCATCCTCAAACAATTCAACATATAAAAATTTTCATAATAGTTCCTGAACCCATACCAAGGCTTTGATACCAACTATAACATTCTTCATAAACACATGCAATCATTACTTAATTTCTCATGAATATTACAACTTTTAGAGTGATTTTTTTTCTTTGGATATATATCGAAATTTCAGCAGAGTCTCTTTTATACCGGGAGATCCGAAGTTATCGACAAAGACTTGTTACACTTCAATATTCAACCAATTCACATTTCAATCATCCTGGACTCATCTCATCACAACTTCACACATCACATTCATCATATTTTATTATGGTTCACCACATGCATATAATTATCAATACAAAATATTCAAATCTTTAACTAATCACACACTAATTATCTAGGATACGATAAAAGAACTAATATGGCATTATAAGTTTACTTGATTAAGTTGAGTTCAAATTACATAAACCTTGGTATAATTAATACTTAAATACATAACTCATTACAAAACAAAAGGTGCATTTAATACAAGTTTTGATCAAAGGTTGTCCTATAAATATTTGTCATCCTATTCAAGGTTGTGAGGTACCTATATTTAATTTATAAATATCAATTAACCTTATGACATGTAAATTACTAAAGCAAATAGAACAAATAAAATATTGCATTTAAATTATAGGTCGTCATTGTCAATTATTCCTCAATTATTTATCAACATAATCCATCTATTCATCTACATTATTCATTCACCACATTGAGGTTTCTTGTTTGTCCCATCATCAGGAAATTAATTTATTCTCCCTTTATCAGGCATTAATACAATTATCTAGAAACTAATTCCTCCACCCATTACTGAGCATTAGTCTCATTACCAGACATTAGTCCTATTACTAGGAAACTAATTTCTTTGTCAAAAACCATAATTTAAATATGATATAATAGAACATTTCCAGCATAATACAATGACAGATTAAGGAAGAAAATGACAAGGTGTATGACACCTACCTATTGTTAGAGCTCGAGTAGTACCTCCCTGTTGCTACATAGCTCTTGTGGCCTCTTTGTATCAACAAGTATACCACATTATTCTTCCTTTGCATTCTCATTCCACATGATATTATTTTAAGTTTACTTTCATCAATTTAACATTCATTTTCAATTAAATTCTTGTTTTACTTTTTTTTCTATTCATTTTCCTTTGTTCTCTAAACAAAAGCAAATTTTAGTAACTCACCCGCACAAATATGCACATTCAAATTTCCTTCTTATAATCATTACCGGCTCAAGTCTCCCATCAAAACAACTTTTCTAGCAAGGTAGAAATTTACCAATTTTTAGTCTATCTAGACTATTCATTTAAGATTACTGTTCAGATTATAATTATTATTGTTGTTATCCATTTTTGACCACATAATACACACACATACATAATAGGATATACAATTATACATGAAGAAAGCCTAGAAGATAATCTAATATTGGTAGTGGAGGACCACGATGATAAGTGAAAAAGTTGAAGGACCAAAATGTATAAGATTAACAAAATTAGCAACTTAATTCTGATTGACAAAAGGCCTAATTGGTGAAAATATTTTTATTTGGGGTAAAGAAATATAAATTTGGATGGTTAAGGACTCAATTAGAATTTTAGAAGGCTTAATTAATTTTATTGAGGACTTGTTTGTAAGGAAAATCAGTTTTTGAAGTCAATTTGGGTATTGATTAGAAGAAATTGAAGTTTGGGGATTGAAATTAGACTTTGGACGTTTTAATTGGTCAAATTATTGTGAAAAAAAATAGAGTTTGAAAGCAATTAAGGACTTGCAGATTCCCTAGATCAAGGACCAACTTATAAGTGGCATGCAATTTTCTGGGGTAGCAATTTGTCAAATCATGGGCCAAATTGAAAGGAATTGAATTTTTGGTGGTCAATTAAAGATGAAATTGAAAAAAATTGAAAACCAAGGACTCGTTTGTAAAAGGCGCTGATCTCTGAGGTTGATATTTGTATTTGGCAGGGGTGCAATTCCATGCAATTAAAAGTT
>Ga0307511_10004675_pt1 | contig 13989 bp, 10 predicted proteins | sample 13_EM_MG_FD_200266 | JGI IMG/M metagenome (GOLD analysis project Ga0307511, IMG submission 200266) | Populus trichocarpa ectomycorrhiza microbial communities from riparian zone in the Pacific Northwest, United States - 13_EM | ecosystem: Host-associated > Plants > Roots > Unclassified | place...
TGTAGTGCTCCATAGTCTCGTAATTCTCAATAGTTCCGAATATAGATAATTATTAGTCTGGTTGGGATAATTATATTAAAATATTATTGTGGCCGTCTTATTGATGGGTGGGCTGGGCCCATTGACGAATGGGCCGGCCATTAGCGCGATTGATGGGTGGGCCGGCCCAACCATCTTTAGCGGCCCATTGATCAATGGGCTGTATTGACGTATGGGTCACAACAGTTCTTCCTCAAAACTCCACTTGATAGCTAGAATATCACAAGAATGCCAGTAGATATGTGCTATGTGCAAAGTGTCTTGTCCAACTTGGATACAACCGTAAGTAACCAGACTACATTAGCGTGACAAGGGTTTTGCGTACCATTGCGATCATGCATGAATTTTGGTTATGAATTTTGGGAATGGGTATTTCCATCAGGAAACTTACTTGGATACTGTACATGGAAGGCACCGCCTCCAAAATTCATGACATGGATATCCAAGGCACCGTTCCCAAAATTCATGTCATTGATTTTCGGACATCCATACCGAATATTATGGTCAAACACTGATGATTGGCCTCAGTCTTAGCGTGACAGGGCTCGGATTACTTCGGTACGTATTCGCTTTTGATAATCTCCTTTTAGACTAGCCTCATTCCATTGACCAATGTAAGCGGGCGTACCCTTGGCCGCGTGGCTTGACATGGGCATAGGTGTAGAGTACATACGGTCGGTCTCCGACCGAGGTATACTATCTTGTTCTTATACGACCCTCCATCTAGCTCGCTAATACCTACATATTATACTTCGTGAAATATTAATAGTAATTGTGGGTTATATACATAGTTCCTCGGCTAGTGCGGGGCAGTTGTAGGCTCTACATATGCTCATCAGGGGCATGTGGCAGAAGACTACGGCCGAACAAGAAGGGAAGATTTCCTTAATAGCCCAGACGTTAACAGAAAAATCACGGGACCTGGTGGGCCAGCGCCAGTTGCAAAGAGGATTGGTCGTTTACGCAGGCTAATTTCTAGCGTTGCCGCAATCACCCCTGTCCGGATCGGCTGCTCTGTAGAAGGTCCGGGCGGCCGCCATTGGTCGGATATGTTAGTGCAACAGGGATATGCCACCATGCCCGACACATCCCCCGCAAGTTCCCGGCCCCTGCGGGGGTGGCTGGTCGATTCGCCCAGGGGTAAACTGACGACGCCTAATGAACACAGGGGGGTCGACGGCAGTACACCCCTTCCGCAGATTTTGGTCATGGTACAACAACCGTATACTTCCCTGATTCCCTCCAGAACGCTCCCTTAAGCTTATATTCTTGAAACCAATCCCTCCATACAGAAAGCTAACTCTACTATCCCTGTTGTTGTAATGGATGGGCCTTCCAACAGTAAACATTTGATATGCCATTCTTAACCACTAATATTTGGTTGTGCTCACAGCAGCTCTAATGAAGTCTTTGGGGCGAGGCAGAACTAGGAAAGGCACAAATATAGACAACATCACTCTTCTCACCCATGTGTTTTCCATAGCGCTCCCAGTCATCGGCACTAAATAAGGCCTATCAGTCAAACCCTCAAACTGTTGAAATTTCCTCGCAATTCTCATAGAAGAACATCACCCTTTTATTAGTGACGTATCCATAAAGCGAGTTTGGTTGGTGTCTAATTACTAATCTTCCCACGCAAATCATTAAGGTTACGAGTACTGGGAAGAACTTCTAATTGGATCTCTCGCACCAGGTATGTACCTGCCACTCAGCAACCAATCAATGCTTATCCAATGGATTCAGATGTGAGCTCAAGCTGTTGGATTACCGTAGGTATGATGTAGAACCGTCAGATGGGAACCCAATGGGACTGAAGGAAACACGTGCACTTTCTGATAACCCCTACTTAGTATTATAGTACAGGTATGTCTGTTATAAGAATAAATCCTCTATAAGAATATAGGTGGACTACCCGCATACAAAATAAGAATATAATCTGTGTACATATATAAGCATATTGTATTTTCGCTGATATTCTTGTCAAAAGTAGGCACTAGTTGGGGGAATTGTGCACTAGTGTACGCAATACTGATAGTGATACCTATGCCCCTCCATGCCTTGAATCCGGGTATGAATTCTTCTCCCCGTATCAGACAAGTGCTTTAGAGCTTTGGAAACGCTGATTCTATAAACCTGAAGATGGAATAATGGATTTAACTCCCCAACAGGCATTCTATAGTAAACGGCGATGACATAACGGTTTATAAACAGTAGAAAAGAAGTCGATAATGGCAAAGAACATAGGAGGAATTCATAGGACCCGTTCAGAGGGATATATAGGAATTGTCCGCATTTCTACATGAAATTTTTATATATTTCATTATAAGACTAAGAATGAGAGTTGGCTGCCCGAATGATATGCTTGTAACGGGGGTTCTACTGGAATCGAATCCGATACCTATTGACCTTGTATTAACAATATCTATATTTTGCTTCGTCCCTCATGGCGTCACGTAAAGATCGGGCAACATGCAAGTACCCAAATGACCTAGGGCCTACCTACCTATAGTCAGATTAACGCAACCTATCTCATTTGGTTGGGACTCCCTCAACATAGAATGAATACCCAAACTAATTACTGTATGATATATGTTGGTTAAGTTTCCAAACATTTCTTGTGTGATTCATTTGTATAGACTCAGTTCAACTACTAGTTCTTTCCCGAGTGTAACATGAACTACATACTGTACAGGAAATCACAAGCTCTATGGACCCAACAAAAAATTACTCCCACCAAGGTGAATGCTTGAGCACCCTACTAAACGCTCTACCCTACTGATAATCATATACCCTAGGCCCTGGACTCCAATCCGTACCCCGACTTCCAATGATTACCAGAGGCTTTCTAGAAAAAAGAAACCGAAACTGTTATCGTCCGCGCTCTCTTCGCAGTTGGATGGAGTACCACAGCAGGAATAGTGAGATGCAATCGCTAGAGCATCCGGAAGTAAAGGAATATAAAGGAAAAGAGAGATAAGTCTAACGCTGCAAAAAGACAACCATCAAGGGTTAAAAGGAAATAGGAGGAAATCAGCATCCCAGCGTCCGGCGCTAGTTGTGCCTGTTGCGCCCCGGAGACCCTCTCGGATTTACTGCAGCCGACTGCTAGAACTAGCAAGGGGTAAATAGCGTATCATCAAGCGGTGTAACAAACACATCACCGCGGAGTTTGGCTGTCTGATCCTCCTAATAAGTACAGTCTATCTATAATATCAAAAACCTCCTTCCGTATCTTGAATCTGCCCCTCCAGATTCCCATTTGACAAGTGAATTCAGACGTCGACCTTAAGCTTGCAGTTTCTTCGTTCCTTCATAGCACATCCATACTTCAACCATCCCTCCATGAGAGCAATATGTATTCCAAAAATACCCCTGAACCTTCCCTAGCCCAGAGGCATTGGAGGATGCTTAGCATCCACCGTGAGTTTCTTTAATATGGTCCCTCAACGCCTTACAGCTACTTCGTAAATCAATCCTCACCTTGGAGAGGTCCCCACTTGCACCCTCTAAGAGCATCATTGTCTCTAGGTGGTAGCAGAAAAAGTTTTCACATGAGACACAAGCAACTCCGTATTCCCACCTGTGTGCTTCGTCTATGTGTTGCCGTAAATCTCGGTAGTTGCACCTGAGATCGCTTATCCCCTTGTTTTCCAGGTGACTAAGCATGATGCCTTCAAGGTGGGAGCGCCAGGCCGAGGGACACTTGACACAGGCTACGTATTGCGAGTTTTGCTGTAATGGTACATGATATGCGGGTTGAATGGGTGGTATTTGTTGAGTGGATATGGGGGGGTGTTGATCCATAGTGAATTGCGACGATTGATCTATGTAGAGTCAGATGCATATCAGCATGTGTTCATTTTCACCTTGGGTGAAGGCGTATTGAGCAGGTAGAACACTTACCTTGATGAACACCAAGAGTCGGCTGCGCCATGGCTGCCCAAACCACATCCTCCGGGGCATGGAGGATCGGTATCCAGTAGTTTTGACTTTGTTGATTTTGGATAGTCTCCTGAAGCTGTAAATCACTATACAAAAGATGCTCAGTTGAGAGGGTAGCGCTTTCGCGGGTATCCATCCCCGAAACTAGATTTCCTCGCGAAAACCCTGGGAATCCGAAACTGCCATAGGCTTGAACCCTGTCGGAATACATATTTGTACATGGATCGACCACCACAGATCTAGATTGCTTTTGCTTCGGGCTTGAGACCGTAGAATGTGGCAATTGCAAACGGAGAGAGGGCGATGTAAAATCATGGCTAGAAGGGACAGCGGGGATAGATATATGATTGCGAAGTCGCTGGTGTTGGAGTTCAACATTAGCGGTTTGCGTGGTGGGAGCCTCAGTATCTTCACTCCGGATGTTCTGATGTACCAACTGTACTCTGTGTTGCACTGGTGATACTAGATGACACCGCGATTTCGACACAAGAGGGGGTAAGCGCGGAAGAATGTACTGTGACGGTGGTTGGGAACAACGCTGTTGTCGCTTGTGGGTTGACATTTATCATGTGGAAACCGTTTTGAAATTCAAGGTAGTCTGGTTGGCTTTTAAGATGATGTAAAAGGAGATTAAAGGAAGATTCCCAGAGTATATATATATGCCCGGCCCACTAGCTCAAAACTCCGCTTGATGGTGAGAATAAAATACCACCGTCCTGTAACCTGCCCGCGGTCTCCTAAGCATATAGGTTACATAACGCATGTTGAGAGAGCCCTGCTACCTTGTTACAGCTAACTTCATTGCTAATTTTGAAACAACTTGCCTACTTAAAACCACAGCTATGTTAGCATACGCTAGTGTAACAGGACTCTTTCCTGTTTTTGCACAACATGTCAAAACATACATGTCCGAAGGTATTGTTTCATGTCAAATACTCGAAACAACGCAATACTTGAAACAATGCATGAACACGAAGGAGAGGAGAATTTGATTAAGAAACTTCATCCGGACAGCACAGAAGTAACTACGAGACCAGTTGGATTGTATATGTACGCCGATTGCAAAACAGTCCGCAGCCAGCGTTGGCCAGCAGTGCTCGATCAGGATGTGGCCACCCAGGCTCTCGGTAGGTAGTCCGCACCACCCGGAAAAGGTTTTTCCTGCGTTTGAAGTGCCAGCACGGTATCTGCGTGGAGATCCATTGGCCCAATAACCCGGTCCACACGATTATGCACAAGGGATCTGGCGGAGATTTATTCTTGGCACCAAAGTCTTGATCCGCCGCCCAGGGTTAAATCGACGACGACGACTGCATACAATCAACCCTCGGTTTCACCGGGAAACGTCCATTGTAAACACAATCTATGTATGAATTGCGTACAGATATGCACCGGAAAAATTAACCTACAGCGGACAAAGTACTAGTTTACACCTATAGTTTTGTGCAGCATGCGCATTAGAATTCCTTGGGCCATGTCTTTGCAGGATGATGATGCATATCAATAAGGTCAACCTAGTTATACTTACTACTACGGCGACTGCAGATGATGACTTATATGGAATACCATTACACCACAAGATAGGGCACCAGAACAAAAACTTGTGTCCCCAAACTAGATTTTTACCCAGGCAAATACACCGTAATATCTCAGAATATGTCGCTGCTAAATAAAGCTCATCAGTCGAATCTTTTAATCTGTTGAAATTCTCCCGCAATTCTGAGTGCGGCGTTCGGAAGTACTTAGTAGCCCTTGGCTGACATCACCGTTTTATCAGCGGCATTGTAAAGTGAGTTTGATTATTGTCTGATTACCTAATCTTCCCACACAAATCATTAAGGTTACGATAAGTGAAGAATTCTACTACCGTAGTACAAGAACCGGTTTACAACGTCCCCCAGTAGCCCAGCACAATGTCTCGGTAGCTGCATCAGCGTGAGTTGAGAGGACTATCACGGACTAGCCTCTAACCCGTGCATATACATTAAACCTATTCTGGGGGGGTTCTTGTTTTCGAGTTACCATGGTGATTGGACCTCTCATTTGTCCAGGGGTGTACCTCAATCGGCAGGGGGCACCACGCTCTATTTGCAATTCCTCCAATCAGATCTTTCCCACTCAGCAACCAATCAATGTTTATCCAACGAATTCAGATGTAAGCTCATGCCTATGCGTGTGGTGTGGTCCGATGGGCTCCCAATGGGAAATAGAAGGAAAGTGACCACGGGATATTTTGTTAAACTAATTTCATAGGTTGGAGTGGGAAACACATAAACATACAGCACCCTTGGCTCTGAGACTAGCCTCTCCAAGATACCAGTGCTTCGGCTATACCTACTCGAGTAGTTCCCCATATGGTAGTTGAGTAATTCAGGTGACACAAATAGGCCAAGACACCAAATAGTGCTCAGAATATAGTCATGAGAACATTGCATAAACACAATGCTTTAAAGGGTTTTGAATAGCATTGGATTTAGTCTACGACAAGTTGAAAGAAAGCAATTGGCTAGAAAAGCGGAAATACGAAACAGCAAGCAAGTAACAAGAAAAACAACCGTAAGCATTCCATCCCGCTAAGCGTCTGATCACGAAACTACTCCACCCGGAAGTGTATGCTTGAACACCATCTACGGATAATCATATACCCTAGACTCGCTCCGGACTACAATCCCTCCCTCGACTTCCAAAAATAGCCAGAGGCTATCAAGAAAAGTCTACCGAAAATCCTTGCGAGCTATCCCCCTCTTCGTAGTGAATTCGAAATGTAGTACCACGGCTTGGAGAATGCAGCTTCAGTAAATAGAAAGGATTGTATGAAAGAAAAAGCGGAAAGACCGTAGCGTTAGAAGAGGAAAATAGGAGAAAAATGGAAAAAGAAACGGGAGAAAGTTGCGATTAGTCGTCACATAGCAGCCGCACCAACTGTGCCCTAGAGACCGTGCTCTCAGGTCAAGCGAGATGTTGCTAATTCTATAACTCGTGAGGGACAAATAGCGCGTGTTGTGAAGACGAGTAACAAAAGGACTGCCGCGGAATTTGGTGTATGTTTGGCTAATCCATCTGTAATATCGAACTCCTCCTTCCGTATCGTTAGTAGTCCACTCCTCCAAATTCCTAGGTCTTGACACCTACCGGTATTTTTTTTGGTCCCTCCATAATCAATCCATTCTTTAGTAATAATGTCCATTCGTCCTCAAATTGGTCCTGGGGTCCTCACATCCCCCTCAGATTGCCCAGCGACATTGGAGCATGCTTAGCAACCACCGTGAGCTTCCCGAATATGTTCCCTCAACACCATAAGATTACTTGCCAAATTAACCTTGACAACAGTGAAGTCTTCCTTCGCAGCCTCTAGGAATATCATCTTCCCCAAATGGTAGCAGAAAAGGTCTTCACACAAAGCACAAGCAGACTGATGTGCCTCGTAGATGTGCTGTTGTAAATCTCGGTAGCTGCACCTAATAATGCTTATTCTCTTGTCATCCGGGTCACTAAACGTGATGTTTTCAATGTGGGAGCGCCAGATCGAGGGACAATTGACACAGGACATGTGTTGCGAGTTTGGCTGTAATAGAGCATCTAGTTGAACGGGTGGTAATTGTTGGGTCGATACGGCGGGGTACTGACCGATAGTGGGTTGCGACAATTGATCTATGTAGCGTCAGATGAATACCAGTATACGCCCATGTTCGCCTTGAATAAAGTCATAGCTATTAAATGGATGAAACACTGACCTTGATGAACACCGATAGTCGACTGCACTATGGCCCCCAAAGCCTCCGGGGAATCGGGCGTCGGTACCAAGTAATCTTGACCACGCCGATGTTGGATAGTCGCCTGAAGCTGCAAATTACCATTAGGTGGATATTGAGTCGAGAGACCACGACTTTCGCTGGTAACTACTGGGGCTCCCGAGGGTAGATTCCCGTATGAAAGTTCTGGATAACCGTCATCGGCTAGGGGTAATGGAACCCTGCTGAAATATATATTGTTACCTGGTGCGACGACTGTATATTGTTTTTCCTCGAGACCTGAGGCCGTAGGATGAGGCGAAAGTAGTGGGGGCGGTGTAAAACCATGGCCAGAAGAGAGAGAGGGGATATCGGATTGCGAAGCTGCTGAGTGTTGGATATTAACAGCCGTAGTGTCCGTGGGGGCCTCGGAATCTTGCTCATCCCGGATGTTATGATGTTCCAACTGTTGCCTATGTTGCACTGGTGATACTAGATGAGCGGGCGGTCTAGGCGCCAGGAGGCGTAAATGCGGAAGGATATATTGCGTATGTGGAGATGTGGGTTGGGAGCAACGCTTTTGCTTGGGGCAGTCGTGGGCTGACATTGATTTGCGGCGGAATAGTTATCACAGCCAATCTTTAAAGGTGATGTAGAAGGTAATGGGGATTAAAGGAGACAAGAAGGGATTCACACGGTATATTTATATTCTGCTGGCGTATACCCCAAGGTGGTTCTTCCTCTAAATCCCACTTGATGGCATGACTACCACAGGGGGATGTGTGAAGCTACCATGGTAAATTATGTACATGTGCAGTGACGCATGTTACTACATGTTTTTCCAGTAGGTTGTGGCCGCCAGACTAACGTATGTTCGATTTTGAGTATTCTCAACTTTCGATTTGTTGACTATTGGTACCAGTAATGCAAGGGGGTGCCCATTGGTCAAGTGTTTTGACATGTTCGAAGGTTATAGAGTCCGAGGTACTCAGTATACTATCTTGTCCTATTATCTCGCTCGAAAATACCTACGCATGGGGTCGCTCCGGTATTGGGTTGTGATGGTGGTTTTCAAAAAGCAAAATAGCATGCATGGACTACCCAACGCAACACCCCACTCAAAATTAAAAATTTAAACCAACAATTACCAGCGTTGCAGTGGCGACACGCACCGATTGGCTCAACCGTCAACAATCGCTACATATGCAAAATAAATCTGGCACCCAATGAAAGTCTCCCCCCCCCCCCCAGGATGGCACATAAGGTAAATCGTCGATGAGGACTACAGTCCATAGTGCAGCAAATCGTATAGGTCTGCCCAAGCTACCACTGCGGGCAATCGCAATCATTGAAAGCTTTCTACCCTCACTGCAAGCTCTTTTAAGTTACCATGTCAATTACAGTAAGTCAATAATACTTACGCTATAGGTGTATTACCTTTTGTTCCGCGCCAATACTCTGATCAATTCTCTGCAGAACACGCCCTAAAAGAAACCAATACCCCCCATGACATAGTATGACCTATACATTGCGGGTATTGAGGCTAGGGTTGTGCGGTCTGGTACCGTGGATTGAGAAAATATGTTAAACAGATATCTAATTGTATTTTTTTATCAGTTAATTTTACACATACAAACCGTGTCAAGCAGCGGATAATTGAAACGTGAAAGCGGCACCTAAATTGGGCCGGTAAGCATGCATGAATATGGTTGGTAGAGTGTGCTCGTAGCAGCCGCGGAGTGCGTATATTTATTGCTTCGAAGGGTTCATCTTGCCTCGTTCTGATGCAGCCAATTGCAAGTATCGCCGGGATTATAGTACAGACTGAGTTGCTTTTTGTGAGCCAATCACACCTTCGTACAGCTTCAAACTGGATACTGTAAAGATTACGAGGTTATTGAGCGGAGGAATCTTGGGGGGGAGAGAAGTAAAGATGTATTCGTCAAAGCTATGTAGAGATCGCTATAGTATGAATGCTATGGTTCTACTGCCTTGTCCTTTTTCACTTATTTCGCGAGCGGATTCCGGCTCTTTTATCCTTCTCTGACATATTCAAATTGTCTCCATTCCTACCATGATTGTCAATGCTTATCCCCGTGACCTTTGTACAGAGTATTTCCTACAGATACATATCGAGTGGTTTCGAGTAGACAGACCCCGCAACTGAATACTTTTTTGTATGCAGAACGTTTTGAAAGCGGCCACATCTCATATTTCTCATATGCAGAAGATCGTAAATGCTTCATATAATTCTCTCTATTTATATAATTATATCGACATTCCCCGTGTCTAAAGTACGATCTAGCGTTCCCGCGGAGTGGAATCCCTCTCATTGGATACGCTTGGGGCCTGAGGTGTGTATCCAATAAGGCGGGTCACAGTAACAGGGGCGTGTACCGGGGGGGCAATAAATCACATGATAATGAGCGCAGACTGATTGGGTTATAACGGAGCAAAATATGAGGAAAGACAGGGCGCTCATATACTTTTTCGCTCCAGAGAAGCGCAGCAGTTTTGTCCCCCTCCAGAACAATGGATCCGGATTACCTACGAGATATAAATTTCCTTGCCAGATGCCTCTTATAACTAGATCTATAGGTCTGTGTACCGCAATCGGGATATGCTTGTGCATGGCTGTAAAGCTGGCATCATCCCACATCAGTGGGATCCTTATATACACGATGTGTGCTCATTGTGGGCGACCGAAACTTCTCAAGTGGTATTGCCAGTACTGTATACTATCGGAATTCTGAAGGTCTGGGTGAAACATGTTCGCTTCGCAATGTGTTCATCCCTAAAATACACTATCCAATAAGATGGGTACATTTACCAGGGGTGATAGAGGGATCCGATAAATACTCGCAGTCCAAACCCGAACCAGTGGGCTCTATCCAATAAGAGGGGTATCCAGTACCGGTACTGTGTAAGCGGGGATCCAATAAGAGAAGAGGTGTTCTAGCAATTAAGCTAGTACCTAGAGCCTCAACCATTTACAGACTAACCACTCACAGTTGAAACTCCAGCCACGCTATCTTCAATTTAGAAAACAACGACTGGAAATTCTTTGATTGAAAAGTCGTGAATATCATTATATTTCGTGAAGCATGGTATAGGTGAAGTTAAAAAGCACCAGTGCGATGCGAAAACAGCAACAATAAACAGTAAACAAAAGGAGATTCAAGTAACTGGAACAACAGTCGTAAGCACCCGAATACCACCAAGAGTCTGGCCACGAAACCACTAAACCCCTACGCTACTGATAATCATATACCTTAGGCTCCGGGCTCCAACCCACCCCTCAACTTTGCAATAATAGCCAGATGCGTCCAGGAGATAGAAACTGACACTGTTTGTGATTTGGCAACCACCCTCTCTTCCCTTCACAGTGAATTGGAGTACCATACTTGAAGAGTGAGACGTCAATCATAGCCAAAGCACCTGAAGGTAACAGTAAATAAAAAACAACAAAAAGGGAAATAGGGCTAGCGCTAGCGCTACAAACTTGCTACTGCCGATCGCCAAACTGGAAAGGGATAAGTGAAGCTGTGCAAAAAGGACATGACTGCAGCGTTTCCCAATAAAAAATAGCCCATTGTAATATCAAAACCCACCTTCTGTATCCTTAATTCGCTCTTCCCTATTTCCTTCGGCAAGTAAATTCAGGCATCGACCTGGCATTTTCGTCCTATCCACCGCCCACCCACTCCTCCATGAGAACAATACCCAACCTCAAATTTTCTCTACCCTCGGTGACCTTCACGACTTTTATTCTTGCTCCCGTGCCTACCCAGACGTGCTGCAAGTTCCTCCGCCATAATGTATACCCTCGAGCTCCTGTCGTATCCTGCATTACAACCACATTGCCTCTTCGCTACCATGCATATGATTCCCTTCCCCTCCGATTCCTCCCCCCTGTCTAGCCCTGCGACATTGTAGAATGCTTAGCAACCACCGTGAACTTCCTTAATATGGTCTCTCAACGCCGTAAAGCTACCTTGCAAATCAATCTTGACTTCAGAAAGGTCTCCTTTCGCAACCTCTAGGAGTATTATCTTCTCCAGATGGTAGCAGAAAAGGTTTCCACACGAGGCACAAGCAACTCCATGTTCGCACCTGTGTGCTTCGCGTATGTGCTGTCTTAAATCACGGTAGCTACCTTTAAGCTCGCTTATCCCTTTGTCTTCCAGATCACTAAACATGATGCTTTCAAGGTGGGAGCACCAGATTGTAGGACAGTTGACACAAGATGTGCGTTGTGAGTTTTGCTGCAACGATGCATGATACACGGGTTGAACGGGCTGTATTTGTTGAGTGGATATGGGGGTGTGCTGATCCGTAGTGGATTGCGGCGATTGATCTATGCAGAGTCAGATGGATATCAGCATGCATTCATTTCCACCTTGCGTAAAGTCATATTGATTCAGAAAACAGATCGAACACTGACTTTGATGAACACCGATAGTCGGCTGCGTCATGATTGTCCATACCTCCGGGGTATCGAGTGTCGATGCCCAATAATCTTGATCCTGTTGGTTTTGCATAGTCTCCTGAAGTTGCAAATTATTGTACGATGGATGTTGGCTCGGGAGACCATGGCTTTCGTCGGTAGCCACTTGATCACCCGAGAGTAGATTCCCGCATGTAAGCTCTGGAAGATTGCCATCGGCTGGGGCCAATAGAACCCTGTTGAAATAACCATTCGTACATGGAGCGACCACCGCATCCTGTTTTCGCTCAAAACTTGAGACTGTGGAATCAGGAAAAAGGAGTGGAGGCGATGTGAAATCGGAGGAGACAGAGGGGATATATGATTGCGAAGTTTCTGGGTATTCGAGTTTCACATTGACCGTAGCGGCCGTGGGGGGCTCGGTATTTTGTTCATCCCGGATGTTATGATGTTCCAACTGTAGCCTGTGTTGCACTGGTGATACTGAATGGCGGAGGCGCGCTTTGACTTTCGGCGCAAGGAGACGTAACTGCTTATGTGGTGATGGGTCTTGGGAACAAATATGTTGTTGTCGCTTGCGGCGTCTGGGGTGGGTTGACATTGTTAATCTTGGCACCACGTGACGAGATTGCCGTCCTGATATTCAAAACTTGGAACGGTGATAAGATATGCAAGACGACAAGAGGGCAATCATAGGATACTTGTCTCGGTCTTTCCTATGGTAATCTGGCGGCTTCAGAATATGGTATATTTATCAAGGCCAAAGACGGTGGTTGTTGCTCCTTTTTAAACTCCTTGTTCATTTGTATATCAGGTTAACCAGACTAATCAGGATGTAGTAGTGCCCGGACTAGTGCAACCGGATCGCCGGTGGGCAGATATTTGTGACACAAATACACAGAGCGAGACTAACCAGATAAGCGAGACTATCATACACATTACCATAACTACTCCCAAACAAGCTTTAGCTTTATCAGGAAGGGGAAGCAACTAAGCCTATCTAGTCTGATTACAGGCTGAAGCCGTGCAAGGTAGTCTGGTTGGCACCCTGCAAGGGAGTGTTCATCCATGGAAATTCCGCAGACTGGGCACATTTTTTTTTTTTTTTTTGGAGTCTATACGCCTAATCAACCTAAGGTTATGCGGCGCGACTGGGCACATTGAGGCCTGGTAATAGTACGAGGAACCCCTGTCCATGTATACTAATACGACTGTGTTTATTCGTACCCCCCACAAACCTGTGCGGAGGTAGTAGGGTTATTAGCGAATTGCTATATGACGTGCCCAAAACCAATTACTTATCCTAATATCGCAACCGGGTTTGGGGAAAACTCTTCGCTCGTAGCATTAGCCTTAATATGTTTGGTTCGGGCAGTGGAGTGGAATTTCCATGTGTGACCGATAGCTTGATTACAACTGGCCTGGTATCATCTTACTGTCAAACCTGTACCAAATATGCATGAGAGCAACTTTATTCTGAAATTCCACCTAGTCTAGTTTAATTCTCATTGGGGTTGTGGCAGTCGCAGTACCATAACCCTTGAATGGGGAGAATAGTATATGCAACTTGCGGATATCGCTAACATCTCTTAGCGAATGCGTGAGGCATTGTAAAAGGCTACCAATCTTCCCCGAGCACACAAATCATCAGGGTATTGTGCCAACCAGACTAAAGGTATTCGGGCCTAGAATCTATTTTTAGGCGATGCGTTCTATTTTTTGATAGCTTTTGTTAGAATGCAGTGCATGTCATTCCGCCCATACCTAGCTATACAGTCATTACCTTGCAACCCGCCTTGAGCCTATTCACCTAGCCTCTCACGTTGAGTT
>Ga0307511_10004676_pt1 | contig 13986 bp, 18 predicted proteins | sample 13_EM_MG_FD_200266 | JGI IMG/M metagenome (GOLD analysis project Ga0307511, IMG submission 200266) | Populus trichocarpa ectomycorrhiza microbial communities from riparian zone in the Pacific Northwest, United States - 13_EM | ecosystem: Host-associated > Plants > Roots > Unclassified | place...
GACCTTGGTCAGATGTGTGTTAACTTTGAATATGTCTTACAGGTAGTGGTAGGGCATATTTTAGTTGATTTGAATGCACCTCGCCCTGCTCAGCCTAGGCCATTCAATTGGTAGTGCTCAATGCTCATAATGCATAAATTTCGCCACGATAGCTTGCACTTTGCATTATGCACAGATGAGCAATTTTGAGTGGGTCCCAACTTGGTTCCAGGGAAATCTGATGCACTACCTATTTTATGCATGCATGCCTAATGCATTTTGATGTAGTCTACTGTATTAATGTCAACACAGATGGACTTAGAGAAGTGTGTGGTTATGGGGTGGGGGTGGGGGTGTGGTAAGCAGTAGATTGGAAGCTCTGCATACGAAGGCGAAGAAACCGTGGAACGATGAAACGGCAGGGATGAGAAAGGGCTGGAGCAGGTAGTAGTTCTATGGGTAGCTCTATTAGCAATAAATACTAGACAAGTCTCTGCTGGCTGTTTGTCACTATTGTGAAGTGTTTATACTCTGTTGTTCATGTACGGCGAGTGTGTTATCATCGACCTTGCACGGACAGTACGGGGACATGTTGCGTGCAGTGTGAGTAGTGCTGATCAGTGATAAAATGAAATGGTGCTGTCTAACTTCTCTTTTCAGAAAACCGAAGAATGCCCGCTCTAAACGGGCATTGGAGGCTAGAGAACCTAAGGAAGTCGAAGACGAGCGGACGATAGTGTTCGTGCAAGGGACGAAGACAGGAGAAATCGTCGACAAGACAACGAAGGAGCTGGTATGCGTGTCTTTTATCTTTCAAGCGCACGATCAGACTTATTTTGCAGATGGCACTCAAAAGACCGCACGCGATCTCTTTTTCAAAAAAGAACACTATCCACCCGTTTGAAGACGCGTCGTCGCTCGAATTTTGGGCACAAAAAAATGACGCATCCATGTTTGTCATTGGTCAGTCCACAAAAAAAAGACCTGCAGGAATCATCATCGCGCGGACCTTCGACTCGAGAGTATTGGACATGTGCGAGCTCGGTATTGACAAATTTGTTAGCATGTCAGAGTTCAAGGTTCGGCTCCATTCTTCAGAGAACCTAGGTCAAGTATCTGACAAGTTGCGTTGTATAATAGACGCCAAAATCGACGCCAGGGCACAAACCTATGCTGCACTTCGCTTCTGACCTTTTTGACACCCATCCGCGTTATATCCAACTCAAGTCACTGCTAATAGCCTTTTTCAACGGCGAAGTCATAGAGTCCATATGTCTCCCGGGATTAGAACATGTGATAAGCGTGAGCGTTGCTCCTTTAAAAAATCTACAGACAACCTCTGTTCCGCTTGGTGGTGCGCAACAAGACGATCCTAAAAATCTACCGAAAGTACATCTACGGACGTACACGATCAAACTCCTCCCGTCAGGGACGCGAGTGCCACGCGTTGAGCTTTTAGAGATGGGTCCCTTTATAGACTTTTCGTTACGCCGACACCAAGAAGCGGATTCGGAGATGTGGAAAGCGGCGATCAAGAGGCCGAAATTGCAGAAAAAGGACATCGAGCGGGGATTGGGGAAGAAAAAGAAAAACTTGGAGGTGGATGAGATGGGCGACTTGAGAGGTCGGATCCACATCGCCAAGCAGGATCTTGGAAAGCTTCAGACACGTAAGATGAAGGGGTTGAAGGTGCTGCCAAGCGAGCACGGAGACACGGACGAAAGCGAATCAGAGGACGAGGAAGTATTGCCGCGGAAGAGACGGAAAGGAGGTCCTGAGGCCTGATGGTTCTGGCGTGTTATTGTATGGGCTGTGCATGTATCAGCATCTAGTTATCCTGTTGTCATATCCGTCTGATACTTTCGCGGCGGCATCCTTGAGGCCGCCGTATGTAGCGGCGTCAGAGTGCCCTGCTTATGTAATGAGCTTCTCCCCAGCTGGTTGAATTGAAAATTCTCCGTGATCAAGTTCTTCACGTCTCTCGTTACTCGCAATACCCAGCGTAGAAACTTTGCTCGTCATCGTGGACGACGCCGAGCACTGATACGCGAAGCAGTGAAAAGAAGCTGGATTCTTGTTCCTGACACTCCTTTCTTGAACCGAGATGTCGCTCCCCACAAGTGAGTGGTGGCAGGAATTGATGTGATAGACCGCTGGGCTCATCAGATTCACAGGTGGTGTGCCGGCTTCTAGCAGCACTGGGTATGTATCTTGATGTCTACTATGTCAACTGTAGACTGACGCGATGTCGGCAGAGGCGGACCTGCACCCGCTACCACTTCCAACCCAGCACCTGCTCCGTCCACTAGTTCGGCAGCTCCTACCAGTCCTACGTCGCCTTCTTCGCAGACGAGTTCTTCGGCGGCATCGGCGTCTCCAACTGCTGGTGTTACATCCGCGTCAACGCCTACCTCAGCGACTTCAAAGGCATCGACGACCTTAGCGCAGCAAACGTCGACAGTCGTTGTGCCGACCACGATTACCCCTACGCCGACGCAGTTCGAAACGACATCTGGTGGGGTTGTGGTGACGATTTTCACATCTGTCACTCCTTCCATAACGTCGTCGACGAGTCCGCATAGCTCATCCACCTCGTGAGTATCCATCCCAACCAAAGTGGTCATTGGGGGCTAATTTTTACTTGCAGATTTTGGAGCAACACGGGCGCAGTTGCTGGGGTATTCAGCGTCGTTGGAGTGATCGGCTTGGCTCTCGCCATTTTACTCATTACGACTGCCGTCCGTCGACGGCGTGCCATTCAATTCGACAAGGAGATCGCCGCCGCGGCTGCTGAGGCTGCGGCTTCTTCTCGTTCTCCCTTTGATGACTTCTCTGAACCTAGTCCTGGTGGTTATGGATACTCCGACAATAGCCACGGCACATTTGCCCAACCACCTATGCGGCCCGCTGAATCATACAGCATGAGTGAGCTGTCGCAATACGGCCCTTATGCTGCTGGGGGCGCAATGGCAGGTGGTGGAGCTGCTTTCGACGCAGCCAGGAACAGGAAAGGGAGTGAGGTCGGTGCACCAGGTATCGCAGGCGTCGGTGCGGGCAACTTGGCTCGTGAGCCGAGTCGCCGTGCACCCTACCACGCTTTTGCTGGTCCCGGACCTCAAGATTTACATGACCCCTCGGCGAATACTCGGTACCCACGTAGCACGCTGACGCAAGATCCTGTCCTCGAGGCTACTGGCCTAGCGGGTACTGGAGCAGTAGCCATGGCTGGCAATACTGGCAATGCACAAGTCAATCGGAGGCCCTCTGAATATACCTATAATACCCACCGGAGTGGTCGTTCTCAAGGATATGGATCGTCCAGTGATGGTGGACATCCGACTCAGTTGCAGCCAGGATATCAATCTGATGGATTCCCACCCCAGCGCAATAACTCTCGCACGATTGCTGGCATGGCTGATCCTTATGGTGGCTATGTACCCGAACCGTACCCAAAACCCGTCAGCCCGCCGCTTCCTAATCCGCAGTCGTCATCGCCGTCACCGCCTGCTAATGACTATGGTCATACCTCCTTTGAAAATGAGGATCGGTACCACGAGAGCGGCTCGCCTATTCCTCCACCTGCAGAGAATCGCATGAGCTTCCAGGATGAGGACGATTACAGCCAGGGACCTCGTGTTTTGAGAGTGAGTAAACATTTTTTTTGTAATCTCCGCGTTGTTGATCGCCGTCTTTCTGCTAGGTCACAAACGCATGAACATGACTGCAACACAGCACACGGCTGAAGGGCTGTATGAGTGAAGATAAAATTGACAATATCGTTGCTTTCGTTTTACCTCTTCTGTACCAGCTCGTTTTCCTGGTTAGTTATCCTGCCCGCCCACTCATTTTGTTTATTTGTATGTAGAGGGCCCACAGATGAGACTTCGTTTTATGTATAAAAAAATGCTAACCTGCTACATAATTTATCTTCTAACACTATCGTTGAACTGGTTTTGCAAAATCCAAATACCATCATGCTGTGATCCGCGTTTTGCAACTCTGCCTTTACAAAGCCGGTGCAATGATGTTAGATAGTAAGTACATACTACATACTCTATCCATCTTGATGTTACATGTGGTGTACGTACGTGCAGTTTTCATGTCAGGATTACAAGGCAACCGCTTGAACTGTATCATCAAACTTACCCCTCGTGGTATGTTCATCCTGGACAACCATATTGGCAATTATTAGCTTCTCATGAAGGCATGCGCATAAAGCACTCATTACTCACATGCGGCTGCCTTATGGTGCCCTTGGCTGGCACCAAGAGTGGTGTTCGGAAAATGCCCCCCAGAGCAGATCTAGGGGCATGGGTTCATAGTAATATCTGGGCGGCCCCAAGATGAATCCAAATTGCCTCTTCTCCGGGATCTGTCAAATTCCAGCCACATCCCAAAGGCGGAGAAGACAGTCAAAAGATAGAGGACATCGAATATGGTCGTTTTCGAGCCATAAGCAGAGGGTGCGGCGAAGATCGCATAGAAGAAAGCCTAGAGCGCATTGCTACTGCTCCAGGTGACTTGCACCCAACGAATTTGAAAGAAAGACGCGAAACAAAACCCAGGTTGCAGTGAAGATAGGTGTTCCTTCTACATAATTGATTCCCTGTTGATATTATGCACCTTGGCTTATAAAAGTCCCCATGTTCAGGCAACCTGGTGGCCACATGATTTCTGCCAATAAGGCGAGAACAAAGGCTGAAGCTGAGAACCGCAGAGCTGGAATAGCCAAGCTTGAACTTGAAGCCTTCGGTGAACTTCACAACCTTGGGATGATTCAAAGGACGTGGATACTTGCTCCGCCCTCGTTATGAACCTGGTTGGGGGGCAAATGCCTTGACTATGTGGTTTTGCAGACAACGAACGTGATGATCATCCCACTGACTTACGAAGTGAAACCTTCCATCATTCTTGATTGTACACGGATTTCATATGGTGCATATGTCGTCTTCTCTTCAACATTATATCCAGGTCGATTCACCCGTACGAAATCGAAATTGGTCGGCTTCAAACCATGAAGATCGGGTTCCGCCACTCGTTGTGTTCTCACTATTTATGACGTTCTCTCTGTTCCGGATGACCAGGACGAAATGATTATATCCCGTTATAGCATTAATACACAGAGCCGCCATTCGGTATCATTCGGGAGACGTAGAGTGCCTTCGACAGCTATTCGAAGTCAGTTCACGAATGGGGTCTGCAATTCATGCACAAGTATCGGGTTGGTCACTGGTACTAAGGTAAGTTCCCAACCGTCATCTTCATTATGATCCGAAATTGCCTAAAGGGATATTATGGACCCAAATATCATGATAGACACCAGTGCCCTCTTCATTCACGCGTTCCACCCCACCTCTTCATTCACGCGACTATTCTGGCTTTGCGAGGTATAAAACTTGTAGGGAACGACCAGTGTGGTACTAATACCTCATCGATTTTGGCCTGTCCCGTCGATACGACCACTCCTTGCCTACCCCCTGGAGATCGGGGAGGGGGCAAATTCCTGAGTTTCAAACCCCCGCTAACCCCCGCGACCCATTTGCGACCGACATCCCCTATACACCCCACCTCCCTCTACCCCCGGAACACGATCAGAAAGGGTTTTGTTGATTAGTAGATTCACTTCACTGTCAGATAACCCGATCTTATCCATTGGCCGGGCGAAGGCTAGCTTCGAGTTTATGGGCCCTCTCCATTACCGACATGGTACAAGACCATCCGTCCAAGCGACCAAAAATGGACGAAGCAGTTAGGCGATTTAAGTCTGTTACTGGGCCGCCGTGAGCAAGGTTTGAGCACGGGGAAGTTATGCTCTCGTATTGGTCGCAAAATGGAGGCCGTTATGGAGACTATTTATCTTATGATTTTATACTGGAGTCACCGACCTAAATATCAATATCTCGCAAGGCATATACCTGCAATTCTGCGCCCCGTAACTCTAGAAAGCGCCGATCTACTACGAAAAGTGACGGGATGTGGAGTTGTCGGCGGATGTAGCAGATGTCTAGCCTGGAGCCCGATTGCTTATCTGTTATCTGACCTCGGCGGCGGCAGATTCTGGAGATCAAAATCGAGTGTAACTAATACATTGCATTTCTGAAATACAGTACAAAAAGTAAATTCAACGAGTGTGCGTGTGTCAGGAAGACTGCGAGAAAGAGGCACTCTCAGCGTTTTGGGTCACGGCTACGAGCGAAGATGTCAAGAAGGTAGATACAAAGGGTGAAACATTGAACTCACCACCATCGCTGTGGTGATCCCCAATGTTGATCGATAATCTCTTGAGGGTTGGGCTACGAGCGTCAACACCCGAAACTGATGAGGACGAAATATGACAGTTTTCGATGTAGGTTACGCTAGTAACGTTGGGGCTTGTACTGCTACTAGAGCGAGGGGCTCCAACACTTCCGCTCGATGATGAAGTAGATGTACAAGCAGGGTCGATGGCTGTTTTGACGTGGAAGCCCAAAATTTACATCAGAGATGAACATCCATGTCGTTTGCGGCTTACTTGGTGCACTGTCATCGACCGCGCATGCTGAATCATCGAATGGGTTTGGCTGCATCAGGAGATTGACAGTTTCTTCAATCATACCCCTCAATTTGACATCTATATCTCCGTCACATGGTATTGCAGTTCTTTTTGTTCCGTAGAGCTATCTCCCCCTGCGTGTTATTACTGTAAGGCACCTCGAATGGAAAGTTTGGAAACATACTTTCGACCGGCACTGCACTCCCTGGTATCACTGAAAATTGACTCGTGGATAATTGGGTATGTCGTCTCAGCATTTCCGAAGTAGTCTGCAATTTCGATCAGCAGGGGGGACTATGCAATCGGAGTTTGCAAGTTACCTTTGCTCGACGACGAAACTTAGAGGTCGCGTCGATGAATAACCGATTCTCGCGGTAACGTGCAAAGGTTTTGAAAGGGTTCAATGTTTTCTCCCGTTCGTCAATTTTTTTCATGATTGCTACCAATCTGCCGGCGATGAAACCTTCAGATGCAGCGCTACCTACCAGTGCAAAAAAACGTACTGGTCGTATCGTGTTTTCATGTCCCGGTAAGTCTTTTGATAATTAGGACGTTCGTCCGCCATATTCTTTATCTTGATGATCTCATCCAGCGTATACTCAAGATACACCTCGCCTGCATTCAACACAGTGCTGTCCCTCACGAGTGGGAAGATGGTTGGATGATAGTCGGACGTTCGCCCGAGACGGAGTTGAACGAAGATCGTTTGGTGCTTCTTAGACGACGACATTCAACGGGAATACCTCTGTGTTTCCTCCTCCCAGCTCTTACTAAGTAGACACGAGAATAATCGATGAGAACTTTGCTCTGTTAAGATATCGATCGGCGATTTCCGGCGCAACCTCACAGGCGGGGATATATCACGCAGATGGGACTCCTCGGACATGAGGAGATGGTGGGCGTCGAGGATCAAGATGTTATTCCTCTGTGTAAGCCACTATGATATCATACGTATTATATAAGCGGGAAGCTCTTGCACGGCTCAAGGCCAGCTTATGTACCATGTTCAACTGCTGGAAGTCGCGGAGATACTTGTTTTCCAAACAAGGAAAGCGCAAGCAAGGTGTTGTCGGTTCATATTTATATATGTTTGGTTATGCTCAGATATCCCAGTGCGCTACATTGGCCATGGTCTCTACCAAGAAGGCGAGCGCAAAGGCTGAAGCCGAGAACCGCAGGGCTGCGAGGGCCCAGTGCGAACTAGAAGCCTTCGGCGAAGCCCAAACACCTTGGGATGGTGGTTTGGTGGAATACGAGACGTGGTGGTCACAACATTACGAATGGCTAAGGGAACAAGGGTATCTGCTTCGACCACGTTATGCACCTGATTGGGTTCCATCCTGGCAGGGAAAAGATATGGATACATTCATGTATGAGGACGCGAGAGTGTCTGAGGTAGGTAAGCTTCAACGCCAACAATCTAACCCATCTCAATTATGGAGCAAAGCTTCCCAATATACTTGATGCTACACGCATTTCAGATAGAACATACGTTGTCCTCAAAATCGTTTCCAAGTTGCTTCATCCGTTCGAAGTCGAAATTGGACGAATTTTCTCGTCTAAACCATTACGATCGGATCCCGCCAACCATTGCATACCTATTTATGACGTTCTCTCTGTTCCGGACGACAAGGACAAGGAAATTATAGTTATGCCATTACTCCATGAATACACATCGCCGCGATTTGACACCATTGGGGAGGCGGTGGAGTGCTTTCGACAGTTATTCGAGGTCAGTTCACTCAACACTTGAGGATACATTCTTCACGAGTGAGCAGGGTCTACAATTCATGCACAAACATAGAGTTGCCCACCGGTATGTTCCCAACCACCCCCCTCTATATAATCTGAAATTGCCAAAAGGGATTGCATGAGCCTAAATATCATGATGGACGATGAACTTTTCATCGGCACATTCCACCCAATCGATCCCCTTATGAAACGCGATTTCTCGGGCTATATAAGGAACAAAACCCGTACAGAACGGCCTGTGAAGTATTACTTCATTGATTTTGGCCTGTCCCGTCGATACGACAACTCCATTGCCCACCCCCTCGAGGTTCCGATATGGGGAGGCGACAAGGAGGTTCCCGAGTTCCAAAATTCCAATGAACCCTGTGACCCATTCGCGACTGACGTCTTCTACATCGGGAACGCGATCAGGAAGGATTTCGTTGATGTATGTCCTGTTCAATGTCGGATAACTCGCTCTAATCTTTTGGCCAGCCTAAGGATGGCTTCGAGTTTATGCAACCCCTCATCAGTGACATGGTACAAGAGGATCCGCCTAAACGGCCGAAAATGGACGAAGTGGTTATGCGATTCGAAATTATCAGGAAGGGTTTGACCACAGTGAAGTTACGCTCTCGCGTTGCTGACAAAACAGAAACCGCAGCGGAGACCACCTATCTTACTGTTTTACACTGGAGTCACCGACTTAAATATCTGGCAAGACGTATACCTGCAGTTCCCAACTAATGACCCATGTGCAATCGCGCCATGCTCTTTGTCCATGATTCTGTCTTATTAGATATACCCTCATGTGGGCAGCAGTCTCATTGATCTTTCTTTCAGTTTGTTGGAATTCATTCACAATGCTGTGCACTATGGGAGGCTTGGTTGCCACTTTCTCTTCCAAAAGAGTGACTCTTCCTGACAGCTTCCTGTCAGTTCCCACTTGGTTCAGCACCGCTGTGTGACGTTTGACCTTCATACCCTCATTTACTTCGTGTATAACCTGAGAACGCGCTCTTGAACCACCCAAATTGATCAGAGACGATATACCACGGTCGCCAGTGCTCGAGGACTATTGGCCACTGGTCCTGGATCACCGAGCCTTTGAAGTGGATCGTGGCGATTGTAGTGGAGGTGACTTAGGGTCTGGGAGTTGGAGATGCGAAACGGCCAGAAGCCACGCACACGCATCGAGTGGGCACTGAGACGTCCCGAGCGTCGAAACGGACGTGAATGAGACTGTAAATACGAAAGAACACACCGAAAGAAGGCGAAACCGCCAGACTCACCTATTGAAGCTGCAAGGCAGCACTCAGATGGTCCGAGCAGCATCGGAGACCGCACAGACTCGGGCCGAGCATCCATATGGACATGCACAGTATTGGAAAGGACACGGAAACGGCTGAGAACATGTCGACGAACGTCAGAACACGTCGAATCGAGTCGAAGAAGCAAAACTCACCTAACGCACAAACATTCAAGGCGCCCGAGCATACATATCGATGAAGAAGGGTTAGCGCAGACCATATCGAAGTAGACGGAACCGCTTGTAACATGTGCAATGGGATGCTCTCTCATAAAAACAGACTCATCTATTTTGGTTGAGGTATGCGCCAAGGCAAAGCGACGCCTGTTCGTTGGAATGACCGGGCGGCGCTGGCGTCGGAAGTTGGGGGGGAAAGGGTTATTGGACATGCTGCGACAGCGCGTGCACCGTCTTATGTGTCCAGGAATTGGGAAATGGACGGTGGAGGAGAGTGGTAGCCCCCCGACAGGTTGTGAGGCTGAACGAGCCGCGACATCGTACCCACGGTACCTAGCGGGAAACCCAGCACATCAAACAGAAAATTGTTCATATTCACAATATACTTCTATTGCGACGTAGTGTACTCCCGGGTAAACCAAGCACTGGATGTTTCGAAGCCTTCCGGGGGAACTGGATCCGACTATTAATTACCGTCCGAGTTAAAACGTCAACATTTTCTCTTCTTGGGGAAACGAAGAATGAGTGCGCACGCACCTTTTGCCCGCGGACATGTCCAGTCAGCCGTTTGTCGCGCTCCATCATCATTTGGTCCCATGCGTCAATGTTGTATCGAACGGGCTGGTTGTGATAAACGGTCAATGTCGTGTGTGCAGTAGAATAGATAACTGTGAAAAAATACGGACTTTGCCCTGGTTCTGGGCCATCTTGGAGGTGTTCAGAAGGGTACCGGCTGCTGCGAACATCGAGGTAAGCAGGCCTGGTAGAAAAAAGTACGGTGCGGATGTAAGTCTTCGTGTCTCCTGTCTACGGACGAGCGGGAGATGATATAGGGCGCACCAAATGGTATCAATGCCTCCCATGGCACAGGCATCTTGTGTTAGCTGTTGCTATGTAGTAGCGATGAGTTGTTCGCACCAACTGGAGCGTTGAGCGCGGCTACTGGTGGCTGTGCAGAATCCGGCTTGCTCCGGCGTTACTCCAGCCGAGTCCATGATGATGTTGGTGGACAGATACTGACATAGTCTACTGACAGAGTAGCAAGGGCGTGCAACCAGATTCACTCTAATGGCGAAAAACCTACGTACTACCCTTCTATCATTGTGTAGTAGGGAGTACATAGCAACATGCTAGAGCTGACCAACCAAGACCTGTAATATGGTACGAAGTAGCAGCAGTACTTGGTAATCGTACGACATCACGAACGTTTCGGGGGGGAATCGAAGCAAGAACCTGTCTGGTGCGGATGCGATCGTGCACAAGGTGTGACATACCGGCGAGGTGAGAAGATCCTGTCAATCTCGACTATCGGACGAGCACCCCACTAGCACGCACTAACGTCGTCAACAATGCCAAGAACCACGATAGGCTGTCCGCTGAACATGGCACGTTGGGCAGGCGCCAAAGCTTACTAAGCCGTACTAGGCTGTTGCCAAGTGTCACAGGGGTTAGCAGCACGTATACGCAGTGTTCCAGGACAAGAGACGTACCCCTGCAACTGGATTTGACCCTCCCTCATTTCCGCCGCCGCTTCCACTCCCACCCGCGCCGACGCTCCCTGTGGACCCTGATGACAGGTGGTGTTGATGACCCTGGTGCTGGTGCTGATGAGCGAGGCCAGCGATTCCATCCTCCCTCGGCACAATATCTATTAGGAAATCGAACTGGTCTGACTTTGCCAGTGCTTTTGCGATGTCTGCACGCGAGAGTGTTCGTCGTTTGTTGGAGTCTGCGATAATGAATGCGCGAGCGGTTATTTCTGCAATGAAAACTGCATTATTGGTTAATATAAATATCATTTTTCCCAGTGAGAAAAGGTGGGTCGCACTTTCACAGGCTTTACAGAATAATATGGGAGCATCCGCTGCAATCATCTGAGTCTGGGTGTCAGCGAGACGAGGGGGGTACAACAAGGGACGAGATACCTTTACATCAGGATCACTCTTCATGACCTTTTTAATCCTTGCGAGTGGCAGCGGGGGGTGTCTATAATCCGGTGTTTCCTGCTCAGCAGCATCGACCTGTCTCTGCCAGAACGAACGGAGGAGCTCGTTGAGTGGTTCACCAGGCTGGACATACGGTGTTGAGGGGGACATTGGAAGTCGCCGATTCGGAGTGATTTGTCGTGGTGAGAAGGAACAAGAGGAAATTGAGAGGTGTCAACGGTTACTCGTTATGTTGTATTGAACCCTAACCTGAGTCTAGGGTCTTACCGTGAGAGAGAGAATTCTAAATTTATATCCCGCGGTCTTATCGTGAGAATTCAGCGGACTATTCGTCGGTCGGGGCATTTGCTAGATACGACTACCAACGACGATATTTCTGGGTCTTTCTCAACCAGCTCGTCCGCGGAGATGATGGAGCGAATCCGACTGCGAATTTCTTGCGGATCCGCGACTCGACGTCCACCTTCCTAATCTGGCCCATCCCCGTCTGCTGTGTCCGCTGTCGACCACAGATCCCCGACATGTCACTCGCTGTCCTTTACCATGCCACACGACAGAGTAAACCAACACAAGCGAATCGACTTTCCCCCGTTCCCCCCTCCCCCACCCGGTGTCGTCATCACCCCTTTCAAGGACTTCATCCCCGCGGGATATGCTCGCACTGTGGATGAGCAAGGCAAGGTCATCGAGGTAGACGCGCATGCCGGTCTGCCCACCGTAAAACTCGCTACAGAGGAAGAAGCCCTCCAGCGACAGAAAGAAAGAAAGAAACGAAGACATGCAGGACAATGCACCGATGCGAATGGCAGACTTATCCCCTGGTGGGAGGAATGGGAACAAGGCGAGCACGAGCGCACCATGAGCGTCTCCTTTCGTGATGGGTGCGTGCGTTTGTATATATGCGTTGTCTGCGCGGGATTGAGCGTGTGTCAGCACCTTTCCATGTTTTGCGGATCGCGTGCATCAGGCTACCGATGACTTCAGAGTCGGACGGCCGTGGCCACAGATTGCGCTTGGTGTGCGATCTATCTGGGATCACGTACGCACTCTCATATCATGCTCCCACTAGTACTCACCTACCACTTGCCCAGTTCCGCATTTACCTAGGTCTCCTGACTTCGATGCCCGTGTATCGCAGACCCAAAGCAAAGGGGCGCAGATTAGACCATCCAGATGTTGGCTACGTCAACGAGCCGTCAGAAGACGAAGCCGATCATGATATGCCCCGAGCAAGGCATACGATTAACCTGTCCATTGTACAGGACACACTGGAACAGACTGCCCAGCCCGGTAAACAACTCGAACCGGATAATTTCGAGGAATCGAGTGAACAGAAACAGTTGTTTTGTGCGTTTACTGACGATATCGAGAAAGGCATCATGATTTTTTTCGGCGCGTATATGCGCGATTCGAATTTGATATGGTGGGTGAACTTCACCCACCCCATTCTACGCTTTTCAGTTCTTATCGAATTTAGGTCCGAACCCAACCTATTCATCGCACCCACCGTTCTCCATTTCTTCCTTCGCTTCATGCTTCGAAACGACGTCTTCTACGATTCCCCTTCCCACACCGATAATCTCATCCGCGCGATCAGCGTCGCAGAGCTGGCGATTAAAGAGCTGCCACTCACTGCCCAGATCGGACAGGCTCTTCCTGGGAAATTCGATCTGGCGTGTAGAGAGCACTGGGGAAGAAGAGGGAATCGAAGTGTACATATCTCAGCTGTGGATCCCGTCGTAGACCGGGCGCGCAACGAGGACTCTTCAGGTGCACCCGATGTGGATGCGGGTGTTCCTCCTACATCCGCGACATCTGACGATACCGAGGGCAACTTTCAGACGTGGTCCTCATGGACAGACGTTTCAGTTCCATCGTTATGCGATATTTTAGGTCAGACGCAGTTTACGCATGAATACGCACCGTGGATCGTCGAGCACTCCACGCGCCGTATCCACGCTGTGATCCCTCCAATGCACCAGGACCAACACGATGTCGCAGAGTTGGGATCGGAAGGCGTAGGGGCCCTCGAAAGGCGATTTGCAAGGGTGATACTGCACCCGTGGGTCCTCAGCGAGAACGAAGCCACCGAGGAGTTTCAAGCGCCAGTTGTTGTTCCTGTACCGTGTACGTGTGGGCCCAGCGACCGTGATCCGAACCTCCCCGCACCCGCATCCACCCAGGAGCACGCACATACGCATGGACATGGACGGGGGAAAGAGCATGACCCATATCGCGACGCAGTCACGCTACTAGTTGAGCCGTCGCATGTACCGCTTCTGAGTGTAGGTATGGGTCTGAGCGGGACGTGG
>Ga0307511_10004677_pt1 | contig 13985 bp, 14 predicted proteins | sample 13_EM_MG_FD_200266 | JGI IMG/M metagenome (GOLD analysis project Ga0307511, IMG submission 200266) | Populus trichocarpa ectomycorrhiza microbial communities from riparian zone in the Pacific Northwest, United States - 13_EM | ecosystem: Host-associated > Plants > Roots > Unclassified | place...
AGCATATAGTATTTATGTGTGACCTTTTTTAAAAATATGTTTCTTACACATAGAAGGTGCCATGATTGAAATAAATCAAACCCTTCAAGTAAAAAAAAAAATTCATTTTTACGAGGCTTGCACAATAAAAATAATCAATTCCTTTTTTCCGTAATAAAACATAATTAATTCTATGTGTATGGCCATAATCAAGGGATAATTTCATGTTGATGGAAAAAAAAAAAAGGTTCGAAATCGTCAATGATTGAAGGGGAAACATTGGCGTGCCGCCCTCCTTAACCACGGAAGAAGAATGTGTTTTTAAAATTGCAAAAAGAGCCACGAACGTTTCTACATTTATAGAGAACTCCCCAAAAGATTATAATATTCGTAAAAAGAGAAGCTGAAAAGGACGCTGAGAGACAGCAACCAAATCTCGATAAAAAGCCGCTGTAGATAAATAAAACAGAATTCCACCCTCCAAAAACTCCCAAACAGACTCTGCTTCTCTTCTCTTCTTCTTCGATTTCATTTTCAGCTAATCTCATTGAAATCGTAAAACGGAATTGATTTCCTATTCTTTCTACCATAGTAAGCTGAGCTGAGTCATTTATAAAATAAAAATAAAGATCCGTTTTCTCAGAGAATTCATTTCCTCCTCTCTCTTTCTGGATCCATTTTTCAGGTAAATAAATATTACGGCTCAAACCGAATTCACCGCTTATTTATAACAATTCACATTCTATTTGAGTTTGTGATTGTTTCTTTGTCGTTTTAGGTGTTCGTTCGTTCGTTCGTTGATGGTCATCTAATCTCCTTTTATATAACACCTGATCATTTCTTTCGAAATTCAATCCGGTAAGATATACATATATATATATATTTTCAATTCTACAAGCTCTGTTTGGTAACTAAGAAAATAAAAAACCGATTGAAAAGAAAAAAAGAAGAAGAAATGAAATGGAATTCTTGCTAAGCGAAGTCTGTTTTCTGTGTTTGCTCACCGTTGTTCAAGAGTGCGTAAGTAAGCTCAGTTTTATTTTATTTTTTTGTTCTTGCGTTTTCTCGGTAACCAAACAGCGTCGGACAGCTCGCTCCTTGCTGTAAAGTTTATTGCCAGGAAATAAAATTTGCTTGTTGATAATGATTAAGTTTATTTGATGTTTAAATAAATAAAAATTATTATTTGAAGTTAATAAATGTCTCCTGTATTATAATTTATATATGTCAGCACGTTTCAAAAACAAAATAAAACAATAGAAGAAGAGGTAATGTGATTAATTTTGTCATATTGGAAACTGATTGCTGCTTTGATTAGTTGTGTGGAATGGTTCAAATTAAGTGGCTTATGATAATACGAAACTGATAAGCAGACAGCGATTAGCAAGTCAAAGATGATTGATGACTTGTCTAATCTGATTTTTCCATCCTTGTAAGTCAATAATTAGTGTCAAATGTTTGGTAAAAGTAATTATTTGTACAGAACCGATTCCCTTTTGTTCTTTAAGCTGAATATATGCAACTGGAGAGATTTGATTTCCTTCTCCTATTTTTTTATATTAAAAATAGGTAGTTTTTTTTTTTTTTAAATCATGGATTAATTGGAAGACATTTGAAAAAATGGGGCTTATTTGGCTATCAATTGAATGCATCTCCTTATTGGCTAATATACCTTAACTGTTCTGAGGTGTATCATGCACTTGTTTGCTTTGAAATACCTGAAATGGCAGATACTAAGTTTAACTTGGAGATTTTGACAATCCAAGCAGGCATTCGTTTCTGCATTTTTCATACGTGCCTTTTAAGATTGCATGTCAAGTTGCTTTCGTGTGATACGAATCCACATTGCATTTCCCACGTAATCCGTGTCTCACTAAGCTGGTCCGATCATTTTCAATTGTCTGCATTTTCCTCGATATTTGGCTATGCAATGAGGATTGTCAGCTATGCTTCAAATAGCATTTAAGACTGACTTGTGTTGTTCTCTTTTATGTTTGACAAGTTACTTGTCTATATGCTTTGACATGGTAAGAAATTGGCAACAGTTCGAAATGTCTAATACTATCCTTGTAAAACTGCATCTGAAGGTTTGTAGAGAGCTATATTCTTTGTGAAAATAAGGTGGAGTGTGATGCTTGATTAATTTCCATTTTCTTTCCTTTTTATTCTTCCGGATCAAAACTAGAATTGTCATTGGTTTATTTGAATACAAGTTCTTGCAACACTATTCTTGTGCCTTTCCCTTCTCTCACTCAAGTTGTGTGCCTTTTCTTTTTTGGCAGTAAGAAATGGTTGCCTTTGGGAAAAAGCTGAAGGAAAGACAAATTCAAGAATGGCAAGGGTATGTTTGACATATCAGAACTTTCTGATAAGCATTGTCTACTGTCGGTTCATTTTATTGGCAAAGAACACCCCTCCTCTTTGATTGACATCATCTTTTAGTTTCAATGATGTTGGGTTTAATTGCTTTTTTTTCCCCTTCTGGGTTGATTCTATGTGGAGATGGCAAACGATGCTTAAGTTTCATGTATTTGATTTGGAGTCATTAATCCATCTTCTGCGGGGATGTAAAATTTACTACTTTAGTGCGACTTTGGTAAGATTTATAATTATATTTTTAAATAAAATCAGGAAACCAAAACAAATTTTGGGCTTTCTTCCCAGTATTTTTCAAATTAAAATCACACATTTACATGTAGGTCATTAGATCGATAGCAGAAGAGAAATTTAGAGGGTGGTACAGTTGGTGTGGGAATTGTTTCACTTGATTAAGCATGTCACCACTATGTTGTTGCGGCATCCTGGTGGTGACAGTATGAAGTCCAGTGTTCTTGTGCACCATAGTGTATAATTGTGAAGCATTCTCTTTATGCTCCCTCAAGGTTTGTGTTTTTATTTGTTCATGGATCTGCTTTCTTGTAGATACTATATCAACTACAAATTAATGAAGAAGAAAGTTAGACAGCATGCTCAACAAATTGAAGTTGGAACACAGGATCGCCGGCATGTACTCAAGGATTTCTCAAGAATGTTGGATAATCAGGTATAGAGAAATAATTTGGTACTATAATGTACATATTAATGTATAATGTGTGTGTTTTGTTTTGCGCGAAGTGTGTTGCAACTGTATGTTACATCAGAATTCATAAGCCTCTTGTCAATATGATGCTTTCTGATGTCTTCTGGACAATTCCAAATTCAGTCCCTCACTCGAGGCCGAAACAAAATGTTTTGTAACACGTTTTTGCAATACCAATTTCAGATAGAGAAGATTGTTCTTTTTCTCTTGGAACAACAAGGGCTGCTTGCAAGCAGGATAGCCGAGCTTAATGAGCAGCAGGAGGCTCTTCAGCAGCAGCCAGATATATTTGAAATATCCCAGTTACGAGAAGCTTATAGAGAAGTGGGACGAGATCTTTTAAAGCTTCTTTTTTTTATTGAGATAAACGCCATTGGTCTTCGTAAGATACTGAAGAAGGTTGATAAACGGTTTGGATATAGATTCACTGATTACTATGTCAAAACCCGTGCCAATCATCCCTACTCTCAGCTGCAGCAAGTGTTCAAGCACGTGGTAATATGCCTAAGTCAGTGGCATTCACTATTTTTCTTCTTATTCTGATGCTTGAAAAACTTTCTAGTTGGACCTTTTCCGTTAATATTCTTTCATTTCCAGAAATAGAACCATAGATTTTGAGTTAATGAGTTTCTACTGAATATCAATAAAATTGCAGGGTCTAGGAGCTGTTGTTGGAGCCATATCACGCAATCTGCATGAACTTCAGGAACATCAGGGAAGCTACTTATCGATTTATGATCAGCCCGCTCTTCCCTTCCAGGTTTCCTTTGGTTTCCATAATCCATTTCCTTTTTGAAAGTTCCATCAAATCATGTTGAAGCTTTATATTTTGGTGTTGCAGCGGCCATAAGGTTTGTACTGACCAAGTCACCATGATGTTTGCTGGTGTTAATATGCAGGATCCTGTTGTTGATTCAATGAAAGCAGCAGTTGACAGGCTAACCCACTCAACAAACTTCCTCAACTTCTTGGCACAACATGCACTCATTATGCAAGAAGAGCTACCGACTTTTGAGGAACCTGTTGATGATCAAAAATACCATTTTATATCACTTCTCTTAAACTTAGTCAACACATTTCTTTATATGGTCAATACATATATTATTGTACCTACAGCAGATGACTACTCTATGAGCCTTGGAGCCGCAGCAACAGTTTGTGGTATTGTGATTGGATCAATGGCTGTTGCACAGGTGTTTTCTTCAGTATATTTTAGTGCTTGGTCAAATAAGTCATACTTCAGACCTCTTGTATTCAGCAGCATTGTTCTTTTCATCGGAAATGCAATGTATGCATTGGCATATGACTTTAATTCAATAGCTGTTCTCTTACTTGGCCGTGTTTTCTGTGGGTAAGTAATCCTCATCCTTTTCCTTGTCTTTTAATGTCTGATTACATGATGAGAATAATTTCACTAGGTGGTTTGCAGAGTAGTCATCTGCTGCAGAGACAATAAGATACATTTTGAGTAATTTGGCATCATCATGAATTTCATACTGACTTGAATGATCATCACAAAGCATAGTGTTGAGTTCTGGATTATGATAGACTCGAGTAACCAAATCTTTTGTTGTATGACATGAAGCGCTCTTTACACACTCACTCACGCGAGCGCGTGCGCGCGCGCACACACACACATGCATAGGAACTTCCTAAAGTTCAGTGTAAGAGAATAACCATATGATTAGAGCTCCTTCATAGATTCATAGCTACATGGTGAAAATTTCATTAAATTTGAAGTATTAATTATTCAGGTTGACCTAACCGTACTCTTTATGTTGTAGATTGGGTTCTGCCAGAGCTGTTAACCGGCGCTACATCAGTGATTGTGTACCGCTTAAACTACGCATGCAGGCATCAGCAGGTTTTGTTAGTGCCAGTGCTCTTGGAATGGCTTGTGGTCCTGCTCTTGCTGGCTTACTACAAACTAACTTTAAACTTTACAAGCTGACATTCAATCAAGACACTTTGCCAGGCTGGGTTATGTCTCTGGCCTGGCTTATATATCTAGTATGGCTGTGGATCTCATTTAAAGAACCTTCTCATGTGACTGAAGAGAGCAGTGCAGCGCAGGAATCCACTGCTGGTATATTAACTTCTCTCACACTGCATTTAGTTTGATCTTGCACATATACTCATTTACCTTATCAATCTGTAATCATACTGATTCATATCTTTGAACATTTATAAGAGGGAATCAAAGCTGCTTGTTTCACATTGTGATTGCCACTTCCAGTTTCTTGTTCTTTATGTTGTATGGATAGAAAATTCTGATAGATTGCGAATGAAACTACATGAAGCATATCTTGTTTTTGGTTTGATGAAAGCATGTTTAACTCTTAACCAATGATTCAGCTATCAAGCATGTCTTGTTTTTGGTTTGATGAAAGCATGTTTAACTTTTAACAAATGATTCAGCAATTAAGCATGTCTTGTTTTTGGTTGGATGAAAGCATCTTAGACGTTAAACCAATGATTCAACTTATTTCAAACAGTTTAGACATCGTTTATCTATGCAATGAGTTTATTGGACATTTAGAGTGAGTATATTTACTATGCCACATGGTCAATACTTACTGCACTTTCTATCCACTAAGTAAAGCCTAATGGGGTCATGCATCGACATGTTATTTAAGGCTGACTATTACCACATGCTTGATTTGTCACCCAACAATTGAAATGCTGGGTCGCCAAACTTGCTAAGTTTTGGGCTAAAGCTAGACTTGTAGAGCTGTAGCTAGGAGAGAACTGCTTGTACTTAATGCATGAGTTGAGGTTAGTGAGATTTAGGAGGCATGACTGGAATTTTTCAGTTGAACCTTGCCAATGCTGCATTCCCCTGCATTCATTATTTACTTCGAATATTATCAGAACATATCCACCAATGTGTAAAAATGTATGATCCAGATTTTGATTCTTGTGAATGACAGAACCAGTAGAAAATGATGTTCTCGAGAAAGGTCTTAAACAACCATTGCTATTGAGTTCAGAAGAAAGGCGAGTGACTGAAGATGGTGATGGAGAATTTGATGGCAGTGATGAAGCTCCAGAGGAGGCTCGGGGACCAGCTACATCAATTGGATCAGCATATAGGCTACTTACACCCTCTGTAAAGGTATGGCAATATCATATGAATTTCTAAACTTTCAATAGTTTCATCAGGTTCTATGGAGGAATCTAGTTCATGAGTGATTGCATTAGATGTGGGTGTAGATGTTAGTTTGTGAAACTACATGGCAGGGGAACAAATTATAATTTGTTAGAACTATGCTGGAAGTGATGGTGTGCAAAAATTTCATCTCTGTCACCAGCAATGTCTCCCAATGGTATGATGTTATTGCTTTGTAAAGGCTGTTTTCTCTGAAAACCACTGGTTAGGACCAGCAGAAAGCTTGTTGGAGACAAAAGTATGGCTTCATGACAAGTTTTGAGTCTTAGGTGGCTGCTTGGCCTAGTAAGTACTCTAGGAATTCATGCCTAAGGTTCCCGTCATTCTCTTTGTTGGCTTTACCAGCCTTCCATCCCTAATGCATCAAGATTTTCCCTTAATCAGATAATATAGCACTTTATGCTGAGATTTGTGCACGACTGACTTTGTAGTCAGCGTGTGGAATGGAACTTCACTTCAACATACTGGTCGTTATCTAACAGGCTTACTTGTGGAAACACCAAACCTACACCACAAATCACAAGTGTATGGTTAGAGACTATGGTGGATAGCCCAACTTGTCACTCATCAGTTGGGAGATTAAATATTATCTGAGTCTATTTTATTATACTTTTCTTTGGTTTTATTATTGGACTAAGTTTTATCCTATTTTGGACTTCATTTTATTTTAGTGGGCTGCTAGCAATGTTTTGATTAGGATTTGCATAAGACTATTTAAGTGTGTTTTCTATGGGATTGACACTTGTTGACGATTGATTAAAGAGACTGTAGAAAAACCTTTCTCCTCTCTTTTCTTCAGCTTCTTCTTCATTGTTGTCCCGTATCAACATTGGCATTAGAGCAGGTTTTGGTTGTTTCTAACAATCAAATGATCCAACCACCCACAGCAGCCCCAACAGCCCCAGAACTGCCCAAAACAACCACCTTCAACTGCTCCTAAACAGACCCAAACACGCCACACTGTCCAGCAGCAAAACAGCCTCTAGCACTGCCCGCAAACCACAACAGAAGCACCACCACCACCAGAAACAGTGGCAATGGTGTTGGAAACAGTAACAGCACACCAGCAGCGCAGAAACACCGTCAGCAGCAGTGGAATCAAAGACAGCAACACCAGCAGTACTAGCAACAGAAGCAAAGGAAGATGGAACAGCCCGCTACACCAACATCAAAAATAACAAACAGTCCAAATTTTATGATTCAAGTGGTCTCATACAGCCCGCTACACCAACATCAAAAATAACAAACAGTCCAAATTTTATGATTCAAGTGGTCTCATATTCACCTTAAGTATATTGGTCGGTAAATCACTCAACATTTAAAAAAGTAGGATATAATACTAAAACCCTAGCTGGAAACAAGTAATTGGGCTTGTAGCCCACTAAATAAAATACCCAACAATAATTAAATCAATCCTAAAAAATAAAGCGTAATTAATAAATCTCAACTAAAAATTCAAATAAATTAATCCAAAACATAAAATAAAACTCAATCTCTTAATGATTTAGGCTATCTTCCATCGTCTATGATCATACGAGTGCGTAAACAATGTCTTGGGTTCGGTGTACCCACTAGTTTTACTTGCAAGAATTGTTCTAATCTCAATTGCATCTTTAAACTAGTGTTGTATGCATTTGTGTATTGGTTGTCTAGTGTCCAACCTGGAGTCTACATCTACCATAGACATGACTCTAATTAATGCCTTTAGAACTATTTAGGAGTAACTATTCAGGAGTAACTACAAATTATGTAAGCCCAGATGAGTAACATTTATGAGAGAGTTGAATCCATTATAAAGAGTAAGAGAATGAGATGTCATGACTACCGCAGCACTCTTTTTAGGTTTTGGTTTGAGAACAATGGTTTCTTGTTAGGTGTTACACCCCACATACGGAATCCTAATAGGACTCAACCTTTTAATGAAGACAAGAGCATAAGAGTGCTCAATGAAGTATCCAAAACAAGCTCAAGATTTAGTGTTTTAAATGTAAAGGTTTTGGTACGTTGTAGCCAATTGTACCTATAAGGTCTTAATCATCAAGGAAAAAAAAATATAGGTGAAGAAGGATTACGGTGATCAAATGTATCAACCCGATCTAAGGATTTTCATGACCTAGACGAGGAGAATGAGGATGGTCTCAATTTATTAGGTTGTGTCTGATTTATATTCACTAAGGTTGAGCAACACATTGTAGAGTTTAGGAGAATTAGGTTAGGTGCAGTCAAATGTGCCATTAACAATCTAAGGGAACCGAAAATTAGAGAAGAACTGTTATTTTTCACACCTACATTTAAGTGTTGGGATAAAAATTGCAAGACCATCATAGATAGTGAAAGATGTATCAATATAGTATCTTCTAATATTGTAATTTGCCTACACTAAACTTTGTTCCCTATCCTAAGCTATATAGTGTGTCATGGGTTGATAACACCTCCATAACAATCAAGAAACATGTTTGTTCCTTATTAAAGTCATAGACTACCATGATGAGATCTATTATAATGTGATTTGAATGGATGTAAGACATGTTATTTTTTATAAGCCATGATTATATGACTTGGATGTCATCTTTTTGGTCAGTCAAATTTATGTTCTTTCACTTTTAAGAGTAGAAAGATCTAGTTCATTCTATTACCATCCAAAGCCTAATGATAAGAGCAAGAAAATGAGGAATGTGACTTTATATAATAAGTTCAAAGGTGTTTAAGGAGGAGGTTTAGAAAGGGTATATTATGTTTTAGTTGCAAAGAAAGTCTTAGTAAACTCTTAAAAGGAACCATTTGAAGAAGTAAATATGGATTTTGTTCCACGTACCTTAAAGAATGATGATTTCATATTTGTGGTTATTGATTGTTTTTTCAAGATAGTCCACTTCATTCCTTATACCAAGATCCTAGTTGCCTATACAATTGTTAAACTCTATTTTGATGAGATCATCAAATTGTATGACCTTCTCAAACTATAGTCTTAGATAGAGATGCATAATTTATGAGTTACTTTTGGAAGATCCTTTGACATATAGTTAGTAACAAGTTGAAATTTACCAGTGCCTACCACCCTAAACAAATGCCCAAATTGAGGTGGTCAATCAAAACTCAGACAACCTTTTGAGATGTCTGGTGGACCATAATAAAACTTGGGACTTAATTATTCCTATGGTCTAGTTTGTCTACAATAGCCTGGTTAATAGGTTTATAAGCACGAGTCCATAATAAAAGTTGGGACTTAATTATTCCTATGGTCTAGTTTGTTTATAATAGCTTGGTTAATAGGTTTATAAGCATGAGTCCATTTGTTGTTTATGGTTACAAACCTAGGAAGCTTATAGACCTTTCCATGTCCTCACGATGGGGTGTCCGAGCTAGTTGAGTTTTTTACACAGAGTTCATTTACATATTGAGATCACAAAACAAATTGAAGCAAGTAATGTCCAACACAAACTTCAAGGTGATTTGCATAAACATCATAATACATTTAATAATGGAGATTATGTCATGATACGGATTAAACCTGAATGATATCCTTTTAGAACCAATAAAAAATTGCAAGAATGTAATGTTGGACCATTCAAAGTGTTACAAAGGGTTGGATTGAATGCTTATGTCATTGATCTATCCATAAAATTTGATATTAGCTCCAAAATTTGATATTAGCTCCATTTTTAATTTAATATTAAGGATAGTTACATCTAAAAGACAACAATTTATCCCAAATTACTCTCTTGAGACCCCTTCACCCAATTCATTTCTAATGACCCTCTTGAGACCCCTATCCCATTACCCTTTTCATTGGCATAAAAGGAACTAATTAATGCTGGTTTTTATGAACAATCTATTTTTATCATGGACAGTGACTTTCAACAATTCTTAGTTCGTCGGGCAGGGTGACATGATTTTAATTGTACTTGGATCACTAGAAATACATTTTAGCAAATTAATCCTGGTTCATGAGTTCTATCAAAGCCACTAAGAGCCACATTTCAAGAGGTTGAGTTTCTCTAATAATAGGAGAGGTGGTGAGGGCACCAGCCTCGGATCACATATCACAAATATGTATGGTCGAAGACAAGAAATGATAGCCCAACCCATCACTCTTTAGCTGGGAGATTGAGCATGTCTGCGTCTATTTTAGTGGACTTTAATTTAGTTTCATTATTGAACTTGATTTATTCTATTTTAGACTTCATCTTATTTGTTAGCTTAATTGTTGGTAATGTTTTGATTAGAGTTTGCATTAGACCATGTAAGTATATTTTTCTACAGGATTGATACTTTTTGATGATTGATTATAGAAATTGCAGACATACATTTCTCTTCTTTGGCTTCATCTTCTCTTATTATATTCTCTTTATCCTCTTCAATTCATTGTTGTGCCGCATCACTTACCTGATTGGGATTTATTTCTGCTTCTCAGCATAACATTTCTGCTACTGTCCACTTAAGTTCTTTAATGTCATCAGGTTCAGCTGTTAATATATTTCATGCTCAAATATGCAATGGAGGTTTTACTCTCAGAATCTAGTGTCGTTACCACATACTACTTCAGTTGGTCAACAAGCTCGGTGGCCATTTTTCTTGCGTGCCTAGGGCTAACGGTCCTTCCAGTGAACATAGTTGTTGGAAGCTACATAAGTAACATGTTTGAAGATAGGTAAGTCTTCATACAGGAAGCATGCTTTTGAATCAAATAGAATTCTGTTGTTTTATATCTTTACTTGTCTAAAGCTCTGGAATTCCTTGTCATATCCTACTGATGCAGTTCTTCATTGTTGATCCGATTGCAGGCAAATTTTATTAGCATCAGAAATTATGGTTTGCGTAGGAATACTGCTGAGCTTCCATATAATAAGCCCATACACTGTGCCACAGTATGTCTGTTCTGGACTCATCTTGTTTGTTTCTGCAGAAGTACTTGAAGGTGAGGAACTATTCAATTCTAGTGTTTTACTCGTAATAATGAACGTAAAGAAGGGAGGGATTTGGAAGGGAGCAGTGGTCTCCTCCAGAAGTGGAAAATATAATTACATAAAAGATGGGGTCGGGTTGCAGCTCTAAATAAGCTCATCCTGGGCATTCCTCGCATTTTAAAAAGATTTACCTCGCTCCCCTCCTCCTTACTGCAGTCAGATAATTAAGGCCTCTAATCAGAAGAAATCGTTTTAAAAAAAAATTCAGAAGAAAAGGAGTTAAAAATTAACCTGTGGAATTGCAATAAACAGTGAGTGACATTAACTATTCCCCTCACCGAAGTGGTTAATGCATCACACTGGGGTACCCTTTTGTTCAAGACATTACAGTCTAGTCATTAACCATTGTGGATGACAGTAAAATATGACGAGACGTGAAGGCTAACGCATAAATGGTATGCATAAAGAGACGAGATTAGCTTTAAAGAAGACCTAGGATTGAATTGCTTTATTGCAGACAAAAAGCAATTAAGGTCTGCAGGTTAAATATAACTGAGTTCTCTGGATTTTTCTTTTCATCCAGGCGTCAACTTGTCACTGCTCTCTCGAGTCATGTCATCCAGGCTTTCCCGCGGAACCTATAACGGTGGACTCCTCTCAACAGAAGCTGGGACATTAGCCCGTGTAGTTGCAGACGGCACAATTACGCTGGCTGGGTACTTGGGTGAGAGTAAGCTCTTAAATGTCACTCTTCTTCCTTCACTGGTGATTTGCATAGCCTCCATTGTTGCCACCTGCTTTACTTACAACTCTCTCTATTGATCCATATTTTGTAGTAAATCACTGCTCTGTTCAGAACCTTAGTCCTTCAATCTCAAATTTTTATTTCCTTCTTTTTGTTAATATTTGTGTTTTATGTCTGTTCTATAAATTGTAAGAAAGTAGCTCATTGATTCACATTTTTATTTCCATTTTAATAAAAGTTTTATGCATCTGCTATGCAGGCTTTAAATTGCTATTTCATATAATTATTTCTACAGAAATTCTTGTTATCGTTCTTTTATTTTATTTTCCCGTTTTGAACCGTGTTTTACCCGTTCTCTGAGCCTACGCAGAGAACGTGTGCAGTTTGTAGGAATTTCAAACTCCCCCTGAAGATAACAAATTCTCAGAGTAACAAAGAGAGCTGACGTTAGTTCTATTTTGTATTATTATATATTTTCTTTCAATTCTTTGCACATTCACCCATTAACTTAAATATTAAAGAATTTTTTGTTCTACAATGAACTTATTTTTTTAAAAAAATAATCATACTCGTAACCAAGTCTAAACATCAAGCCTGTAATAAAGCTCACACGTGATTCATCATTTTCTTTTTTAATTTTGTGTTTCTTTAATGGTTTTTTTTATATTTTGTTTTAGGGAATTCTAAACACGAATCAAAATTAATCTTTACATAACAGGAGAGAACGATAAAAAAAAAGAAAAAAGAAAAAAGAAGAGGGATTTCGTGAAACGCTTAAAATATCATGAGGTCATTCCTAGAATTACTTCTTGACTTCTCTTTATGTAAACAATAGTTAATTACATCAACTAAAAGAGATAGATCGCTCGTCTCTTTATAGAACACAAAATACAACATTATTCTAATACAAAATTTAAATAAAGTTTAAAGAATATATAAACCAAGAGAATATATATTCATTCTCCTGTTAGGCCTACAAAGTTCTCTGGGTCTAGTTTTATCAACTTATGAAAAACACTCTCAATCTTTTTACTAAGAATTTTGTAGCCTCATCATTGACATTATTTGCAGGAAACTAATAAAAAAAAATCATAAATTATTCTTTCAATACTGATTTTTGATGTTTCTAATTATTATCAATGACAAATAATTAAAACACTTCTAAAATACAACATGTGACGTATCTTCCTGTCATAGTAGGCACATTTGCCCAACTAAATTTCCAATATTTCATCAACCAAGTGCATTTCTTCACCAAGGAGCAAAATTAGACCCTTAAATGTTAGTTTAATTTATTATTATTTTTTATTTTTTAAAAATAATTAAATTACCATCTCATCACTGTTCAATCTGAAAATAACTAATTAGTTATACTGAAAAGACTATATTACCTTTTGAGCGAAAATTCAATTATTTAACATAATTTCACTGTTATAATCCGGATTATTTAAAAACTTCCGATTCTAAAAAAAAAAAAAAAAACACCAGACCCACCAATCGAATTAATAAAGTTTTTGGGACAAGTACACTCAGATTGCCAGCTGCCAACGAAAATAATTAATGAGAAGAGAATGCTGGGGACATGCATGGTGTAATTGAGATTCAGATCACAATCAATGAAGTTTTTGGGATCAGTCACTATTTTGTGCATCAAGTGAAACGACACTCCAACCACTCCACGCAACTACTAGTAGTTAGATTTCATTAAAATCTCCCCTTCCCAACCTCACGAAGTGATCCTTCTTAATTTCTATGGTCTTACAACCTTATTATTAATTAATAGCGGGCAATTACGTACTAATACTTAACTTAGTCATTATGCATGAACCGATTGCTAACCTACGCATGGATCTTTAATTAATAACTTGAAAGTCAGAAATGGTGACAATGTTCGAAGATCTATAGCTTGTGCTGAATCTTGGTGCCACCAACTTGCTAAAATCGTTCAATCAGTTGCTATTCTGATAACTTGGTATAAAATCCAAGTACTGGATTTCATGCATATCGTCAATGATTAACAGCAGTGCGCGATGTGTTGCAACTTTAATTTTTTCTGCAATTGGAAGTTTGGTTATTATTATTTTTTAAAATGTTTTTTTATTTAAA
>Ga0307511_10004678_pt1 | contig 13985 bp, 5 predicted proteins | sample 13_EM_MG_FD_200266 | JGI IMG/M metagenome (GOLD analysis project Ga0307511, IMG submission 200266) | Populus trichocarpa ectomycorrhiza microbial communities from riparian zone in the Pacific Northwest, United States - 13_EM | ecosystem: Host-associated > Plants > Roots > Unclassified | place...
TATATATAATTCCAACTATAAAATTTATAGGTTTGTATAATCCATTTACATTCATAGTCACATTTAGTTGAGCCAAACATATCCTATTTTGTTCTATGAGTTGTTCACTTGTCTTTTCCATCTCAGTAACCATCTATTTTTGAACTCTTTTCAGCAAACTCTCGTCAAATTCATGTGATGAATAACTTCAACTAGAATCTGGCATGCCTAAAGTTGAAACCATATGGTTTGTCCTATGTTCTTAGATAGATACCGTAGGCAAACCAAAAACTCGATTTCTATCAAGTCCATCACTTACAACAATCTTTAACCATATTTGAGGATCATGAGGAGGGTGGGTGGAACCATATTTATCAACCATATTGATGTTATGTCTCTCTTATAAAACAAAAAAAATTATAATTCAAAATTCAATTACATTTTATATTATTGATGCTAATAAACAATCTTAACATCTTAAACCAATGCTAACTATCAAAACACTTATAATGAACAATTTCATTTTTTTATCGACAAACTTTGTTCTCCTTTTTTTCCTTATCTCTATTCTCTATATGAGTTTCATATAACTCTATTAGAGTCAGTTCTCATCCAAGTTGATTTTCCTATAAATTAAATAGTTTGTTAAAAGTCTCACTAATAAACATGTAATTAAAACTTCAAGAAAAGAAATAAAATATATAACAATGAGCTCTAACTAGGCGTTTTGCATGGTGGATAAATAGAATTTCTCCCTCGGTGTGTTTGCTTATCGAACCATGAGTTTTTTTATTTCTATTTTGTGCATCAGATCTTGAGCATTTTGTAAAATTTTCTGAAATTACAAATTCAAAATACGTTACCCAATCATGATCTATGATATACTTTGGTTTATATCTTTTTTACCTTTCCATGTCATCTGACTCGTCCTTCTTAATTATTTATTTGTGAGCATCATACAAATATTTATTATAAATAAATTATGTAAGAAAATAAATGAATATAAGTTTACAATAATATAACATTAATTGATTTAAATTTACCTAGTCACATTATGGTTTTTTCATACTCTCCTGACAAGCATTTCATAGCTCTTATGCCATCAAAATCTTTTATTAATTGATTCATACATGAATTAGTTTTAAAAAATTTAAAAACCAGTCACTCAAATTAGAGGTTATTTATCTAACCTTAAAATTTCGCCGCCAAGCATCTACCATATACATCCATTTAGGATGGTCATGAAGTTGAATCCATTAAAACAACAATTCTTCAAATGATCACTCTATCATAGAGGTAATGAAATGAGTAGCTTTAATATTAGTAAACCTGAAAATTATTTTAATAAAGCTATTTTCATACAGTTATAAAACTTAAAATAACTCCATAAAAATAAATAACATCATGAGACAAAACAACTACATTGAGAGGTTACCCTTTCATTCAGTTATTTATTTGCTTGAAATGGAATCTATCAAATAAGATATGCTTAATATGTTGTCTTTAGTAGTTGAGCCTTGATCGGTAACTTCTATATTAGGTACCTTTTCATAATCATTTCGTAGATTCATAGCATGATCACTGAAACTAATACTTGATGAAGCAGGAGCTCTCTTGTTTGACTTGGACTTGTTTTTTTCTTGAATACATGGTAACTAAAAGTAAACAATGAACACAATTCAAAAAATAAATCATACTATCAAACACAAATTCAATTATTTATTAACAATGAATAATAATTAACCTATACAAATCAACTAATAACTTTATAACCTATCATTTTTAAAATTTCAAAATAAATCTCCAACTTAACCATAAAATTGATACAAAATAATTGGTGCCCATTAAATTACCTATCATTTCTTCAATCTAGCACATCTAAGTTATAAAATCACACTCAATTTTATCAAATGACAAATTAAATTTATTTCCTTCAAATCTAAAACAAATCCTAAAAAAAAAATCATACATTAATACAACAAAATTATCATTATAAACAAGTAAAATACTTAAATATACAAGCAAATTACAAATACTACAAACAAATTTCAATAAATTAACTTAAAACATAAATGTGTTAAAACATGAATGAGTGGGTGTGCTTACTGGATGAAGTGAAGCTTTAAAAGAAATGAAGTCAGGGAGGGGTGGGGGCTTAGGCTTTTGGAGAGATGTTGTGTTGATATCTTAATTCCTCTTAAAATCACTGATGAAATTTATGTTGGCAATTCTATCAGTAATTTGACATGTCAACAATGCCAACCTAATTACTGATTGAGGTTTTTGTTTTATTCCATTGTTGTTTTCATCTGAAATTATTGATGAGAATTTTTTTTTGCAATTCTTGTTGGTGTTTTTTTTATTATTATTATTATTTTTCTGATTTCCAAGTAGTGGAATATACAGGGTTTATTAATCTTTGTTTAATTAATCGCAAAAAAAAAAAAGATAGGTTAGGACTCCATATGATCACTTGTTATTAAAACAAAATACATCTATTAAAAACATTGTTTGTTCGTTGTTACAACTACGTTTGCATCAACTTCCAAAGCACACGGCGCTTGGAAAGGGCTTACTGTTTATAGGGTCTCTTCAAGCCATTATTTGATAATTTTGTATGAGCCCTCTGCCACCGGACTCAAACCTACTTATCCTCGATTTAACTTGTCTGAGGCCAAGCCGAGAAGAATTGAAGCAGAAGCATCAACCAAGAGAGAAACGAACAGATCTTTGAAGGTTGCCCATATTTGCAAAGGGATTGTGTTAGTTTGGTAGCTACTATGGGTCCATGATCATCAGCCGTTGGTTTTCTCTTGAGGCCCATCAACAATGGCCTTTGCCCTCTCAATTATAGTCTTGCTTGATGCTTGATGCATCTCACATGGACACTCATTGTCTTAGCTAAACCAGGTCTAATAAATTATATTCTGAGCTGGTTCAATGTGACAGGATCATACCATTTTTCTTCAAGCATTAAATATGTAGGACCCTCTCAATAATTAGTATATCTTATCATTCTAAGCCTTTTTGGTTTGCACTAATCCAAAACAACTAAGTACAGATATTGACATGACAAATGGATCTTGTTCTTCCCACCTTTTTAAAGTCTTCACTGTTCCCGCTAATTATTTTGTTGCATCTGCTAACCCATGATTTATTCTCCTCTTTTTGTCCTAAAATGCAACTACACGGAGTCTGATACTGTATCAACAGTTGTCCCTCATTTTAATATTCGATTGCTGCGCCCAACCTGAACCCACTACCTTAAAACCAGCCAAGCCATGGAATCCTTGGAAGCTGAAACTACATCAGAGAGACAACAGCATTGCCCCCTGACAGCATGGCTTCGAATGAAATGATCGCCAAGGGGGGTTTGCGAATAGGAGATGCCATTTAAGCGTATATTCATGACTGGGAAATGCAGATGGGTTTCGTCAGGCAAACCTCGAATAAATGGAGCAACATGGGATCCATTAACCAGGCATGTCACACACACCGAAACACACCCGTAATCCCAGACACCCAACTCCCCAACTGTTCTTCGTTAATAATGGTGATATGATGCTCCGAACAGAAATGCATTTGGTCAACAACTACCGGTTTTCATTAAGGATACATGAAAATGATGTGATGTAGCATCTTACAGTCGATACAAGAGATGGATCCGAGCAGTAAACAGTCAAGAAAACTTGGGATGATGATACATGGATGACTACTTGAACAGAAAAATGAAATCCTTGAAGAAAACCTGCCTCCCACAGCAAACAAACCAGTTGAACTTGTAAATGATATGATTCGACCTGTAACTCAAATCTATCACAACTGTCCACTAACAAAACTAGCTAGCATGAACTGTCCACCTCCTCGTTAATTAGTGCATGGTGTAACTCACTAGTTTCACACAAACTTTTCAAAATTGCTCACAATAATCGCTTCAAACGAGTTTCATGAATCGCTGGATTCCCTTTGGAAGAGTTCCATGAATCGTTGGATTGAAGGACATATCAAATACGAAGAAGAAAAAACGACCCGAGAAGGTCAAATTAAGGAATGCAGATTAAAATTATTGATAGCACAATCTGTTGATATATAAATTGCGCATAAGGCAATGGCACACAAGGGGGGAAGCGAGCGACAAATTGAATTGAGAGAAACAATTGGGTTTCTTATTCACACAACAGGCACCCCGAAAAACAATTCACTTACATACATGGAACACACATTATTCTCACACTAATTAATCTGAGAAATGGCTAAGATTACTGATAAAAAAAGTTTCAAAACAGAGGCCTTACAAAGACGCACAGGAGTTTTTCCCACGCACAGCAGTCTCCTTTGAGATCAGTACACCAACACATACCCTGAAAGTGGAAGGGAGCAAGAAACAGTTTCCAACCACCATGGCAAATCACAATCTACAGACCAAAACCATCACTGTTGTCATCTCACCGGAACACAAATTGCATCAATCAATATCAACTCTTTATCAACCATTGCAGCAAAGGGAAATTCAACAAATTTGGGGAGACTGAAGTCCAAATTCACACAGGCATCGTCAGATTAAATATAAAGCAAGCAGAATGACACATGGAAAACTCCACTTTCGATTGCAGTGATCAATTCAAGGTACATGCACCCATTTACTGAAACATAACATAACAATGCTTCCAACCCACATTTACAAGCATTGTGTCACACCAGAGAAAAGAAACCTACATGGTTTCCAAATTAGGAAGAACTTACTAATTGCATAAAGCACTCAAACTTCTCAAATTAGCCACAAACTTTGACAAGTTTTTCTCAACATAAGAACACAAAGCCTGATGTAGATTTGCAGCAGACTCCCTAAATCCATTAAGAAAAAAACACCTTTGCAGATTCAGCCACAGAATCTGAACCACAATTCTTCACTCCCTTCCTCCTCCAACAAACCCCCCCAAAAACTAAACAATTTGAACCCTAAAAACCCTAATTAATCTCCAAACAAACTTACTAAAAGAACCCCCTAATTAAATCATTCGTCCATTGCTTAAATTCTCCCAACTCCTAAACCCTAACCCTAATTTTCACTAAATTCTTCTCATCCTTCTTCACACACAAGCGAAAAAAAAAGGGCACAATTTAACATAACAACATACTCATAATATATACCATACAACAACACCACCAAGATCCAATTTTTTCCACCTTCAACGCTGATCCTCCTCTCTCCTTCCTGAACTCCCAGACCCACCCGACAATGAAGCCAACAAATTCAAATGACCAGGAAGATAATTCCCCAATCTAGCCGCCGACGCTTCTCCCATGGCAGCAGCGGCGGCAGCATGCTGCTGGTGCATAAACAGCGACGACTGCTGCACCGCCGTCGGCTGCACAACCATTTCCGGCGGTGCAGCAGCAAACCCCCAAAAATCAGCCCTTGCAGGCAAAGCCCAGAACCCGCCAGACCCCGCTGCGGCTGTTGCTGTGGGCCCCATTAAAGACCCGATAGTGGGGCCCACAGGAACCCCACCATCATCCTTCCCACCATTTCCATCCTCCTCTGGCCGCATCCTTTTTCCAAGTATAAAGGGCGCAGGGCCTAACAAAGGCTTATGGTCCAAAGAAGCAGCTGAATGAACATTATTGCTGGAAAGCGAAGATATTGAATTAGAATTACCACCAGCACGAACCGAAACAGAAACAGTAGAAAAACTAGCAGGAGTAGTTCCGGTCCCAGTAGCAGCAATAATCGAAGGCTCAGCTTGACGAAGAAGCCATTCGATAGTTTGTCCATCAGACTTGTGACCCAATTCACGAGTCAACTGAAAAACTCTAGCAGCACAAATGATCGGCATCCGAATCCTCCTTCCACGACCATCAACCTTGCTATGACGGTCTTTAGAAGGTGGTTTTTTAACAGCTAAAGCTCCATTAGTAGCTCCTCCTCCTCCACCACCTCCCGGCGGCTGGTTTCTTTGTGGGTCTATCAAAGCTCCGTTATTGACAGCACCACTGTTGTCTGACATGGTGAGAGAGTGTGGGAAGCAAAAATGGTGGGTTTTTGGAGAGAAAGGAGGGATTTTGAGGTGTTTAGAGAGAGAGAGAGAGGGTTTTTGGGGGAGGGAAAGAGAGCTAATCATTGAGCGGCAGGAGCTGGTGGAGACAGGAAGGAGGGCACATGGGTGGTGGGGTCCATTTGCATACACATACACAGCCTTCACAGCTCACACACACCCTCTAACCCCTTTGGTTTATTTCCTCTGCGGTGTGTTTGTTTGGTGGATTTTAAAACTTTTTTTAAAAACAAATTATTTACTTTAAATTATTATTTATATATATATTTTTAGTCCATTTTGATGTATTAATATCAAAAATAAAATTTAAAAATAAAAAAATAATTTTATATATCTTTAAATAAAAAATACTTTGAAAATAAACTACTATCACAATATCAAACATGCTCAAAAAAGTTACTTTGTCTCATTACTTAGACTATAGGTTTGACAAATTAAATCGATTAATTCAAGTTTTTTTTTTTTTTACTCGTTAATTTTTTTCTTCAATTTCATCATTATATTGGTTGGAAGTTAGGTTTCGTGATTTGTTTCATTTTATTTTCTATGAGATTATTCTTGTCTTGTGACTTGGGTCACAAGTTTGACATGTTAAACCAGATTAACTCAAGTTTTTTTATGTTTTTTTTCTAATTGAATTTTTTTCTTCAATTACATCTTTCAACACCATGTTAATTAGGAATTGAGAATTGTAATTTTTTTAATTTTCTTTCTATTAGATTATCTTTATCTCATGACTTAGATCATGGGTTTGATATTTTAATCTGAGTTAAATAAGGTCATTTTTCTAAATTTATTTTTTAACTTTATCTTTCAATATTGAGTTTATTGAAAATTGAGTTTCAAAATTTATTTTTAATTGCTTTATATAGAGTTATCATGGTCTTATGACCCAACATATGGATTGACAGTTAACTTGGGTTGACCCAAATCGATCTAATATATTGTCGTCTCAATATTTATATAAAAAAATCTCATCTTAAATATTTATTTTGAGTCAGACTATATTTTTTTTCGGTTACCTGAGTTGCTTTTATACCTGCTAAATTGGCCTGGTCATATCAAGTCAATCCAAGTTTAAAAAATATTTGTACTAAAAAAACATTAGTAAAGCCTAAACATTTTTTTTATGTTAAGAAAAATATTTGATATGACCAATAACAAAGCAACAGGCTAAGGATCTAATTAACATATACTAAAAGACCTTGACATTTTACAGTAGTAATGAAAAATAAAATACTTTGGCCTTTTACAATTTGGTTACCAAGGTTTTTTTTTCAATTTCATTCTTTAATGTTGGATTTAATGGGTATTGAACTTCATAATTTTTTTCAATTTACTTCCTATAGAATTATCCTGGTCTTAATACCCAAGTTTGGCAGGTTGACTCGGTTCACTTTTTTTGTTTTTTTTTAATTTATTTTTTTCAACTTCATCCTTCAACATTGAGTTGGTTAAGAATTCGACTTCATATTTTTTGTATTTTCTTTCTATAAGGTTATCACAGTCTTATAACTCAGGTCACGAGTTTGGCGAGTTAGCCAGGTTGGCTCACCTTTTCTTTTCATAAAAAAATGTCATCCACCATTTAAAAAAAAATAACATAGGGCCATCCACATGGTACTGACCTCGCAAACCCGTCTACCTCTAGCCCTCAGTCTATTGGGTCGGGCTCTTACCTCGACCCTTTTTTATTTTATTTTTCTTTTGATTTTTTTTCTTGTTTTGTGTAGATTTAAATGCATTACAAAAAAAAAAGAAGTTAACATTATATTTCACTTATCATTGAATTTTGTCATGTTTCTCAAATAATATTATAGGTTTTCATTGGAATGTTAACATTTTTCTCTAATTACTACGTGCCTAATATGAAAAGAAACTCATGGTATTCAATTAACATAAAATTTATATATTTTTTAAGATTTTTAATACATTTTTTTTATATAATTTTATCATATTTATATATATATATAAAATATCTTCAATCATATATAAAATACTAAGACTTTATTTTATTATGTTTTTTAATTTTTCTTTAAGACTATGTTGGATTTTTGTTTAAAAAGCAGTGCTTGTGATTTACAAAGCGTCTCGGTTTTGTGTTAGTTCTTGGTTTTGAGAGTGTCTAACTTTTATCGTGTTATTAAATAAAATATTGTTTTAGAAAGATTATGTCATTAAGGTCGGTTTAGTTTATGACTCGAGTCACGAATTTGATATTTTAGCTTGGATTGACTCGGGTCGATTGAAGATATCGTTGTCTCGATATTTGAAAACAATTACTTTGTATACATTAAATGTTGAGTTCATAACCAAATTCTTTCTTGTACATAGAAAATACATTAGTAACATTTGCATATTTTTCTTATGTTTTAAAAAAATTATTCAACCTGCTACAAAACCCGTGGTGATTTTCAAGTTTTGGGAATGAAGAAAAGAACAAAAGAAATGAAGGGAGATATATGAGAATATATAATAAGTGACTAGTTTACATTGTCGCTGCTCAAATAGAAAAGAAATTGAATGTAAAAAAATTGTTCAGGTCATAGAAAATTGTTTGGTATTGTCATTAAACTGGGTCAACAGGTCAATTTTGAAACCTCCCATCTCGACTACCTGCCTAACTACTCGAGTTTGAAATTAAACCGTGTGAGAGTTTCTCCGAGTTAACCTAGTTGACTTGACAGATCCAAAAACAACATGAAAAACCAATAAAAACCATGGTTTAGTTTTTAAAAAAATTCAATGTGACTTTTAAAAAAAATATTAAGATGTCAACATATTGGATTCACCGGGCTTCACTGCTTGAGCAGCTAGATTCGCGATTTAGGTGATGGACTCCACCATATGCTTTTTATGATAACATAACAAAAATAAAAACTTACAAAAATTCAGGATATTTGTTTGAGTGTATGATAATTTTATAGAAAATAAACCGAAATAATTTATGAAGACAAATTCAAAAATATGTTATGAAATTAAAAAAAAATGATAAAAACAAAAGAACAAAAAAAGAGGGAAAATGCAAAAAAATAAATAAAAATCATCTCTTTCTATTTATCATATGAACAATGAAGGAGGTGAGTAGACACCCATCTCTTTTAGATGAATTAAATAATAAGCATGACTTTTATTCAAAAACAAAAGAGCAATAAGTGCGATTTTTCTCCTACAAATCTAATATATATGTTTTAAATTATAGATTGAGTCGATCATATAAAATTAAATAAAAAAAAAAGTGAATCTCTTGGACTTTGTTTTAGCAAACTAGTACTTGCTCCTTGTCCTCTTAATACTCAAATTACGAAAAAATAGCGGTGAAATTTCTCTCCTTTTTCTTCCATGCAAAGACAATCAACCCTAAATTTTATTTTCCTCAATTTCCTTTATTTGCAAATTACATTGCTCTGTTTCCTCTCATGGTCTATCTACCCAAACAATCCCTAGCTTCATCCATCCGAAGAGGGTACAGCCCACGCGTTAAACAGTGAGGTCCCAAATCTAGCAGAGGAATTTAAGTGGGGGTGTGTTTCAGAGTAGGACCCACTCTTTTTAATTTTTCTTTTCCGTACTTTTTATTATTTTGGATTGAAGGTTCCAGCTACGAGCTGTTAAATTCTCATTATTCAATCATAGCTTGCCACGTAATAGTAAACCAGGAAAATATTTGAAACCGAAGATTTAATGGGGTCTTGTTTGGTGGTGTATCATTATAGTTGTACTACTACCATTTGCATTGCCAACTTGAGGAGTGTTACTTTCATTACTGTGATTTTTTTTTATTTTTAACATTATCTTATCAAAAAGATAAAATATAAAAAATCATTTAAAACAAAAAATAAAAAAAATTAAATATTTTTAAATATTTTTCAAATACAAAAACAAACAAATCAAATCCTAATAGATCTCCTTTGCATTATAATAGCTTATGTCATGGGGCTTTATGAAGATTTAGTTTCCTTTGTTGGGATCAAACCAGCGAATGTTGTGGTACATTTCAAATCAAATAGTAGTTTTATTTATTTATTTATTTATGTTAGATGTTTAGACTAACTTGTGTATATCTCGACTAATCCTCACGGATTCTAAAATTAACAATTAGATAAACCTCTAGTGGCAATTAATATTAATAATCACATAGCTCAAACCTGAGACTACAAGAGAGTTAAGCTCTTGATCCCAAATTCTTACTAACTTGATGATTAAATAATAGCTTTCTTTACCCCGTAAGTTTTTCACATTCTTCAAAAAATTTTATTAGAAAATCTTTTCATTTAACTAAACATTGAGATTTAAAAATAAAAAAATGTCAAAAATTAACCAATAACTAAAATATATCAACGTGGCAAAAACAGTAATATAAACGTTGAATCAAATAAGAAAAAAACTTAAGCTATAAGAAATGATAAGAACATGTCCTTGCTATATAAAGTAAACCCCATCTAGAAAAAATAAATAAATAAATAAATCCATCGAATATAATACACAAAACAAACAACAACGTGTCACTATAAAAACAAAAGAATGCAATAAAACAGCAAAACGTGATGCGCGTTGGAGCGTGTCAGAAACGCTCTAAGAATAGACGCGTAAGACTAGCCTGTCTTTTGCTTCAGTGAAGTCAGTCAGTGAGTCAGTCAGTCTTTGGAAATGGCACCTGACATACATCTTATTTACTATTTTGCCAACAAGCCTAAGATTTTGAAGAAATTGATTCTGGATCCTTGGATTGGGGATCTATTAATCGTGTGGACGAGGTTTGTGGTTTTAGGTTAGTCATTTAGGTCTATGTTGTAGCTTGTATTTGTCTCCAAGCTACCATCTACCTATTGCATGATTGGAAGTGAACAAGACAATAATGTCTTCGTAGTCAATTTTTTAAATTTAGATTCTTTTTTGCCCTTTTATTTTATAAATTTGTTATTACTGTTTTTAAGAATGGCTGGTATAATATTTTTAAGCCCTTTGGCATTTAGGTCTAACGGTTTTTTTTTTAAAGAAATTATGAGTTTTAAATAAAAGGAAAAACAATATCAAAATAAAATAAAAATTATTTGACAAAATAAAGTTCAAGCGTTGTTGGGCCTGGCAGGCCGAGCCAACCCGCCTAACCCATTTTGTTAGGACCCTGTACATAGGCTCTTATTTTTTTATAGCGTCATGTTGTTCACTTTATTTTTTTGAAAAAAAGATCACACGACGCATCGTCTGATTTTACCCAGATTTCAGCCACTATACTGACTGAAAAATCAGGGCTTAAGGTTTTTGACTCAGAAACTCGTTTCTCAACCCATTTCGACTCAAAACACCGTAGGAGACATGATAAACTTATTTATGACCTAACACAACCATTTCAAAAATTAAAATTAACTCGAAATAAAAAATTTTCCCGAACTTATATCTATTTTTTCCCGATCTTTAAAGGTAAAAAGACACATAATATAAACCCCCTTATCAAATGAAACCATTTAACATAAATATTGATCATTTTGATGCCCTAAATCGATGTAAATAACATTTTTTTTTCTATCGTCGAAATCTGACACTCAAATCAAAGACTAAAAAGAACACTCAAGAAATTTAATTGAAAAAATATTAATATGTTGAATATGTATAATTTTTAAAATATGAGAACTGAATTAAATTTTTTATATAAACTTTCAAACGATCACCTACTGTGGTACAATTTTTATTTATTTTATTCTTACTTAACAAATTTAATTTAACTGTACTTCAATCTGGAAAAAAGAAGAAGAAGCAATCAAAGTAAGAAAGATCAATATATAGTTTTTTTTATAGGAACCCTTGACAGCCCAGTACAGGCTAGTCGGGAAGGCGTACTATCTAGAACATATTAAAGAGAGGTGCGCGAATGATTGTTTAAGTTTTTGCCATTTTAGTCATTGCTTCGGACAAGGAGACAAATAGCGGAATGCTGGTCACAGAGAACCATCTTGGAATATGCTGCAGACAGGCAAATAGGAGCGAGAAGTTGATCAAGTCTTCAAAAACATTTGACTAAAAAACTGGCAAGGCTAGCTAAAAGAGTAGCTCCTCGAATCAGAAAGAAAGAAGAAGAAGCTAGCCCTGTGCTTGAGACATGTCAAACCCATACATGCCCTGGACGGACGTTGACCGACTAAAACCAATGACGCAGCCACCTCCATTGCATGGTTAGCTGCAGGCCGTGCTTTCCTTATCTCGTAGCATGCTGGAGCTGGAATGGCTCGGAAAATGCAACCCCTGCTAGCTGCCGCCAACAGGGAGGAATGATCTCTATCTGCTCGCCACAGCACATCGGAAAAGGAAATCTCTAAACCCTAGCTAGCAATTTTTTAATTAAACGTGCACAAGGGGGGGTGGCTGTCGTCCTATATTATTTAGTTGTGACAAACAAATCATTATGGGATGTACAAAATAATAAAAAAATCCCATGCATGGTCCTAACTCATGGGTCATGGTCTCAAGGACCTAAACCCTAAGATTAAGCCAAAGATCTTCCTTTTTAGTGGGGGTCTACCATAGGTCATACAAATCACAATGGCACATTGCAAGAAAGTGCAACATTGTCTGCAAATTAGCTAGCTAATTAAGCTATATCTTCGAGTCGAAATCAATGACCCCATTGCCGCATTAGCACACCATTCTCGCAGCAGAAATCCCTTGCATTACGTACCTTGTCTTAGTTTCGTGGACCAACATGGACCACCTAGCTATAACTATATAAGGTTGTCAAGTTAAGTCAAGATCTTACTCATTAAGTGATCTATTACCACACCTCAGTGCTTATCGCCAGTAAATTAACGTAATCGTATTCATTAATAATTAGTGTTAGTGATTCATCAATAACTTATTTTTCTATTGATATTTTTTTTGACCTTATAATGGTGTGCATTGATTATCTGGCCCACATGGGCCCATTGCATCGCTGTTTCTATTACAAAATAATAAAAAAAATTTAGGGTTTGAACAGGGTGATTTTATAGGCACACGAAGGTATATATTCCGTATCCTCATTGCGGGTCATATGGCCTCCTTTGATTATCTAAGCCCTGTTTATTTTTACTATTGATATATATACTGGTACTATATATCATTTAATTTCATTGTTTTAATTAATTAAATGAATTTCCTATCTAATCAATCACATGCAAGCTCTCTTTAACTATATATATTATTATTATTATTATTTTCCCCTCAGACTAGTTGAGGGGCCATGTACACTAATTCTTTACACAAAAATGATGGAACATTCTTTCGAGAGCTCATTATAATAATCGATCATCATCTTATACATATATATGGAAGCAGTTGTATTTAAATTATATATATAGTAAACAACGAGGACCCCCAAACCCCCAAACTAAGGTCATGCATGGCCATTCCCGATGGTTCAGTCTGATGTTTTGCATTTGGTGTTCTTTCTCTATAATTTAATGTATTTTTTATGCACTTTCTATTGCTTGCTAAGCAAGAATATTCAGCAAAGTAAATGAAAAGTAGTGTTCAAACCATCATAGAAGCTGCAATAGATTAATTAATAAAAAAGAAGAAGAAGGAATCCAGACACCAACTGCCTTGAACCCTGTGATTTAATTAATTTTGTTGGAAATATTAAATATTCCTTTTCAACTATTTATGATATTGAATCATAAAGGCATGCATATATATGGTAACTCAGCTTAAAGGAACGCAGGAAGTTGATGATATCAAACTCAAGGACCAATTTGAAATTGAGATCAAGGTTTAGAACATGATGAGGATGCATGCAATTACCTAAACATCCTAAAAAAACATTTAGTAAATGAATAGTTAATAATTATCTAGGTTATCTTTGGATTTGACAAATCAACTGAATTATGTTGGGTCAACTCCCATATGGTTTGACTTTAAACCTGAACTAGGGAAAGATTCGTATCATAAGGTTTTTTTTTTTTTTTTGTCAATTTC
>Ga0307511_10004679_pt1 | contig 13985 bp, 10 predicted proteins | sample 13_EM_MG_FD_200266 | JGI IMG/M metagenome (GOLD analysis project Ga0307511, IMG submission 200266) | Populus trichocarpa ectomycorrhiza microbial communities from riparian zone in the Pacific Northwest, United States - 13_EM | ecosystem: Host-associated > Plants > Roots > Unclassified | place...
GGGTAGCCGCTGGATAACTTTGCTGGATGATTCCACTTTCCCCCTGACCGAAAGACAGCCATCTAATTTTTCATTGCTTTCGATATGCAGGAATTGGAGTCAACATGCGAGTTCCATTAAATATCATTTGGAGCTTAATGATCAAGATTAAACAATATTTATGAGCTAAGAGAGCAAGATTTGATGTTAGAAGAACCGACTTATTTACGAGTCTACCATGTTAATTTTGCTGTATTAATCTTGACCAGACCCTGTCATCTCTCAGCACCCTTACGTTCTTAATTAGGATTTACATCTGTTTTTGTTCCTTACCATCGACATAGAGGTAATCCTATTGAGAATTGCACTTTCATTCAACTTCTACAAAAAAGAGGCTGTGGTAAATGCAATATATGTTTAGTATGGAGTTTTGTAATTACCCGAATCTCATGACCGGCAATGAAACAGTAATATTGTAAAAACAATTTATTTATATCAAATCTCGAAACGGACATAACAAAAAAATAAATTATTTAAAAATACGTACTATTTCATAATTTTCTAAAACATTATATTTTCAAAACTAATAAAACTAAATAATAATTCAAAATTTATCATCAGTAATTAAAACAAAGACAATAATTCATGATATTTATTAAATTGTTAAAATCTAAATTTTATTTAAAATAGAATAATAATGAAATATTTAAGATATTGAATAAAAATATAAAAAATATATCGTGCAACAAGTAAGGCATCAAATCAACTCATTCTTGTCAACAGAGAAAAAACTAATACGAGTGGAAAAAAAATGGACGTCAAACAAGTTTATTGGTTGAAGTAGAAGTAGATAAGGTTGGCAGATTATGTAGAAACTTCTCTTGCGATCGATCTTTAAGTACATAAGAGACTAGCTGCTGTAGGAAAGGAAAAAAAAAAAGAAGCAATGGAGAAACAGGTAGCAATTATTGGAGCTGGTGTTAGTGGCCTTCTTGCCTGTAAATACACAGTCTCAAAGGGTTTTCATCCAATTGTTTTTGAAGCAAGAAACAGCATTGGAGGAGCATGGATTAATACAGTAGAGACTACAAAGCTGCAGACTCCAAAACCAGCATATCAGTTCTCAGATTTTCCCTGGCCAGATTCAGTCACGGAACTCTTTCCGAACCAATATCAAGTCTTGGATTACCTGCAGTCATATGCACATCATTTTGACTTGCTTAAGCACATCAAGTTCAGTACTAAAGTACTTGGCATCAAGTATCAAGGCGCATCCGATGAAGAGATGCAGTCATGGAGCTTGTGGGGTGGAAATGGGGAGCCCTTCAGCTCAAGGGGGAAATGGATAGTTGAAGCACAGGACACACAGAACCAGCTTTCAACTGAGGTATGCCTATCTACTATGTTAGTGATTAGTTACATCAATATTTTTCGTGGGAAATGATCTAAGTGCATGGTTTCGGCAAGTTTTGATCAAGTGATTGTAATTCAGTCATGCTCTTTCCTAAAACCTTACGATCCTAATTAATATTTAGCAAAAACACAGGTTTACCAAGTGGACTTTGTCATCCTTTGCATTGGACGATTCAGTGATGTTCCAAACATTCCTGAATTCCCTCCTGACAAGGGCCCGGAAGCATTCCATGGTGACGTGATACATTCTATGGACTATGCCAACATGGATTGTGAAAGTGCTACAGACTTTGTAAGAGGCAAGCGAGTTACTGTCGTGGGGTCCCAAAAATCTGCAATGGATATTGCAATGGAGTGCTCTATAGCAAATGGTAGCAAAATAGTACGAGTTTTATTGAGATTTGGCACAGAAAGTTTTTATCTTATGGTCATTATTATCTTTATATATGCAGGGGTTGAACATCCTTGCAGAGTTTTATACAGGACTGAACATTGGAACATCCCTGATTACAATCCATGGGGAGTGCCCTTACCTTATTTGTATCTTAACCGCTTCTCGGAGCTCATGGTTCATAAGCCTGGTGAAGGATTCCTACTCAGTCTGCTGGCAACAATTCTTGCACCTCTGGTAAATTTCCCTTTGCTTTATACCATAAAGTTTGTTGTCCTACTGGACTGATTTATCTGTAATAAATTCACAGAGATTGGCATTTTCAAAATTCGTCGAAAGCGATATCGAGAAGAAGCTCCGTTTGGCAAAGTTTGGAATGGTTCCAAAGCATAGTTTTCTTCAAGAACTTAATTCTTGTTTGATTGCAACAGTTCCACAAGGATTCTATGATAAAGTTGAAGAGGGAAGCATCATACTGAAGAAAGCTCCCAGTTTTAGTTTCTGCAAAGAAGGCATTAAAGTTCAAGGAGAGGATACAACACTAGAGACCGACTTGGTCATATTAGCTACAGGATTTAAAGGTGAAAAGAAGCTCAAAGACATTTTTGAGTCCAAAATGTTTCAAGATTGCATACTTGGGTCCCCTGATTCAGCAGTTCCTCTCTGCAGGTTACTATAGTTTTTCCCTTTCCTCTCTTCAGGACTAATTTTTTTTACCTGTAAAACAGGAAAAGTCGGCAAGTTTCATGATGTGTAAATTGTACAAGGACCAAAATTTCTTAGGGAGTTTTTATTCTTCAGGGAATGCATTCATCCGCGAATTCCACAGCTAGCAGTGATTGGATTCTCAGAAAGTGTTGCGAACTTGTACACTTCAGAAATGAGATGCCGGTGGATAGCAGAGCTTCTTGATAGCACATTCAAGTTACCTAGCATAAAGGAGATGGAAAAAGATGCTGAAAAATGGGACCAATATCGGAAGCAATATTCTGGTCGATATTACCGCAGATCATGCATCGGTGCCCTTCATATATGGTATAATGATCAACTGTGCAAAGACATGGGATGGAACCCAAAGAGAAAGAAGGGATTCTTTGCTGAATTGTTTGAGCCTTATGGACCTGCAGATTATGTCTCACCTTAAAGATATGGAGAGGCCTTAGCATGCAGAATCGATACAGCAATGTATCTTGAGCATTTTATACAGTAGTTTGCATATGAACTATTAGGATGAACGAAAAATCGTGATGGTTGAAATACCAAAAAAAGATGTCTATCAAAAAGATGACTATCAGTTTGTTTGAAATAATGTTATCTTTTTATACCAAAAAGATGTCTACCAGTTTGTTTTTAAATAAAGTTGTCTATATAATTTCTTTCAATCTAATTTTTAAAGCTGTTATTCTATCAACAAAAGTTGATTTTCTTTTATGTCTTTTTATGTTAAGTAGAAACCGATCATTACTGTAGGATGAACAACATTTAAAACCTCTTTTTTTCTCTCAATTTCTAAGGAATAATAGGACTGGATATTTGAGATCCCGATCCCGATCCAGTGATTCCTTGTATGCTTTGCAGGAAAGAGTACTGTTAGGCTGCAATATGTGTTGATGGCATTATATTTAAAGAGACAATAACTTCTGGACGCAATGTCCCCTTACAACTGACCCAAAAGAAGTACTGATCCACGTTGATGATCAAACATTAAATTTAACCATTTTTTGTGGCCTTAGAGAATTTAACCGAGAATATTACAGGACTAATACTGTGTGATATGTAAAACAGGCAAATTCCACAACTCGCAGTGATTGGATTCTCAGAAAGTGTTGCAACCTTGTGCACCTCAGAGATGAGATGCCGGTGGCTGGCAGAGCTTCTTGATGGCACATTCAAGATACCTTGCATAGAAGAGACAGAAAATAATGCCGAAAAATGAGATCAATATATAAAGCAATATTCCTGTTGGTTGATCATGCATCAGCGCCCTTCATATATGGTAGAATGATCGAATGTGCAAAGACATGGGATGGAACCCTAAGAGAAAGAAGGGATTCTTTGCTGAATTGTTTGAACCTTATGGGCCAGCAGACTATCCCAGGTGATGATGCATGACTATCCATCTGATGATCTCAGATTTTTCCATCTCAAGTGAGATTTACGCTCGACTAAATTAGTGATTCAGTAAATTTTCAAGGACTACGTTAGTTTCATGTAAACTATGCTTCTAAATTTTATTTTATTTTTTCATTTTCTCATGTTTGGTTCATTTGAGAAAACTTGGTGATAAATTTTTTTTATAATAATATAAAAAAACGCAAAAACAAGAAAAAACAACTTACGGTTCTAGAGATCCCACCACTAATTAGTTCGTGTTTTTCTTTCAGAGTTATTTTTCATTTAAAACCAAAACTAAACAATTGCTTCCCAGCAAATTCTATCAACATAGCCAAATAATGAAACACGATACATTTTTCAGAAAAATATTTTTCTTGTAAAACATGAGGGCGTTGTGGTGTTGTTGATCATCCTCCTTTGTCAACAAAACAAGGCTTGTCTTGTTTATTGAGTCCGTAAGACAGTCTATTTTAGGTAAAAATCCTATACTACACCAAAGATTTCTGTAAAAGGATAACGATTACCACACAGCTTACATGCAGCAGTTATTAAACTGGCCAGTAGTTAAACCTATACCTGGCTAACCCAACCCGTGGCCTGGGTTGGGTATCCAAAAAAATCAATCTAAAATAAACCAGATTTGACATAGTCAATCCGACAAGTCATCTCGTAACCTGGTTAAAACCTTATTTGATTTAAAAATAAAATAAAATTCATAACATCATTTTGATCAACTCCAGGTCAGGAAAGCACTGGAAGCAGGAATCTAAATGTAGATTCATATTTTTTTTACGAATCAATTATTAAAAATCATCGAATAACTAAATATCTTCTACAAAATGAGGGATTTTTTCCAGCTTTGTTCAATATAACTAAGGATAAACTAAATAATAAAAAATTGTTGGCCAGGAGAATAAATCATAGCCTCAAGAGCCAGCTGAAAATTTTCTCAAGCCGTGTGCATTACTCCTAATATCCTGCCATTGATTGGAGTTTGTTCCAAGCTCAATTAACAAGTTCGAAGAGAAATGGTTAAATCTGAAACAAGCATTGAATCGCAAGAAAAATAAAGCAGATGAAAAATAACCAATTATCTCTACTCAATACAGTGTAATAGCCAATAGGTGCAACATTTGAATGTTTTTTTTTCCTTTTTTTACTAAAACTTCTTGATCATCAGTGAATTAAGGTTAGAGGAAACAAAACAACTTTGAGTCAAAATTGCTATTCAATGTGGTTCTTTAATCAGCAGTGTAAAACAATGACCTTCACACCAATAAAGAAGCAAGCAATGTTGTTCTATCCTGTCTCATAACTCTTCACCAGCACTACCTGAACATTAATCCAACATCTGAAGTTCTGTTTTTGTCCTCCCTTTTTATGATTGTACGTTGCCTTTCTGAAGGCTAAATTGCCTGGTTAATAATTTTCTGGCAGAATTAAGTCCCGTGGAAATCAAAACTAAGCAAGTAAATAATTACAGCGAGGGGAAATTAAACAGGAAAGAGGGTTACCCGTATCCTGAACACTAGCCAACCTGAACAGCCTCCAAATCCTCATGCATGAACCACCATGGACCAGATTTTGATAGTAATCTGAAAACACAAATAAATACACAGTTAGGATGAAGAAATATGTGTATGTATATATAGAAAAATAGCACTAGGCAAAAACATGCTTTGGGCACAAGCATAGGATAGGTTTGAAGGCAACTACAACATCAAGAAAGCACAGAAAAAAAGTAGTTGTTTATCATCCCTAAACCAAAACTATAGATGCAAACTCGGTCTTTGTTCATGGAAACAAAATAATTCACCAAATATCGTTCAACTCACCTCATATATCCTGCCACTGTACGCAAGCCCATAAAGAGAGCCAAACCAGACCAAACCCCAGGGAGCCCCATAATTGGTGGAGCATAGAGCAGAAAGGCAGATGATACTAACCCAACCAACATCTGTAGATCATTTACCAGGCAGAAGATTAACACAAAATATGGATGTTCGGGGAAAGAAAAGGAAATTACAGAGTTGCAGCTTACCATAGACTTCGCTGCATATGGAAAGTCAGAAACACCATAATGTAGACCATCAAAAATAAAAGCTAAGGCATTGATAGGTTGGCTAGCACTAACAAACTGAAAAATTTTGAAATCAAATTACTACAAATATGGAGCAGTCAGACAAATAAAACTGTATAAAATCTGAAAGAAACACCAATATAGATAGGCACACATACCAATATCCCAGTTCTCACAATTCTTAATACATCAGCATCCTTGGTAAACAAGGTGGCTACGGAACCAAAAGATACACCCAGAATCACAGCCAAGAAAACACCCACAACTAGTCCAATCTAGGAAAACAAGTGCATTGAGCTATGAGCAAATTGAGAAAATAGTTATCCCAAGATATAAACTCAGAACACAGTACAAAGGAAAGGAAAGCCCACCTTTAAAACAAAGTTTGTGACTTCTTTCACAGTCATGTAGTCACCTTCTGATGAGTAGCTTGCAATTAGAGCCTACAAAACAGAAAAATCAGGCATCAAAGTTCAAGAAATAATGTGTTGAATCACTGGCTAGATATTTGATGTGGAAGGGAACTAAAAATTACAGACATGTCAAATGGAAGTTCACATCAACTTTTTGGAAATGCAAAACTTCCATATGCACAATAAGGAATTAGATCATAAGCAATTCTTTTGGATACACATATTCCCTTTAGTACTAACCTATCAGCTATACTTCTGTTATTAAATGGGCGTCTTGCTTTAAACACAAATATACCTTCGGATGATTGCAATTCAAATGAATCTATACTGCTTCACCCATTTTTAGAATTTTAAAAATGAGGAACTTCTTTTAGGGGAAAATAAGGAGCTAGAATGGATAATAGAGTATAAACAAGTAGATATAAGTTGTGGTGATAAGTACCTGACCAGATCCAGCGAATGCATCTGTGAGAAGAGATACAGCCAACCATATCTGCATACATATCTGATGTGCAGCCATTGCTACCACACCTTGACGAGCTGCCATTGATGTTGCCAATGTCATGGTCATTAAAACAGCAAGAGTTCTTCCAATAAGAAAGCCACCTATAAGATAAAAAGGAACCTCAGCAAAACAAGATAAAAGTATAGTAATATATAGGCATGAAGTAGAGAACGGTAAACAACTTAACTCAATAGCAGTTGACGTCTCATTTGGTTAGTTTCTTTATATTAATTTAAGGAAAAAACTCACCAGATTTCATGTAGACGCCAAATTGGAGTTCTCCAATCTTTGGAGGTAATAATATAACCCTCTTATTTAGCTGCCAAACCATCAAAATAGTAACAAGGTATCTAGAACATAAAATATCAATTATTGTTAAACATGTATCAAAATACCATAACTGAAGAAGAATATTAATGCTTGGAGAGCATAGAGAACATACTGCGACACTACTGTGGAAATAGCCGCCCCAGTGACACCCAACTTAAGATAATACATGAGTGTGGGAAATAAAAATATAGCTGATATATTACCCAAACCTGCATGTGGAAGAACTACATTAACAATTGGAAGAGACAAAGAAAAGAGTATGACATTCTAGATTAACTGCTGAGACAGCAAAAAGAAAGAGATTGAACAAGTAACAATATCATTTCAAGCATTCATCATAAGAATTTCTCTTGCCCTCCAAACAGTTAAAGTGCCACAGATTAAATCAAGATTTAGTGAGAAAATCAACAGTGAAATTAAGCACTTACCAAGACAAAAAACAGGGGTTTTAGTATCCTTGAAGCCACGAAAAATGCCTTGCAGAGCCAAGGAAACTACAACAGCAGGAGCACCAAAGGCTCTCAGTGAAAGAAATCGTTCTGCAGGAATGCGCATTGGTGAACCCTGTTCAAAATATGATAACGCTGGATAACTCTCTCCATAAATGATCGATCTAGTAATGTACAAATGGAGGTAACATGACAAATCGCTAGTTTTAGTGAGTCTTGATAGGAAGCTCGAGATGGGTGCAGAGAAAGATGCTGATAATTAAACAAAATGTCACATGAATTTAGTTTATTTAAAACTTACCACTGTTATGCCCATCAAGTTAAGAAATGATCCACATCCCAGAGACAAAGCTACAGCCTCAAAGATTCCAATCCCAATAGCTAATAGTAAAGCAGTGGACACAGAGGATAGTTGCTTTCTTTCAACCACCCCAATAGGTTTACCATTATTACTGTTTTCTTCCTGAATGCCCTTTTCTGTAAAACAAGCCATCCATATAAATATAATCATATAAAATCATCAGTCAGTACTTGCTGTACTGTGATGAGGCCCGTGTTCAAAATGGCATTCATAACATCAAGTGCAGGTATAAATTTATACCTGAAGTAGTATCTTTGGTTGCATTCTTTGCAATGTCTTCAGCAACAAAAGATGTTGCAACACTTAGAAGAGGAATATTGAATAGCTTTGATATATTGTTAAAGATCATAACAGAAACACCAGCAGAACCCAACTCTACAGGACCTAAGAAAGAAAGAGCAGGGAAAAGGTTAAACAGATCAGTAATCAGGGATGAAGAACCAGGTAAGCATAAATACATAAAGAAAGCTATAAATGCAAGGGCAGATCAATACCTAATCTGCCAATAAAAGCTGTCTCCATCAACTGGGCAAAGGGATCAATAGCCTGTCCAGCAATTGCAGGCAAAGAAAGCATTATAAGCTCATGTTTGACATCTGAAGAATGTGGTAGATTGATTGGAACCCCGGTTGACTCACTGCAACAAAATCAAGAAAACAAGTACCAGCACATATGAATAATCCTAAAATTTCCAAAGGAACATTACCAATCCTAGAAGGCAGAAAGCATGTTACTTAGTTTTATTTCACGGAAAAAAATTGTAAATCTCAATGCTTCTTCAATTTTGATGATATTTGTAACCTACGATGCATGATTATAACTAATTTGTCTCCAATACAAAAGAAAAGGACAGTACAAAATATCTTGCTTCAAAAAGTTCATGAATTTTACAATAATGACATTCTAAAACCAGCCAATTTGCAGACTTTTACAACATCTTCATTCATGAAACCCCACAAACAACTACTACATTAAAGAATCTCTTCATATTCAGCACAAAAACAATAATCAAACTAATGAAAAGATGGAATTTTGATCTTACATTTCTTCATCTCTCGAACCATTAACAATGTCGCGCTCTTCTTCTTCTAAAACTAATCTCTCCTGCACACCAGTGGAATCCACACCATACCCAGAACTTGACTGACTATAAACCACCCCAAACCGCGTCTTCCTGCGTCTGATCACCAGAGGCAACAAAGAAGTCATCTGCTCGGCACACAAATGACACTTTCTCGACGCAGCATCCCCGCCCCCCAAACTTTTAGGAACTTCATTTTGACTCGGCAAACAAAGTTGCCTCTTTACATTTGCTAATTTACTCTGTTCACTACTACTTCTACTTGTCAATCCACTACAAAGTGTGTTGCCACTGAATTTTCGAGTACTAGCCATTATCAGCAAATTAATTCTTCCTCTAAACTTCAATAACAGATCATTAGCTCCTCTATATCACTGCAACAGCAAGAAGACAAAAATGACTCCCAAATTTTAAAAATTAAACACGTAGCTCTTATTTTCCATTCAAAAGTAATATTATTCTGAAGTTTATCAAAAAATAACAAGATTCTAACTGGGTTTATGAAAACAAAAATAGAGTACAGAAAAACAAAGATGGAGTACAAAAACAGAGTACAAAAAACAAAATGATCAAGGAAATGAGATTATATACAAAAGGGCACAAAGAAACTAACTTTTCTCCATAGAATTACATAAAGAAAGGGAATTTGATTCAAAGAAGTGAAATTTTGGAGAAATTTTTCTTTGGTTTCGACCAAACGGATAAGGGAGGAAGTTATGGAAAATGATAGTCGGATAGAATAACAAGAAAAGAAAAACAGATGAGAGAAAAGGCTTTACCTTTCCTAGTTAGGGTTTTCAGGGTTCTTTTTAAGAGATAAAAACAAGAGAAGACATCCTTAACAACTTACGAGGTGTATCAACGTCGCCATGACCGAAGTGCCTGTCACTCGGTCTTGTGCTGAAAACTGAACTGAAACTTACGAAAAGATCGGTGTTTATATATACTATAAAATAGTGGCCGTACTAGTTAAGCTGCTGTTCTTTTATGGGCTTTTTTTATGGTTTACATGGGCTTTTCCTAGAGATGATAATTGGGCCCACTATGTAGATACCTGTCCTAATAGATGTGTTACCTAATTCGAGGATTGACGCGGGAAATGGGTCTGAGTCATTGAATTATTGATTAAACCGGATTAATATCTGCAATTAAAATAATATAGTTTTGTTTTTTTAAAACAAATATTTGACCAGTTCAACTAAATTTTAATAGATTAATATTTTTTTAAAATTAATTTGAAACTTAATCTGATCATGCTATGCTCTGAGTTAACAGTTTTTCAAATCACCTAGCTGAATTTAATAATTATGCTTAATTCAATTAATTGGATAAATATGTTTCCTGTTTTAACCAGTACCCGACCTAATCTATATAATTGTAAAATAATATTTGTTTTGTCAAATGGTAATTTAATATATTAATTAAATATTAAAATGATCGTATTTAGAAATCGTTTGGAAACACGGTATAAACAGCATTTTCAAAAAATTCAAATGTTTTTTTTTTTTGCTAAAATTTAATATGATTTGTATGTTTTGGATCATTTTATTGTGTTAATGTCAAAAATGATTTTTTTAAAAAAAATATCATTTACATATATTTTAGCACAAAAAATTATTTAAAAAACAATCGTTATTACACTGCCAAACATACTCTACTACACGTGAATTAATAACGTTTATAATAAATAAATATTACAAAGAACAGAAAAACTCAACGCGATCCCATCCCTCGGCGTGGAATGCAATGCCGTGGGCTCTTGAAGTCGCCTCTTTCTCTTCTTGTTGACTTTTAAGCAATGGCAAAACCACCAGCTAATGCTGTTTCTTGGTGGCCCAATTCAATTCCAGCATTTGTCAAGCATGAATGCGAACGAGCAGCAGCTAGTGATAAAAACAATGCCTTAAGCTAAGATTCAACTCTGTAAGCTGGAGAATCCAAAGCTAGCAATGCCTTCATCATCCTTTATTTGTTGAATAAATGATTACTCATATGACCCAATATCAAGAAATTGTATTCTTACATCCCCGTAATAAACCAAAAAAAAACACCCAGAGAGAAGCACCGATTCTTACTAATTAAAGAAGATATACAAGAAGCAGAATCATGTGAATACAGATGAACAAGTAGTTCCTACTCAGACCAATCCTTGAAGCGAAATTGCCAGGACTTCCACCGGGAGCTGTTTTGTCCACCATCAATAGACAAAGTAGTAAGTTCCCAATCATCACGGTAATCCAACCCTCAAATAATACTATATCAAGCTGTTTGTTACTATAGTTAAGAGTGTTATTGTGAGCAATTACCTGTAGTAACTGGACAAGTGGACTGTGTGGCTAGAGCTGTGAAGATGTTTTGGTCCCCGCTAAAACCGGCGTAGGCACAGGTTGTGGTGTTGCAACCAGAAGTTGTAGTGTTGCCGATTGTTAACAAGCCACCTTCACATTGCATAGCAGGACAGGTTGACCAACTGGATGGTTTCTTTCCGGACGGTTCGCATTGTAATCTGGAGAATAAGAGAAAACGAATTATACCAAATCAAGAATCCCCACAATATCCAATTGAGTGAGTATTTCAATACAACAAAGCTATTTGCACATCAAACTTACGTCCAGTTGTTTGCGGCATCACACTTGCATTTCACACAATTGTTAGCAGTGAAGAAATAGGTGTTATTAGGAACAAGGAACGGAGAATCCAGAGAGTCAATTCTCACCGATGAATTACAAGCTGTAAATTGGCATGATTAGAACATTATTAGTTCGGATAACTACATTAATGAATAACACCAACATTTGAAGACAGCTACAAGATCAAGAAAGAGCAGTGCACTGTCACAGAATTTTGTAGTAAATAATTTAGTCATGACACATACACCCAATAATTAGTCCAAAATGAATCCTGAAACTTAACAGTAGGAAATAATAATAGGCTCATGAGGATGAGCTGTTAAAAACTGCCGTTCAATCTCCAACTTGAAATTCAAATGCACAAAAACACATTCCTAAAAATGTTTGGCTAATAGAAATATTTGATCACTTATTGCCAAGTTAGAAATATTATTGCACGTTTAATGCCAATATGAGCCTGGAGGTTGTTGCTCAACTGGCATCCGTCCCGTGTACCCCTCTCCCTAAGAAGTCTCGGATTCGATCCTCTCCCTTGCTTTCCAAGGATAGAGTAGGAAAATAGGAATCAAATATCCTAACAGCATAAAGAATCAAACCACAAAGCCATTGCACATTGGCCAGCACTATCAAGGATTGATTCCCAGCAGAGATGTTAATACATATTGCAAAGGATGGCAGGACATATCTTTTAACACCGGATGGCATGCTCGCGCGCTGCCGCGAGCTTATAAAACAAATGTATTTGATAGTGTTATAATTGTGAACCAGCGCTAGATAAGTTATAATAGAAACTAAAGGTATGATGGAGCTAATATTTCATGACGGAAAAAAAAATTGTGTTGGTGATCAAAAACTTAGAGACTGAACAGAATGATTTGTAGTAATCCACAGTGTTTTGTGAGGAAAGATACAGTGTTTTCGCCATATGATTTAGCTTTTCTGTTAATAAAAAACAAAAATAATTACAAAGCTAAATTCTCTACCAACTTAATATTAAAAAAAAAACCAACAAAGATAATTTTGAAAGGAAAAAAACCCATGAGGAAAAACATTGTAGCAATTGACAATGTTTTGTGAGGAAAACTACAGTGTTTTCCCCAATAAAATCGCCAAAGACAATTTTAGAAGAAATCATAAAAAAAAACCATTTAGAGAAATACTGTAGCAATCCATAGTGTTTTGTGAGAAAAACTGCAACGCTTTCCTCTTATGATTTAGCTTTATTGTAATTATAATTCTTACCCAACTCAATATTCAAAAAGAAAATCGACAAAGATAATTTTGAAAAAAAATCATAAAAAAAATCACATGGAAAAACACTGCAACAATTCACAGTGTTTTAAAGAAAAAAATACAAAACTAAATTCTCAATCAGCTTAATATTTTAAAAAAATAAAATCAACAAAGACAATTTTAGAAAAAAAAATAAAAAAAAACACGGAAAAAACATGGAAAAAAAAACAATGTTGGAAACACTGTAGCACTTCATAGTGTTTTGTGATGAAAGCTACAGTGCTTCCCCACATGATTTAGCCTTATTTGTTATGACTTGTAATTGTAATTCTCAACCAGCTCAATATTAAAAAAAATAAAATTGACAAACACAATTTTGAAAAAATCATAAGAAAAAAAACTATGTGAAGAGATACTGTAGCAATCCACGGTGTTTTATGAGAAAAACTACATTGTTTTCCCCACATGATTAAGCTTTATTATAAAGTTAAATTCTAACCAGCTCAATATTAAAAAAATATTACAAAAAAAAACAGAAAAGAAACTGGAAAAAAACCAAATTAGAAAAAACTGTATCAATCCATAGTGTTTTGTGAGGAAAGTTACAATGTTTTCCCCACATGATTTAGCCTTACTTGTAATTATAATTCTTAATCAGCTCAATATTTAAAAAATAAAATTAACAAAGACAATTTTAGAAAAAAAAACATAACAAAACAGAAAAAAAATCATGGGGAAAAAACATTGTAGCAATCCACAGTAATTTGCGAGGAAAGTTACAGTGATTTCCTCACATATTGTAACTGTAATTTTTAACCAGTTCAATATTAAAAAATAAAATCGAAAAAGATAATTTTGGAGAAAATCATAAAAAAAACAAAAAAAAACTCATGCGAAGAAACACTGTAGCAATCAACAATGTTTTAAAGAAAAAAAAATTAAAATATTAAATTCTCAATCAGCTCAATATTAAAAAAATAAAATAGAAAAATCACGTAGAAAAAC
>Ga0307511_10004680_pt1 | contig 13985 bp, 6 predicted proteins | sample 13_EM_MG_FD_200266 | JGI IMG/M metagenome (GOLD analysis project Ga0307511, IMG submission 200266) | Populus trichocarpa ectomycorrhiza microbial communities from riparian zone in the Pacific Northwest, United States - 13_EM | ecosystem: Host-associated > Plants > Roots > Unclassified | place...
GAGAAACCAACCAATCATGTCTTTGCTTGCGGTGGTGGTCTGGTGGAAATACCTGAGGCTAGACAAATTTTGTCCAAGTACGGCAGCTCAGGGGGTATGGTGGTTCATGTTCACCGTGACATTGACCGTGTTGTTGAGTTTCTCAACATCGACAAGACTCGGCCGGCATACACCGAGGATATGATCGGGGTTTGGAAGCGACGTGAGCCATGGTACACGGAGTGTAGCAACTTCCAATACTATAGCCCTGGGGTCAATCCTCAGGAGCTCCGGCTTGTGGAAACAGACTTTGCACGCTTCCTGAAGGCCATCACTGGGACTTCTGACTTCCACGAGAAGATCCTCAAAAAGGAAAGGTCGTTTTTCCTGTCCTTGACTTACCCTGATCTTGTAACCGCCATCAAGACCATCCCTGCAGTAGTGGTAGGTTCGGATGCCGTGGAATTAAGGGTTGATTTACTACACGATTCTACATCTTCATTAAAAGGTGCCCCTTCTGTGCACTACGTCGTCGAACAGCTTGCTCTCCTCAGGTCGTTAACTCAACTCCCGGTCATCTTTACCATCCGAACACAGTCCCAGGGGGGGAAGTTCCCGGACAATGCACACGAGGAAGCATTGGGTCTCTATAATGTTGCCCTTAGGAGTGGCTTGGAGTATGTTGACCTTGAGATTACATGGCCAGAATCGGTGATCTCGAAGGTCACTGAGTCGAAGGGTTCCACTAAGATCATTGCTTCTCACCACGATGTTCCTGGTTCAAACTCTTGGGCTAATGGCTCATGGGTGGTCTACTACAACAAGGCTCTGCAGCATGGAGATATCATCAAGTTGGTAGGGCAAGCGAAATCCCTTGAGGATAACTATGCTCTTGGGAAGTTTCATAGTTGGGCCAAGGCAACAAAGACCCCTCTCATTGCTATCAATATGGGAGAGAAAGGAAAGATGAGCCGCATCCTCAATAAGTTCCTAACGCCAATTACCCATCCAGTGCTTCCATTCAAGGCTGCTCCAGGGCAACTGTCCATCGCAGAAATCAATCTTGGGCGCTCCCTCCTTGGAGATCTACCTGCAAAGCAATTTCATATCTTCGGAAACCCAATTCAGCACTCCCGATCTCCTGCACTTCACAACACACTCTTCCAGGATCTCGGCCTGCCTCACCACTATGGACTATACGAAACCGCTGAAGTAGGAGATGATGTGAAGTCCGTCCTCTCTTCTCCTGATTTTGGGGGTGCATCGGTCACTATCCCGCATAAGCTAGCCATTATTCCTCTGTTGGACAGCATCTCAGAAGATGCAAAGGCCATTGGTGCGGTCAATACCATCATTCCTACCAGTAAAGATGGTAAGAGGGTCCTCCACGGTGACAACACTGACTGGGTTGGTATCAAGACCACACTTATCAGGGCTAATGCACCCTCTGCCCCGGCAAGCGCATTGGTGGTGGGAGCTGGAGGAACCTCCCGGGCCGCTGTTTATGCGTTGCATAAACTAGGGTATCATCCGATTTACCTTGCAAACCGTACTCCAGAAAAGCTACAGGAGCTAGTTAACCACTTCCCCGCTGAATACAATCTCGTCACCACTACCTCTATAGAAGAGGCTAAGGGTCTCTCGATCAAGCCAACAGTGGCTATCTCGACTGTCCCAGGTGATGCACCGATTGCTAGCGATCTCGAAGCTATTCTTGCAGAATTGTTCCAAGATGATAGTAACAAAAGCAAGGTGTTGGTTGAGCTGGCATACAAGCCTGCAGAAACACCCCTAGTGCAGCTTGCTATTAATAAGGGCTGGAGAACGGTTCCCGGGTTGGAGGCATTGGTCGCTCAGGTAAGATATTCAACACATCTCATTGCACTACATTGGGTCGATTCATGATACAATTATTTCGATATACCCAAACTAGAATCCGACGAGAATCTACTGCTACTTTTAGAAATTCAATCGAAAAACAACTCCCTCATTCTACCAAATCCTACCTTGATTCATCCGTTATCGCCTAATTACACATGTACTGACTACCAACTTCGCAATTAGGGCATTAGGCAATTCGAGCTTTGGAACGATGGACTGGTCCCGTCTTTTGAGGTCGCTAGGGCGGCTGTTATTGGAAAGCAGTGAAGCAATTGTGATACCTGTGTTGTGTAACTGAAGTATTTACGGGATAGGTGACAGCTACTTTGCAAGGCAGTTGGTAATTCATAGTTTCTTTTAAGATGATCTTTCACTAGGATATCAAAAGCAAAAAAGGGGCTACAGTGATCATAGTTTCCTAATAGTTTCCCCCGTATTATTGTATTAAAATCTTAGAATCTTGATCGCAACTTGATTCTCAACAAGTCGAGCTAAGTGCAAAACAGTCAGGGAGTATTTTACACTACCGGTATGGGGAAACGGATTTATGATCGGCGATGGTGATTGTAGAATGAACATGCCGAGCAGTTCCTCACATGGGAAACCAAGATTTTGCGATCCACTAATAAACTAAGTTTATTGATAGAACGACCTGCATTTACGACTGCATGTATGCATAGGCATAGTAAATTGTACAATGCCCACGGAGATATGTACTGTATGTAGTTAATGCACGATAAGACATGTAGACAGCAATAAAAGATTGGATTTAATTATCTCAAAATCAAATCCGAGGAATATCTGAATCAAAATTAAACTATTTTTGCATTTTCCAATGATTGGCTAGCCGTACACCCGGCACTGCATTTCGGCTCCCACCCCACTAAATAAACTCCGATACAACTCCTCGATCGCGCCTCGTTTTACCCCTCACCGCGGTCGTTTCCCGCACTCTGCAGGGTGCAGGCTGCCAACTTCGCTGACTTCTCCGGATTCTGGGCGTGAGATTAGCGTGATTGTGACGCTAAAGATAAACCGTTAAGGCAGCATGTTGCAGCGCTGCTTTTGGCAAGGGTGTCTGTCTCGAAACTAGCGAGAATGACGAGTACCTGCAGATCGGTCAGGGCATGCAGAAAAACTGATATGCAGTATCATTCCGATTTCTGTATGAATTCAAGTAATTACAAGTTTCTTTGCAAGACTTTTGCCAGTGGTTTCTATGATCGATCATGAGACGTCATTCGTTGATCTGATGCAATAAGCAAGATCGCAACTTTTCTACTGAAATATACCTATGAGTCATCGAAGTTTCTTTGATACTACGGAGCTCCGATTATTTTGTTGACACGGTACTTTCACCGGAATACAATTCCCAAAAGTGAGGATTTTCGCTGAGCTGTAATTACGCAGACTATAATCACGCATACGTAGAATCGCACCTGAGAGTGGAGGCTGTGGCTTGATACCTGGTTGTCCTTGCACGTGCAGTTATAGTGTGGCTTGCAGATCATGACCAATTAGAATACATTGTCATTGAGATCTAGACCAGAGGCCACTGCGTGGCCTTTACGTGAGTATATTGCTTGGACTATGACATTATGACATATACCCTGGTTTATCCAGCAAGACTACTGACCCAACAGTTAGTCATGATGTGTAATTCCAACTTACCCTGAGTTGCGATAGCGCCTCCAGTACTGTAAGTATGTACCGTGCGGACCATCATCCGCACCGCGCCCCACACGTTGCGCCCGTTAAAACTCAATCTGTGCTCAGATCTCTGTGATACGTCAAAGTAAGCGAAAACTTTCCTCAGCCCCTGTTCCCCTGTAACAGTATATTTGTCAACCTGCATCGGGCTTTAAAAATTTTCCGTTCGCGCCGGTTCAAGCTAGAATATTACTGGAGTCAGCGGAGGACGTTCCACCTCTCAGACGGACAAGATTGCCGAGCTGACTTACCTGGGCATATGCAGCTTATGGAGCACCCGCTAGGAACGATGACACTTTCAAGCTAGCTGGTGGGCTGTGGGGTTAGTGTAAATTTTTTATACTTTCTATCTCTACGAGAGGCCGGTGCCCGCCAGACTAACTTCCTATCTAGGTAGTCGCCGTTTAATTGGGCTAGCTCTACTTGTTGGGACGTGTCTATTACATATTCTATGCAGCAAACTCTCATTCGCTTAGTATACTGCACATCGGGTCTGAGATTTCTGTGCAGTCTCCAGCACCTGATATTGGTCAAATTCACCCCACATCAAGTGATTCATTCCAGCTTGCATGGATCCATCTAGAAATCCTAAACCGTTACACATCTAGATCGATCTCCAGATTTTCAGTCCAGTAAACGTCCGAGAAGGCATACGGAGTAGTCATGCGATCAAACCACATCCACATGTTAACATTCCACTGGCGCTCGACGCAAGGGCCATCAGCTGTTAATTGTCAACTTCACCTTGTAGATCTACAAATTCTATTCAAATACTCCGATGGTGAGCGAACGGAAGCCTGAGCCCCACTAATATCAAAACCTGAAGCAATGTATTGATGGATGATCATTTACATGTATGTCAAAGATTACGAAGTCTCAACAAATGTGGGGCTCATAGCTGGTAGTCCAATAAACGATATCCATTTATAAAACATTGCACTTCATCCCATGACTCGATCGATCGACTAGTATACGTAATTTCGTTACTAGGTATGGCATAAGTTTCCCATTAAATTGAAAGCTTAGAATATTTAATACTGGTAGATTTAAACAGCAAGATAGATACACGTTGCACAGCCACATCCCGGAAGGGCTTGCCTGAAACGTAACAGGTCCAGAACTTTCTAGCTTACCAGACCTGGACTTTGTACAACATGTCCCCGATTAAAGTAACCGTTACCAGCTGCGATGACATAAATCTCCAGTCCAGCGCAATAGTTCAGCCCGAGCCTGTGCAGGTACACAGCAGCCTAACCATGTGCCAATAATCATGATCGACTTAAGGGAGTATCACTGGCTGTGGTCTGTTCCTGTATGACGTCATACTGTATACAAGCTATGATTCATCGATAAAAGGACTTTATAGTACGAGAGCGAGTGCTGGAAGTGGACCCTGCGTTTGCGCTACCTCCTTCAGGACGATGTTGAATGAAAAGCCTGATAATAACCTCAGGCCTGGTTGTATATGGACTGAGTGAGGTGAGGGTAATTAAATAACAGCCTGACGTATACGCGCAAGCCCCATCATACCGTTAAAAATCAGTGCATTAGAATAGCCTGAGTAAGCCCCCACGGCCGGAGCCGCATAGGGATGCGGACCTCCGGACTTCGGATTCCGCCATGATCCTGCCATTCCAATGGTAATGATGACCAAAATCCATAAAGAGGAGATTCGAAGCGGTAGGTTGAAAAATTGTAGTCAGCTGGAGATGAACCGCAAATATACACTGGCATATTTCCTGGTAGTCTATGCAGCATGGTACATATCCGGATCCGGTACCAGCCGATACGCCATCAGTTACAACGTTTGGCCTATAAACCCATTCTAGGAATATGGGTAGCATTATGAGGGTAGATAATTGCTGAGATCGCAGCCAATGGAATAAAATTACTATCCATACCAGCACGCTTATCAGATCATGATTACTCATAATCGTTATCGATAATCAGTGGCTATCTGCACAAACCAGCTGTGGTAGTATTTACCACCTGTTCATCCACTCCTGGGTAGTCTATCCCAGTATCGGTACCTTATATATAAGTGTCCCGAGCGACAGGAAGCCTTGTTGGCGGTAGGGCGCGATTCCCTTTTGGCTCAAGTTAGTAGCCAAAGCAGGGTGGCTACGGGGTCAGACTACCACGCGGTTCGGCTTGACCAATAGCGGTACCGGGTACCGATACCGATCACAAGTGTCCGGTTTGACTTGAACACTAGTTGCCTAAGACCCAGCGCTAGCTCTGCAACTGGGACCAATTACAAATGCAGTAACCGATATCATAGGTACTGTAGTCACACGGCGAAAGTTTGCAATTGCGTGCGATGGCTTTGGGTATTTGGGATGTGCACTATAGAGATCTGTGATTTCTTTGCATAAGCAGTATAGTATAAATTCCCCTCATGCTAAATTTTATGATTTTGTCTTATTTTTTTAATTTTATTTCCGACTATTATGCGCTGGGTTTCCAAATATGGCGTAATTCTGGAAAATCATTGAGACAGAAGAAATCGCCGTACCTAACTTTCGCCGACATAAGCTTTCGGCGTAGTACATGCTATCACTGAAACATACTGCCACATGTACATACATGCATGCGCATATGGGCCTCCTCGAGTCTCGGCTCGGGGATATATTTGATTGAGACATCTCCAACTTAAAGACTATGATATTTCCTATACGGGAGTATAATGAGAAATCTGGGGATTGGTGTACGTAGTATGTAGATCAGACCTGAACTCCAATTAGCGGAGAAGGCTTCTAGGCTAGCCTGGTGTCTACCAATCTCGCAAGTTTGAACCTGAGCCCACACCATTGGAATACTTAAGTAGGCAACCATATGCGCGCATGTGTACAGTTTGGTGGCGAAAGAATTCCGAGCCGATTCCGTATGCTTGTTTCAGTCATGCACGGCCCGAGCATATCAACCAATCCGATGTCACCGAAAAGTATTTCCATCGGGTGACTTTGTTTACTATTGATTGCTTTTTCGGCAACATGAGTAGTATACCACATGATAATCTGAAACATCGTCCGAATTTGAACTCTTTTGCCACCAGATGCAAGCTATATATGGCGTACTGATAGAGGCCCCACCTTCTACTCCGTAGCGACTTCGATGTCAACACTACTTATTATTGCTTCAAAAGTGGTTCTTACATGCAGAGAAGCAACTCACATGCCAGAACATCAGGAAGTTCAAACCCAAAGTCGCTTAAGTACCGGCCTTAAGGTCTGCTACAATGTCCGAGAACTGTAAGTACAATACACAATATGGACACCCTGGCAGCTTCATACCCAACTACTCCCGCATTGTCACTTTTTACAAGCCGTTGTAATTCTCGCTTAATTCTCGCCTGTTCGACAAACCCCTTTTAACCAGACTACTCTTCAGAAGACATATCCTTATGTTTTGGTAGCCCTTTTATGCTATGCAGCATAGTCAAATATATCTGCTGTATGTTGCTTTTTTTTGCTTTTACTTCAACGGCTTGAGGCTACAACTAATCAACCTCTTGGTTATTACGAGTACCTACCAATCTCCGACCACGCTAATTACCGTTAACACGATACCGCATCTAGGTACTGGCAAACAACCCCCCCAGGCCGACTCTCTTGCGTGGGGCTCGGCCCATGCCTTAGGGAGTGACCGGGGACGTTGTTTGACAGTAGATGCCGTACTGGGAGCTCTCATCGACTTCTGAGACATCTCGCGGTATCGCCGTACCGGTACTGCAAACGGTTTTTCATCATCGCATGTTTTGCCCTGACGGGGGCTGAACCCGCTGGTATGGACCGGACCTGTCATATTATTGTCTCATGCCCATGTGTTCTTATGTCTGCCCTCACATCCATGTCCATGTTACTGAGCTCGCGTGGTCCTTCTTCTCCAACTAGGTATCCCAGCTAGCTGCATCGCTTCTTTCGTATAACTACCTAGCCCACTGTAATTTTCCCTCTTTTAATGCAAGAAATTGTAAATTGGACTCGGTTTGTGAATTAGATACCTAGCAAGTCCCGAAGCCCGCTGCTCCCCTAACCTTGCAAGGCTCGTGTAGCCTACCTATCCATCTACCCGGAGTTATGGTACTACCACAGTCTAAATGCAATTCCATAAAACCCTAGTCCATGGTCCGATCGATTAAGTGCGTGGAGTTCAGCAGAATCCCTCCAATAATAGATCGAATATTGTCAAAGCGCGCAAGCTCCCCTGTCGCCATAACGGGAATTTGCAATTATTTACTAGTATTGTGTGTGTTTCAAGCGAAGCATGCGGACGAAGGGATGGACATGCGCACGCGCTTTCGCGAATCTCAGCGGTCTGGTTTAGGCGGGCTTTTTTTTTCTTCTGCCACATGGGGTCGATACAAGGTTAGTTTGTGCCCATGCCCCTTTACGGATCGGCGTCCTGTCTGTCGCGCCCTGGTGAGCGTGAGACAAGTGCGCAAGTACAGATGATCAGGCTTACTAAGATTTTTCTAGACTACCCAGACTGTAGACGACTATAGGTGTGAAACATCTGCAAACTCCGAAACGTGGGATGTTTTTCCTAATAGGGGAAAGCCCGCACGACAGGAAAAGAGTTTCACCGAACTCTGATTGGGGGGATTGTCAAAATGGAGACTTCCTAATAGGGTAGTCGAGGAGAGAATATTGCGTGATTTCGAAGCTCAGGAGAGATATATGCAGAGCACGGCATGCATATGTATACTTAATACTCGAGTAGTATGCAATACTATAAGCCCATTAGACAAGAGTACTCGCTGCTGATATATTAAATTTGGAGAACGGGGGCGGGCTGAAACACCCGGGATTGAATGGATGCTACAGTCGACCTCTTCTACCGCAAGCCTACAGAGCTCCTCTAATTATTTTACTCCATGGCTCAGCAATTATTAATTCAATTTCAATGTTTCTAGGGGTCGTAATCCATCCAATTGAATACGAATTCCCGGGGGTATGACTCTATTTGAATCTAGAAGTTTGATAGTACACGTAAGTGTCAGAAGACATCAATATCACATAGTTAGCCCGATGTTTACCGTCCGCGTATTAGATCCCCTGAAACATGGGATCTAGGTCATCCTTCCCTTCATCCCAAGATTTCATTCAAGCTCAACGTCCAACCAGAGTACAATGAACCAACATACTACAAAGTTATCGTAGCGTAATAAATCCACAATCACCAACACACTCATCTGCCCATCTCGCATCCCCATTCCAGATCCTACTATCTCCGTCTGCCTTACCTTAACACCTTACTGTGTTGATTGTTTGTTTTCAGAAACATTACTCATTTAATCTCTCCCGTTATGTCCGTATGCCGCCCAAGGAGGAAACCATTGGATGAACCAGCGGGGCTCTCCCGCTTTAACGAAACAGCCCACCGCAACGATCCACAGACGAATTCGCCACCCGGATTCAACTTTCCAATTCCATCCATATCATACCGTAGATCCCACTTTACCCTAAACTTGACAGCATTCAACCATTGCGCCCCATATCTAAGAGTCAAAGAAGCTCATAATCATTGCTATTTGGAAGCCAGCCCTGTTTACCATACATTGCATGCATGTAAAATTTGCTTGGTGAGACTTGTCAAACTATAATTGCTTTTTGAGAAAAAAATGGGAGTGGACTCAAGCGATGGCCTGTGCTCGCTTTCTCACATTTCGGCCGACCAACCGCTTCCGATACCAAGACTACTTATCCATTCTAATTCTATAATTCTAGCTCCTTCTAGTCAAGGCTAGTTCCATCGAGATTCCCGAGAGCAACTGCCATCCACTAGAAATGCATCCCCCCCCACACGCCACAAAACACAAAACAGTTCAAGCGAGATAGGTACCTAGTCTGGTTGGCACATAGGTACCGTATTTTTGACCCGACGCTAGCAAAATATCTAACGCAAAGAGGTAAGAGTTAGGTACACCTACTCGAAGCCACAGTTAAACCACTTTGAGCGTGAGCACAGACAGAAGCACGTACCTTCTGCAATAGCGCCGGGTCAAAGAAATACGGAAGATTCCCCTTGCCAATTCTTCGTCGGGGACCTATCGCCCAAATTTCATCGGCAGGGTACATGGTCTAAAACAACTTTCCCATACCAGGAAATAAGGGAGAAAATTCAGATTTCCTTCCATGCTGGCCTGTCTGTGCAACAGCTTCCATGCATGATTCCATGCAGATTCCAGAAGGTTTTTTTTTTTTTTTCGCGGGGCGCGGTTAAAGCAGAGTGCCAACACCTCCTAAAAAATAGAGATTTTATAAGGGGGTATTCGGACAATGGAGATAGTACGTAATAACTATGCAGGAGGTAGGAGGAAAAAATTCAAAAAGTCTCATGCAGGCTAAGTAGAATTTCAAATGCAGAGGCGACGAATATAGTTGTGGTTTAATATGGACCTCGGCGGGGACGGGGCTACGGTGTAGTGATCTCACAACTTTAATGGCAGATTTTTTTCGGGAACTTTAGGGCGCAAACGCAAGGATAAGGCACGAAATACCAAACGCTAACCATGTACCATATACGACAGTAATTCAAAGAATGAGGCAGACGCAACATCACGGAAACATTGATTTCAGTGAACAAGTGAGTAACTATACTATTGGGGCCCCATCGATTCCTCCACACATGCCCAAAAACTCCCATTTATCCAAACAGCCCCACCGTTTCCAACAATCCATACACTTGACGTAAATCTAAGACATTAAGTTGATCGCAATAGTATAGTAGAAAGACAAAACCAAAATGTATCAATGACCCACGACAAATTTGAATACAAACTCCAGACCTCATAAAATCATACTGCCGTAAAACTATCGTACAGAGCCCGCGGGCTAAACCATTGCATATAGGATCTCCAAACGGTATGATGAAACCCACCCATATCCCGATAAAATTCCCTGAGCCACCAATATTATACACATTATCCGAATCAGTAGGTTGGTGATTCATAAATTCATTCGATGGGTTCCAAAAACGTTTTTTTTTCCCGCTATGTGCGAAGACAAAAGAAAAGCCCGGATTGGATATACGTGAGACAAAGAAAGCTCAACAGCTTCGCAGAATGAAAGATGATTCACACAATCTTTCTATAACTGTATGAAATGAAGAAGGGAAGTGATAAAAAAGCCAGCGACAAAAAGGTGAATAAATTGACCCAGAAAGGGAAATGATATGTTGAGGGCTTTGTTGTGAAAATTTGCGTAAGAGCGAAAGAGGAAAAAATTGGTTACACCGCCCCAAATCGCATGTGCGTGTCGCCAGAAATATCGATGACGTCACCTAGCAGGATTCTGACAAATTCTCTTGGCGGATCGGCTCAAAGCAAGAATATTCAGTCGTAGGGCTCAGTGTTGTGTGCGTGAGGAGCTACTTGTCAATGCCATGCTTGACCTGAGCACTGATGTGTTAGCGGCGATCATAGTATCAACTTCATGAAATGGGGCTTTACCTTCTTGTGACGAGTAAGCGCATCTTGCCTGCTAAAGGTCTTTTCGTCATTGCAAATCTCACATCTCACCTTCTCACGGGTAGTATTGTGAATTGTGTCCTCATGGCGGGTAAGATCGTAGGGGCGTGAGAAGACGGTGTTACAAGGCTTGCCATTCTGTGGATTAATCATTGTACACCTGTGTGGCCCTTGATGCCGGCTTGAGAGGTTTCCGCGTAGTGTCGAAGTCATTCCAGTCAAACCTACAGGGGTAGACTGGCGGTGATTCTGGTGCTTGTGTTTCTGGAGCTTCAAGCCGCTAGTGAAACGTTGTTGGCAACCTGGGGCAGTGCATGTGTATGCTCCGGTGTCTGCCCTAGACCCCTCTGGCTTTGTAATTGGAGAGGAAGATCTCGGGTAGTGATGGTCCCCAATCATCACAGGGGCAGTTATTGGGGATGTTTCCAGAGACTGCGAGTGGTAAGGAAAGTTCGATGGCAACATTGGCATCTGGGGGCTGTGTTGGTGATAGGAGAAAGCCCCAATGCTATTGAGTGACTCTGCCTCACTCCCTCTTCGGCTGGCGTCCAAATCGTAACTTCGGCCATCAATATCATCGGTGACCTCCTGGCTGTTGTAACCGTGGAGTGGAGCCTGGCTGTGCTCGTGGGCGAAGAGACTCACTCTACTGGACTCATCGGCTGGTTCGGGATAATCAAGTACCGCATCCTTAGGTGAGATAGTTTTTGGGGTTGAGACGATTTGCCCGGCTTCCGCCACCATATGCTCGCTCATGCATTGGGTATCAATTTCCTTTTGATGCTCCCTGCGTGCCTGAATGGTCATGTACGAGTGGAAATTGCTGTGCCTTGTGGGAGCTGAGACTGCTGTTTGCGGTGTTCTCATCGGATGGAAAGGCGAATTTGCGCGGAATGGAGAATCGCCGCGTGGCACATGGAGCTGGTTTGGTGCTGTATGGCGTGCCTCCATAGCATGATCATTTTGCGCCTTTTGGTAGAATGTGGCAAGAGTACCTTGCATGTTGTTAGTCACACCATCGTTCTGGCTCTGCCTCAGCTGCTGCGCCTCTATATTTGAGGACCTGAACAACTCATCCTCCTCAGCGTCAGACACCGTTCGAGTGAACTTGGACACGGGGTTATGTATGTCTATGAAGGGAAACTGTAAGCCTTCATCCATCCAGTCATCATATATAGAGACATAGGTGTCCTCACGAGTAACAGGGGTCCGGGTAGATGACATCCTATCGCCATCATTCGATCGTGGTGAGCCGACTGGAGTCATCGGTGATTGAATATCGGCGTCGTAGATTGAAGGTCGTGCTGAAGATTGGTATCTGTGTGGAGGTGAAAGGGCAGGGGGCTCGTCCTCTGCTATATGGGAGTGAGGTGGTATTGTTTGACTATGTGAGAGGTTTTGGTATGTAGGTGTAAATGGACTGAGATATTGTTGGTGATGAGAGAGCTTAGAGAAGTCGGTTGGAAAACCACCGTAGTAACCGTTGGGCAAAGTGGCTTCCATTTGTAAGGGAGTGTTGCTGAGATGGTGGCTCAATGGAGTTCGATGCTTTGGCTGGTCGTGGGATAGGGTACTTAACTCCTCGTAGAGCAACCAGTCAGGGGTAGTGGTCGAGTCAGACACTACTGAGACCCTGGGAGGCGAGCGGGAGGGCGAGTGCTGCGAAAGCGGTGTTGCCACAGTCACAGGCGAAGCAGACCCAGATGCACGTTGTAGATTGATATGGGGAGTATTTAGCCCTTGGAGCTGGCTTTGTTGCATATTCCCGCTGAAGGCAAGGTTCAGAGTCGATGCGTCAAAGCTAGGGTAAAAGGGAATCGTGGACTGCTCGAGTTTAAGTCTCTTCCCGGGTTGCTGGTAGCAATCGTGTGAGTCTGATGTTGTTGGGTATGGCATGTAGAAGTAATCGGGGTAGATGTAATTGTGTTCCTGTGTCAGAGGAGAGGTGATGGAGCCGGCTATCATTTGAGTTTTGGTAGCGAAAGGGTGATGTATAGCTGAGAAAGACCAGTTATGTTAGTCACCCACACCACACTATTAAGGAAGTCCCTCGAAGCGTAGTATCGGTTCACCGTCTACCGGGTAGACCGACAGACCCGAGAGCGCTGAAGGTGGGCTGAAAGAGGGAGGTCCTTACCGCTGGACTGCTACTTGCTTGCTTTGTCGGGAGAGTGGATCCGCGGGTATTTCTAGCGGGATGAGTGAGGTAGAGGCCGATATAAACAAAGAGCTAGTCGGGGATAGGTCGGTAGGTGAGCGAATGTGTATAGCTATAGAGCTTGTCTGTTTGAAGCGTTGGAATACTGCACCAGCTCAATTGTGTTGGTGGATTGCAGCTGATGATTGCGAGTTGTGTTTGAGCTTTTGAATGGCAAGGGCTTGAATACATTCTGAACCGGCGAGACTCGTGATAACTTATATGAGAAAAATTCATGATTTCGAAGATAAAAGAGTGTCATAATCTGAAAGTTTAGTTGAGGCCTTGCAAGCTTAGTTTGTGGTGGGACCAGGGTAGAATTCTGGCAGGCACAGCAAAAGCGAAAAGTTGCAATGAACGTGGTTGCTGCTATTATTCGTTATGCATTCCGGCGTCCTACCTAGGTACTTTGTATGCATGCACCGCGCTCAAGCCACCCTTGCTGCGGAGTTCACCGCAACGCAACGAACTCACACCACTACACCCACCACACCCACACACAACCCCACAACGTGGAATTTGGAAAGGGGCAGAAAACCTTCGGCCCGGGGTGCAAAAAGAAAAAAAAAAGATTACGGAAAAAAAGTTGCAGCAGGGACAGTTTACCCATATCACTAATAATCACCACCGATATGGTCTGTAGGTAGCTGTAGCTGCAGCTGGAGCTCGAGACCCTTGACAATGTTGTGTCGCGCACTCCGATGCTTTTGTCCCAGAGCCCCGCTCCGTTGGATGAGTTACCCCCCA
>Ga0307511_10004683_pt1 | contig 13983 bp, 10 predicted proteins | sample 13_EM_MG_FD_200266 | JGI IMG/M metagenome (GOLD analysis project Ga0307511, IMG submission 200266) | Populus trichocarpa ectomycorrhiza microbial communities from riparian zone in the Pacific Northwest, United States - 13_EM | ecosystem: Host-associated > Plants > Roots > Unclassified | place...
CGTAATTGCTTGTCCTAACACCCATCATCAAATCAGTATCCATCCATCCATCCACCCACCCACCCTCGCCTATCACACTATCACACTATCACATAAACGTGGTGGGGGGAGGGAAGGGGGGAGGAGGAAACATACAACCACGAACTTCCTCCCAATCGAGTAAATCCCCGCTCCGACACCAACACTATAACATTCCCAAACCACCCACTCATTAGCCTACCCATCCAAGCAACCAACCCTCACCACTCACCCGGGCAAAGGGGGGGTGGGGGGCCACTCACGCAAGGACAATCCCCAAGGGAACCAATTCCGCAGGGATATTCTTTAGCAACCTCAACTTCTGTGAGATTGGGAATGCTAGAATAGAGAGAGAGAGAGAGAGAGAGAGAGGTCAGTTTCGATCCGCCAATTGCCACCCAAGAAGAGCAGGAAAAAGAGGAAAGGAGAGGACAAAAACATACCCCGTTGTCTCTCGTTCTATGAAGAATCACAAGACTCAAAATCAGTATATCTCTTATCCTATCCTATGGATTCCATTCCCACTCAATCCCATTCAATCCGCACAGTCCCATCTGGGTGTGGACGAGATGGGCCAATCTTCAAATTCTCGCATGGCATCGCATCCTATCCCCCCTCTATCGCCTCCATTCATCCATCCATCTATCGCATCCTCCCCCTCCCCCTCCCCCTCCGAGAGAAGGGATATCGGAACTTACTGATGGATGCATTATGACTACCTGTTCTTTTTCGCCTCGGAAAAAAAAAACTAAAGGTTCTTGAGATGATTGTCTTTTTGGCGAGAATCGAAACGTTGTGGGTTTCCGGTAACAGTGAGGTTTCTCGATCATGCTATGTCGGTTTAGGTTAACTGCCTCCCACGTGACTACCAGCCTGATCGGCCGCTATACCAAATCTTCTTTCATAAGTGTGGCAAGTCTCGATTACACAAAAGCACTCCATCAGCGTCATCACACATATCAGAGTGTTTAAAACTTGTTCTCGGTTTCATTGTATGTAAATACGGTAGACATCTGCAACTAAAGAAGAAAAAAAGAAAAAATCAAGAAAACGGAAAATTTGAGGATTTGTGCCCGCTCGTTATTTCAGTCATCAATCTAAAGCGAGAGTGTAAGTGTAGAAAAGTGTACTGTATAAATATAGCAAAGCAAGCAAAGCATAAAAAGCCTATAAAGCAAAATAGCAAATATATCAAATGAAACCAAGCGGACCCTATCCAGACTGAAAAAGGGCAACAAAATCCCAATCCGACAATCCAACATAAGGAAAAGAAAAAAAAAAGCCAAAGCGAGGGTTACCTGTAGTCTTCCAATATCAAAAAAAAAAAAAGCAAAGCAAAGACTGAAAGCAAAAAACCATAATATAAACTGGAGACAGCGACACTCGAAAGGCCAAGTCGCTCAAGAGGGATAGGAAAAAGAAGGGAACGTGCTCTAACATCGGGGAAATTAGAAAGGATTAAGGGAAAAGGGGAAAACAGCTGATTTAGACACCGAGAGATCAACAAGGACCGTTGTACCTTCTTTCATACCTCTCCCATCACTAAAGCAATTGTTCATAAGAAAAGCATGAGATATAAGTCGCTATAAAAGGCTTTGAAAGGAGATTGAGGTTGAAAAAAAGTAAAAAGGATGCGATAAAAAGCATATTCATAACCACTACTTAACCTAAGCACAACCTGTCGTGTGATCTGTTTCACCCTCTGTTTATATCCCACGTATATTGTAAACATGTATCCGGCAAACATCCCGGCAAACTGAAATATGAAAGCCCTTTTTTCTGTAACCCAACGGGAAAGCAATAGAAGAAAACGAAGCTGCACCGCCGCCTGTTCAAATCGCCCAACCTCCTGTTTATTAGAGAAACGCCGGATGATTAACTCTATCTTCTGTCCCTATAAAGTCCGAGAGACTAGCAGATAGAATAGCGCCAGATGAAATGACCACGGAAATCAAAAGCGAGATAGCCAAAGGGAGATGTAAAAGCGGAAAAGAGAAACCTGTGGATGATGAGAAATTATCGAATTAACCGCACGTTTCCTAAAAGTTTAATGTGATTGCAGGGAAAGGCCCTGAAACGCTGTCCAGTCGAGCCCAGTGACGGAAAGATTTCCGGGGTTATTTCCCATAGCAGCTGCGGAGCTCCCGTTATTCAATGGCCCTTGATGGGAACCGGAGCCTACTCCGTTCATATATTGTGTTGGGTATCCATTATGTTGTTGCTGTGTCAGGTGGCCAAAGTCACCTTGTGGTCCAATTGCTCCTCGAGAGGCAAAACTCGGTCCATGAGGGTGACCTTGTGGCTGCGGCATATTGGATTGGTATGATGGTCTCATAAGCCCATTGGAAGAAACTTGCGAATATGGAGCGATACCCGTGAGCTGCGTGTGAAATTGTTGAGACTGGTCATTCAAACCGTCACCATTTGCACCAGGCCCAGTGGTGGGATGGGCGAAGGAAGCTGGGTTCATGGCAGACATCCAGATACGAGTCTTGTAAACCTTGAAAAGGTCGGTGACCAGAGAATTGAAGTTAATATAAGAGTCGGCAAAGTAGTAAAAGGTGAGCTTTTTCCAATCCCTGTGATTTTAGGTCAGCACAAATCAAACGTCTCAACGGGATGACAATTGCGTACATCTGGAACTCAGCGTCAAGAATTTCCATAGGCAGCCGGTGCTCCAATACTTTTTGCTGGCATACTCTTTTAGCTTTTGCCTCATTGGCCTCCTTGTCACGCAAGGTTTGAATCTCATGGACTTGGGCAAGGCGCTTGATCATCTTAGGCTTCAACTCCATAGAAGCCGTCCCATCCTGCCCCATTTGCATTTGTCCATGTTGATTGTTGCCAGGCCCATTGGCAAATTGATTCGGTGCTGCAGGGCCAGGAGCATTTGCTGCCGCATTTGCTGCAGCGGCTACCCTCCTTGTTGCAAACATCATAAGCCACTGAAGATGCTCCTTTGCATAATACTCCTTGTAGTCTCTAGCTTGTTGCCAAGTGATATTCTCATGAATAACAGTGCCCAAATCAGTACCACGGTCAGCTTCAACAATCACCAAATCTCCCTTGCGAACACGCAGACCCGTTCCCTCTTGAACATAAAAAACATCTGCTCTACAAGCTTTGAAGCTAACGAGGTAAAGGAGATGGTTGCTACGTTGCTGTGATGCCGCGTGAGAGTGAACTCCCAATAGCCCCCGGTGTGGGCCAGTTGGGGGCGGTGACGGCTGTTGTGGGATTCTAGTCGTTGGGTATGGTTGCAAATGGTGCTGGTTTGGTGGAGTGCTCGGAGACGGACCCACTGCCGGAGCCTGAGGCGCAAGCAGGCTTTGGCGCGCGCGAACACGAGTATCTTCAAAGTACCTATCTATAAGCCCATTAGCAAAGAAACATTGATAAATATCCGAGCACTTTACCTCGATTGTCATGAGTCCCAGTAAATTCGTAATCACCGGTGCCATCGTTAGCGGCGAATGCGGCAAATGAATGCCGTCTACTCTGAGGACCAGCTTCGCCCAAGCCCCCAAAAGTCCCCCCTACGGATTGCCAGTGCTGGCGGCGAAGACTATCCAACCTTTGACCTTCCGCAGAGGAATGCATCATACTCATGCTTCTTCCGTTTACTCTGCGCTGCCCCATGTCAAAATCGTCCTCATCTTCAATGAGCACAGACTCCTCTTCGACAGCCATAACACGATCATTGTCCCTGTTGTTGAAAAAGCCACCATTACTGGTAGTGAGGCTGACAGTGGGAACGGTAGTTGTTGAAGCTGATCTTACTCGATATCGAGAGGTATCATAATTATTGAGACTCATGAATCTCTGCCGTCCTGGTATCTGTGAAGTGTACTCGCCGCTCTGCTGGAAATTCTCCTCCCTTGCTGCATATTCATCGTCTTCTGTCTCGAAAACACTGCGCAACGGACTCGACTGTCCTGCATAGTGCTCTTCTGAGAGTAAACTAGGCCTTGATGGTCGATGTTGGAGGCCACGTGAGCCCAACATAGTTGGAGGAGACAATCTAGCCTTTGTATGATCTTCGAGCTCCCGTTGACCAACGGAAAATGACATTGAGCGGTAATTACGCAACTGAGGTTGGAGTGGGATGGGAATGGGAAACTCTGGTGCGTTTGTCGAAATTGTCGTGGGGCTAGGCATAGGCATAGCCTCGCTTCCAACAAAAAGTGGGCTGGGAGCGGATGGGCCCGATATGGATGCTGAACGAACGTTTATGGGTTTTGGAGGACTTTTCCTAGAGTCCGTATTCCAGATAGACCCCCCCCAATTCAAATTGAAAGGCTGAGTAGACCCATTAGAGGCAGATATTGCGGCAGCCCATGCAGTTGTATCACCAGTTTGTGTTGCTGGGTGGGAAGTCGTAGGAGAGAGTGGACCTCCACCAAGAACTGAGTAAGTCCTGGAGCGGTTTTGAAACTCTGCTGCATAGGAAGGGCGTCGGGACGAAAGATTGTTCAACCCTTTGACTTGCGAGAAATATGACAGACCCTGATGGTCGTTTTCATCATCTGAGGACGCCAAAGCCTCCGAGTCGGGGGAGCGCCGGACTCTCGTCTCGTCCAATATCCTCGGTGACGGTTTCTTACCCATAAGTTCATAAGAGGGAGGGATCGATGTTTGGGGTCCGGTATTCAACATCGATGCTGATGCCTGATCAAACGAGTTCCGTGGAGACTCAACTGAGCTGATTTCACTCAGTCGAGGGGTATTGGACAAAGGCACCTCGGCCATATTGTTAAGGGTGCTTGAAAAAAGATATGAGTGTGTAAGGGATTGGGGTCTGGAAATTGAGTGTGAGGGGCTGGAGTTGGCAGAAGTGGGCTCGCTATGAACAGCTCACCTATCACCTAAAGCTGTAGTGGATTTTGAGGATTAGAGGGGTTCAGTCCGAACGAGAGGGGTATTTATTTGTTGTCTGAATAGGGCTCCGGTGAACTGATAGGGAACGCGCGTGAGCCAGGCAAGCCTCCGTTTACACTGATTACACTTTCGATGATGCGATGATGTCTTCGAGCTGCTTTCCTGCTGTTTTGCGCATGCGATTCGGTTGTCGCCGGAGACTTATGCCACCCGCAAAACCTCAACTCCCATAAAGGGTACCACTAATTCAAGGCGAGACAATTGCTAAGTAACTCTTATCAAGTAAATCCAGCCCCAGTGTAACCTCAGCAGCGAAAGCGATATACCTATATGATGTTGCCTACTAGTTAGTGATTATATTACTCACTTGAGGCGCAATGAAGCTTACCGAGTCCAAAAACGAGGCTCAAAGACCTCTATGCAGAGCTTAGAAAGAGAAAGAACGCGTGCTTCACTCCCGAATGCTCAACAGCGGGAACTCTTTCTGTAGGAATATTCAACGTTCGTTAGCTACTTGATATGAGTATATTGGAGAAGCGAGTCCATTAGAATCGGACTGGTAGCGCCAAAATGAATTGACATCTAGGGAGGTCGGCTGCATCGTGGCACCTGTGGCCATAGTATGCCGCAGGCAAAGCATGAACGAATAGGGGATTGGACAACCGAAGGAAGCGCACATACCAATGATGGAAGGTCTTTCTGGGTAGCGGCGTGAAGTACCTTATGAAGCGAATTATGACCGCACTGTCTGCGATTACCTTGGGCGCCAGCTAGATCGGTCAAAGGCGACAAGTGCGTAAGGGACCAAGAGGCGAAATATGTAGTTTCGCTGCCAAAGCAGCTCTCGTTGATTGAGAGAAGATGCCTGTCCGTTAGCCCCAAGATCAGTCAGAGCTAGAATCATTTTGGCCGCATGGATTGGAAGCTACCTAGCAAGCTATGGATAGGGCAAGAGCTCTTGAAGAGCACGATGCTGGCTGGGGGGAGGGGAGAGTACAAAGTCGACCTCACAGCCATACAATTGAAGGGGCAATTTGGAGAATACTCACCGACACACGTAAGTCAGTCACACGGGGCAAAGAAATCGGGTATAACGAAGCTTGGGCAGGAGCTGCTCGAGCTACAGCGACAGGTGATTGAGCGGTGCCCGGCCTTCTTCAGCAGAGCTGGTGATCCGTTATGGAGCAGCAGGCGTGATGAGAGCTTGATGGAGCAAGAAACTAGGTAGGCCCGTCGAGGTTGACGAGGGTGCAGGCAAGCAAGAAACAACACAGACAATCCAAAAACCACAACCAGTCGCGCAGACCGGGGGATGGAGGGAGGGGCGGAGGCCTGGGGCGTTTCTAGTCTATTTGACCGACGCTGGAAGCTGGTGTGGGGAATGGGTGAAGCGAGTGCAAGAACACTCGGAAGCCTGACGGTGAGACACACCTCATGCGTTCCTGAAAACGTTCAGACTCGCAGAGCTCCACAAGCTATATTCGAGCTCTGGGGGTGTTCTGCCTATACAGAAGCAGGTAAAAGTCGCGGTGTTTATAAAACCATGGATAAATCCGAAAGGAACAATTTAACAATTTTAACATTCCCGTGCATAGCATCTCGTAAGCATATAGGCGCAGATGAGTTCGGCTACAAATACTATATTTCTCAGGCTTCGAGGTTCTAGAGGTCCCTCATCTCAGCAGGATAGGCTGGCTGTTCAGCAGAAATTACTATATTGGAAGGGCGTCCGCCAGACAACCCGCCCACTACGGTAGCAAGTAGCCCACCACCAGGTTCCAAGTGCCTTCGAATTCGCAATCTCGCTCATATCATACCCTCAAAAACCGGAATTGTACTGGTAGATCAAGCCCCTGGACATCAATTCAATTGTCTCCGTCCCAAGGTCTCTTTTCTCTCGATGTCCTTTAGTAGTGACTTTGGGGGGGGGTTCGAGGCCTGTTCGCATTCATTCTGCTCCTCAACAAGACTGATATCATCATAATCAGCCTGTAGCCATTTATACAAATCGTTCGAGCATTCGCGTGTTTCTCTCCCGGTTCTTCTTCAATATCTGGCCAACTCCTCCCCCCCCCCCGTTCGCAGGTGCCATATGCACGTAACGAACGGTGGAGGGATGGTGTTCGTCCCCCCAGCCTGGCGGGGGTACATGAGCCACCACCCTTTTCCCTCCACACCACACAACCAAACTACACCACACTCCCATAACCAATAACAACGAAAGAACCAACTGGAGTCCTCCTCGCCACCTTCGAGAGCATCAATTGCTCTCGGCACATCAACATCTCATGCTTCATAGTATCTAGAACCCCAAGAATCCAACTCCACTGACCCAAAAACTTTTAGTTGTTCCGCCTCGGGGATATTAGTATTCGTCTTGACGAGATCTTAAATGGGCTGGGAGTGGCAAGTTCGATTCTGAATCCAACTTGCCGATAATTGAAGTTGCATTCATGTCAGTTGTTCTTGACTTTTGATGTAGGTACCTGAGATTTGGCTATGGAGGCTACAATTAATCTCATGCAAGCTCTTAGCCCTTCCTGCAGGATAAGCTGCTGCTTAAAGTCCCAACCGAAGATATTACCCAGCCTGCACAAACGTCTTTTGCATATGCCCATCCCACTCCTTGGTCGGATCGACAACTGGGTGTGGATCAGGTGGACAATCTACTGGAACTTAGTGTGGTTACCCCACAAAAGTAACCAAAGCAATACCCTACGGTTTCGATATGGAGCGAAACTTTACGCCCGTTTTAAGCATCCGGCCCTGAACTAAACTACCTCCAGACCAGAAAAATGCGGGGTAGCTCAGGTTTCCTGCGGCTGCGGCCGACGAAACTAGTGTAACAATCTGAATCCTGGTGTCACCAGGCTAGTACCAGGCTACCCCGGAGATTTAACGACGCCGGTCAAGTCGGTAGTCTGGTTGGTCCCTCGTTGGCGTTATCGTCGAAGAGCGGGCCACGAGACTCAGAGCGGGTCAACAGGAATGCGAAAACAACCTAGCTCCGCTTCACAATCGAGGAAATACGGGAAGGTCACTCCCGATGCTCAATTTATTTTCATGGGATCAACAGTATTTCTTTTAGTCCTCTGCCAAAGCTGAGATTTGACGTTGCCATTGACATCAGATTGTGCGTACTTAGGCATGTGAAAACAACTCAATAGGTCGTCACATATATATAAATATGCATGGTTTTGAAAAAAAGCACAACTGTTGAAAATGCAAGAGCTTATGATTTTCAGGTCGTCCTATCATTACCCTCGGTAAAGGCTAGGAAGTATGCCTTATAGTTATGCTTATATATACACAACGGTGATCTTAGCAATATAAAGTCGCTCAGAGGCTTCCGACTTCACCCATTATTCAGAAGAATATCTGTTCTCGTCCCCAGACTCTGAAGAATATCCTTCCCATAATCACTTGAATAATTATCAGTTCCGAGCTAATTGATTTCTAGTTATGGATAACCTCTATCTTATGCCTATTATCACCCATTCCAACCTATTCCATTTATTACGACTATTCCAGTTAGGCAACAAAGGTGAGAATAACAATTGGATAGTAGTAACCCACCAAAAACCGAGTTTCTTTTACCTTCTGCAACAATTTGAGAGCAAGTGAAAGTGTGTGGGCTCAATCTCGGCACGAGGTGAGTGGTACATACACATAAGAACAAAGTAAGTAGGAAAATGGAGCGAAGGGTTACATACAATCCACTCAGAGGAAGCGCAGTTGAGTACCGAATCCTGCAACCTTTGACCACTAAGCCTACTTGGGGAGTTGCTGCTAGCAGTTTTACTACCTCATGGGGTTTAGTTCAGAGCAAATCCTCAACTGGAGCTAGGAGCTCATAGATTTAAGGTCCGATAGAGCTCGGGCTTTTCTCCCGGATTCTTTACACATTACTCCTTAACAGGGCATTTCGGCTTCCGTCAGGTTTGCTGAAACAGCCGCAGGTTGCCATGCTTACACTTGGGTATCTCTAGAGAAGTTCCATATATAACAAGAAAGGCTCATTAATAACAGAGATTCTAGTTGAAAGTTTGTAATAAGCCAGCAAGTAATCGCAGGTCTACTTTCTGTACCCATATTTGCATATAGCCTAGCACCCCTCATGATTTGCATGGCCTGTGGTCGACAGGGATATGAGAATTACCCTCAGATTGCTCCTACTGAACAATTCTTCAGCCCTAACCTTATGCAGTTGGGCGGTGGCCAAAGAGGCCATGGTTTCGGAAGCTCGGTGCATACACAGAAAAAGCATGTTCAGGTGCCACAACAGATCATTACCACGTACACGAAAGTAAGGCACCCCAGCTTGATGGAGGGGCCCAGAATTTGATATTACTCTTGATAACAATGTGAGTACAATGCCTGTTATACAACGGACCACCATGGCCAGTTGGGTTTTATATACCAGATCAGCTCAATCAATATGACTCAAAGCTGAGAGGTTTTATTTCCGGGGTGTAGCATTGCGGACGGTGTCATGGTTACTTTGAATTCTGTCATTAACCGATAACTGACCATCCCCCTACATTCTAAAGACTAATTGCTAACTTCTCCAGTGTAAAGGTATACTTAGTGTTGCACCGATCTTGAGAGTAGAGGGAGATCCTAATACATATAAAGGTTCTGGATGTTTACCAGGCATATATTTTTAGCAAGAAGAAACGGCATTCACCCATTCTACTCATAATACTTATCAATACAACCGATACTACAGCGTGAGCTCACGCGGCATATCGTTGCCCAAGCTTAAGCCACCCTGGAGTGGACTTTTACCGTCCTGTCATGGTCATATTCCACAGACCGGAATCAAACCGGACTACCGGATTCAATCTTAGATGACAAAATAAGTACAAAGGGGAGAATCGCAGTTTGGTGTAGCTATATTCCGCCACGCACTGACGAGAAGTATCCATGCCTTACCGGTTGTTATGGAGGTTGGATTGATCCCAGCAAGTTGGAGCTGGGGAAAGGCAACCTGAGAGAAGAAAAAATCACCAGCTGCAAATGGTTTGAGGAAATACTTTCATTACTATTCAAAACAAAGCGGACCCAATGCGTTGGGAGTATCCGTGAAGCGGTTTTCATTTGGAGCTGGGTAACGGCCGGACAAAACAAAGGACACCTCTAACCAGACTACCGGCACTCCATCTATATTTGGCATGGTCTTACGGCAAGTATTGACCAAAAATATATACTCTAGTTTCACGAGTTGCGTACTTATAGCAACTGTGACTTATTCAATTGAGCTCTTTTGGTATCTCCCCCGCAGTTATCTCGCCCTAGGTTACCTACTTGATATCTTGGTATCTCATGGCATCGCTAAAAGCGCCCACCTGTGGCGATGCGACAACTTCAGCAGGGCTCTGATATAAACATGACCTCACGTTTGTCGCCTTCACCAGTTGCCAACTAAGTGGCTAGGACCTAACACCTTTGTAGACTATACTGTAACCGTGCTAACCAGACTAACTGTAACCTAACTAAACTGGCCGGATCCGGTTGGCACTGCCCGTTTCTTGCTGCACTCTTGATTGGTGGGGGCAACCAAACAGGCTGAGCTCCATCTAGCAATCTAGCGACACTGAAACATCTGCGTGAGATACGTAGGTAAACATATCACTTGCTTGAATATTCCGACCCACGCTGGATATAGATGAGGAATGTATTTCGCAATATCCCTCGCGGTCGTCAGCAATTTGTCGTGAGCAAAGCTGTGGGTAAATAACGGTGTGAGCGGTGCACAGCACTCCACAGACTCCTTGGTAGCGAGCGAGGTTCCCGGATTGTGGGGAGCGCTCCGAGCCAGCCCCAGGAACCTCGCCTGATGGCAGGGACGGCCATGCATCTGTAGAGGCATGTGTAGATTTGCAAAGGAGTATGACTATGAGCACGAATAGCGCGTTATCTTCAAATGTTTTCCATCTATTCCCACTTACGTACTGGCTCTTCGTATCGGGGCAAGGCACTTGATATAGCTTCCTGGCACATACATTACGCAGTGCATGTCCCCAACTCTACATCGTGAGTCTTCCCCCCCCCTCCAGGCTATCTATCCGCAAAGCCCTTTATATACCACAGTCCCTGACATGGGTTTCCTTCGATAAATCGCTCATACTAAAAAAAAAACTACCCCAGGCTTTTCAGGCCACCGTTGGCACACCTCTTCAGTTCTTGAGCTCATCGGAGCTAGTTCCCTTGATCTTTACCACTGCTCTCCCGCTCTCCCGCTTCTTGACCGTTTTTCTGTGTGAGCATCTACCTCATTCCATCAATCTAGAGGCCTATCTCTTTCATATACCTTTTCATTCACGATGCTAGCAACAGCTACACCTAATACCACACATGCCTTCTCAGATGGCAGTTCTACGTCGAGCCAGGATACTCCTCAGTCACGGCCTCGAACGTATCTAGATGTTTTCAATCCTCCGGTAGATGTTTCTACTATATCCCCGGGGAGCTCCGTTCCATCTATTCCTACTCAAAGTCCCGCCGGCGTGGAAGTTTCATGCTCACCTTCAAACTACCCTACTTCATTCGCACACCACGCAGTTCGTTCGAACGAGTCTCCTGGCTCGCCATCTAGCCCCGGAGGGCAATCCCCATCATTGGTATTTCGAGGGATCCCAGGTAGTCCAGCATTGAATATTCGAAGAGCGGGAAGCAGTGCCTCAATAAGCCGAGACTTGGAAGACTTCAATCTGGGAGATTCTTTCCAGGGAGGCACCATCTTACACCATCAGCATCAGTATCATGGTCACTCTCCAGTTCACTCGAAGTATTCACCGAGAACGAATGCCAGGAGGCAATTCAGCTTGAGTGAATTGACTCATGACGATATATTTGCTGCAGCTACAATTGAAGAGGCCAAGAACCCGGATTTGCTAGCTAAGCATCACGATGCCCTCCGCTCTGCACTTGAGGCACCACCGTCTGGAATTGAGAATCGAAGGTCCTCGGTCGCAGACATTGCCCTCTCGGTAATTCCTATTGAGGAGACTACTGTCTCCTCCTCAATACCTCTCTATGAGGTCCCTCAAGACATGATGGTTCCCCTGCTTGACCGCCCCAACGACATGAAGCGGCTCCTGTCCCACCGGTCCTGCGATCGATCTCTCCTAATCTTGAGGAACGTCATTGGGGATGAAGCATTTGATAAGAAGCTGATGAAGCTCTGGACTGAGACCGACAGGAAGGAAGTCAGTGATGCCGAGTGGCTCTGGACAACAAAAAGTATCATCATGCAGGCTGCTGGTGACGGAGATAAGACCCGGGAATGGAAGTTGTGGGGTGACTTTTGCGAGATGGTGGGATTCGATGAAGAAGATACTAGCATTGATAGAGATGAAAAGCAGGACAAGAGATCCGGAAGTCCGGTTGAAACGATGGAGAAGATTGGTGAAGAGGAAGAGGAGCCTGACGTGAAGGCCTAGGTACTTTACATAGGGTTGACTTTTTTTATTGAGCGTGTTCATACTTGGGCACTTACATGCGAGCAGGAGGTTCGACTCCTTTTACTTCCTAATGCTTTCATTTGATTGTTTCTTTACATTTCTGAACTTGTACCTTATATCACTCTCGTTTTTATATTTTATTTTGCGGGACTATTATATATGCTGGGGTTTCAAGGTGTTGGTTTACATGGATGGGTTGGCTACTTGAGCTGCTGATGGAAATGGTCAGAAATCACTGAAAAGAAAACTGGGGGAATATATCTCATTTTTATTTTTCTACTCAACGGAGTAAACGTTCATGTCTTTTTCTGTTTTTCCGACTCCATTAAATTAGAATTTGAAGCCAGAGCTGATCTGTTTTTTGCTAGCCTGCCGACCTTACACTGAAGAAGGCTTGGATCTACTCTGTCATAAAGAAAGGGCGAGATTGTGATGCAGATGCATGGAGCGGATGCAGAGCTGCAGAGCTATGGCCATGCTTACTTGACTTGGTTTCGCAAAGGGGCTCTGGGGGGTATGTAGGTAGGAGCTCCTGAGGAGCCCTGTCGCTGGCCCACGCTCTTTATCATGAACCAATGCCACGTTGTGAGAGAGAATGCATACTGCGGGTCGAAGTGAGTGAATGTACTCTACTTATTCGGAAGTCACCCTTTTTTGGTGTCGATTATCTGTATCTGGCCCGAATCTGAGATCAATGAAGAGATCGGGCATTGTTAATTTTCTAGAGAATGTATTCTCCCGGGTATGTGCTCTATATAGCTCTGTATAGCTCTGTTGGTCCCATAGGAGAACATGTTCTTCGTGCAGAAGAAGCTTGGAGAAAGAAGGGGAAGAGGGGGGGTTGGAAGATACAGCAAGTCTTGGGGCCTGCGTAGTATGTAGCCTGGTTGGGGCCTGCAGTAACTGTTCGGCAGCTTTTTTTTGTGGGGTAGCACAACGTTTGGTACGACAACGGTTCAAAACGGACTTCGATAGATAGAACTCATGACGGGTGGGGTGAGAGTCTCCCCGGCCTATGGCACCACATAGCTACCCCCTACTGTAATTCTATGTACCCGCCCCTCCCGACCACCCAGCAATTGTACGGAGGCTATCTGTTCCTAGCTGCGGGGCCTAGGTAGTCTTAGGCCTACGCAAGAAAGGGTTCTTCAGGCACGAGACGACACATGGTGATGATTTGAATGAAATCGACACTCCATTGTAAAAGAATTACCCTAAGAAAAAAAACCCACCCATGAAGAAAATTATGAAAAAAAGAAGACAAGGAAATGTTTTTTTTTCCCTCTCCACACACAAACATGATATAAGGGATGCATCAAATTTCCCTCCAGAGTTTGTCCATGGAAAAGTGCACTCCCCCACCCACCCCAACATCCCGAAACGACAACGCATGTGTGTTCTATAAAGCCAATCCTTTTGTTTGTTTCATTTTTCCTTTCCGAGCATACACAATCAAGAAAAAAATCCAACGCCCAGCCAAACCGTCCAGTAAGAACCACATGATGTCGTTTTCAATCCTTCCTCCCGCACTGTGGTGTTGATGTCCGTTTTGAGTATCCGTTGGGTGGGGGAGGGACGTAGGCGGAGGAAGGTCTACTGAATCAAGTGTGGGTATTTAAGA
>Ga0307511_10004684_pt1 | contig 13983 bp, 9 predicted proteins | sample 13_EM_MG_FD_200266 | JGI IMG/M metagenome (GOLD analysis project Ga0307511, IMG submission 200266) | Populus trichocarpa ectomycorrhiza microbial communities from riparian zone in the Pacific Northwest, United States - 13_EM | ecosystem: Host-associated > Plants > Roots > Unclassified | place...
CTCTCTGTATTGAAGCTATCTAAGGCTTGTCTGAACTCTGTCTGAAGTGATCTGATCTGAGAATCCTCCTCCAGAAGGGCGGAACGGCTCAGTACTTATCCTAGCCGCCAAGCCTTCTGGAGTCTGAAAAACCTGTTTTCTGGCCTTTCCAGAAAACCTGCTTTCTAGCCGTTCCAGAAAGCACTCCTCCATGACCATAAATACAGGTGTAGGAGGTCAGGCCTCCAGTACTCAGAAATACAGGTGTGGATGCATAATGCATCATGATAAAGAAAAGTACATAAGGACCGGATATGCTCAAGGCAGTAGTACGTAAGGTACTAGGGTCGAGCTATCTGATATATATTATAGGTGCTAGGAAATGCGTACTAAGAGAATTATAAGAAACGGTCTTCTGTTACATTTTGTCCCTTTACAATGATAGTCACTTGTGATATCCTGTACTTCTTTGTAAGTGAGCTAGAATAATACTGGATCACCTGCGACGCAGGTGATCCTCCTAGCCCTATAGCTCCCATTACACTCTCTATGGTCTTCTAATACCTAAGGTCATAGTATGCTCCCTGGAAGCTGGCATCACCTGCAGCGCAGGTGATACTCCTAGCCCTATAGCCCCCGTTACACTCTCCACAGCCCTCTGATCATAGTATGCCCCCTGGAAGCTTGCATCACCTGCGACGCAGGTGATACTTCTAGCCTATTGATATAAAATCAATACAAAAGGCTACTGATTACAACACAAGAAAAGTGATATTAAAGTAATGTACTGGTAGAAGAAAACAACTAGAAACAAGCATTCTTGCATGACGATTATTAATTGCCGAATTGAATATATTGCTGAATATGTAAAATTGGTGAACCAGTTGATCCACTGAACAGCCAATCCCTCTGATTGCTGAACGGGTTGCCCAACCAAACTGCCAATCCGTATTATTGATGAATCAGTTGGTCAACCGAACTGCCAATCCCTGTGATTGCCGAATAGGTTGCCCAACCGAACTGCCAATCCCTCTGATTGCTGAATGGGTTGCCCAACTGAACTGCCAATCTTCTGGATTGTCAAGTTCTGCTCTTCACCAATAACTTTGGACATGATTCTATCACATATAATGCCTTGTACTTTCTACTTCTATGTAAGTGGGCTAGAACAATGCATGATCACCTGCGGCAGAGGTAGTAGGTAGGAGAGTACAACCAATATTATTAGTGAAGAGCAGAACGTGACAATGCAGTAGATTGGTAGTTCGGTTGGGCAACCCATTCAGCAATCAGAGGGATTGGCAGTTCGGTTGGGCAACCCATTCAGCAATCAGAGGGATTGGCAGTTAGGTTGGGCAACCCATTTGGCAATTACAGGGATTGGCAGTTTGGTTGACCAACCGATTCACCAATAATGCTGATTGGCAGTTTGGTTGGGCAACCCGTTCAGCAATCAGAGGGATTGGCTGTTCGGTTGACCAACCAGTTCACCAATTTTACATATTCAGCAATATATTCAATGCGGCAATTAATAATCATCATGCAAGAATGCTTGTTTCTAGTTGTTTTCATCTACTAGTACATTACTTTAATATCTTTCTTCTTGCATTGTAATTAGTAGCCTTTTGTATTGATTTTATATCAATGGGCTAGGAGTATCACATGCATCCCAGGTGATGCCAGCTTCCAGGGAGCATGACCTTAGGTATCAGAAGGCCGTGGAGAGTTGTAACGGAGGCTATATGGCTAGGAGTATCACCTACGTCGCAGGTGATGCTAGCTTCCAGGTAGGGCATTATGGATGTGTGGCTCTGACTGTCAATACTCACATAGAACATTACGCACGTGATGGTGGAAAACTACGGAATGAAACTACTCCCAATCGGGGGGATATGCACGTATACAGCCAATCCTGAACGCGGCTACATGCCTCTTCCGAGGGAACCAGACTAGGCTAAATGTATAAAAACCGACGTAAAAATGTATATCACTTGACTCGGAAAAATCATAACCCTAACCACTCAACCAATTGAGTCTCGTGCCAGTATATCTTGACACAACTATCTAACTCCGAATTGGCCCAGCCTATTCCAGCCTAACCACCTGACCAAACATTCCGAGCCCCACCCAACATGCAACACATATGTAACTAACATATATAGAAATAACACATAAAATAAAAACAAATAAAAATAAAAATGAAAATGAAAATTAAACAAATTGGAAAACCATTTCCCCCATTCCGCCTAGAAGGCAGAGGGTGCAATGGGCGCTGTAGACCTAGAAACATTACCTCCATCACAGGTAATACCAACTTCAAGGGAGTGCACTATAGGCGATATAGTTGTATATTCTTAGTCAAAACAGACTCGAAAGTATTAAGTACCACTCATTAATGATTAATGAATTAAAAGTCACCAATAGTAGTGCAAGAAGAGTAATATCATAGTCATATAGCAGACAATGGGAAATAGCTGGAAACATACATAAGATATGGCATTGCCAAATTTAATATATTACCAAATATGTATAATTGATGTATTGGTGAACTGCCAAGCCCTCTGATTGCTGAATGGGTTGCCCAACTGAACTACCAATCCACATTATTGGTGAATGGGTTGGTCAACCGAACTGCCAATCTCTCTGATTGCCAAATGGGCTGCCCAACCGAACTGCCAATCCGCATTATTAGACCGCCAATCTAATTCACAAATGACTACAGAAATCTATCACCTGCGATGCAGGTGATGGGATAAGGCTATGGGTGTGGTCTTTACCATTGCAGCGGGTTCTCAAACTTGGTCACATAATGCATATCCCCTATAGCAATCTGCATTTTATAATTAATAATAGTACTGTATCTATCCTGCTAGAATATTTGTTTCTAGTTATTTCTCTTATATTACTGTTCTTTTATATTACTCTCCTGAGTTATTATCAGTAGTTGGTAAATAATTTAATTAATAGTCATACGTTGATTCTCAACAAATCTGTTACTGATAATACCAATATATATATAGCATCTTCTCTCTTCACCCTTCTGTATAGACACAACAACCATTAGTCCCTGCTTCCTCCCCCAGCAACAAGTGCACACTGTCCACGCTTGTCTTTCCCCATCAATACTTCCGCCACTATGTCAACCCCCTCTATTGGTGGTATTCCTGATGCGGTTTGAGTGGCATTCAACACTTGGCTTACTTCGGAGGAGAATACAAATCGCATGCGTTTTGATGAGGATAAGTATCTCGAATATGAAGCATTTGTGATTTTTCTTAACTCAAAGCTTCCACACGATCTTAAGGATAAAGAGGATAAGCAAAGATGGTCAAATCAAAAATGTGATGCATTAGCTCAATATGAGATAGTCAATAGTGCTCTCTATTGAAAAGCACAGGGGAAGTATCCTCAAAGGTATAATTGATTATATAGCTCTCTCAATGGAAGTTATTTCTAATATACAGCAGAAAAGTAGTACGTAGCAATGAAGTATATGCTGCAATTTTAGATGCACATCAATGGTCACACCATGCTGGTTATACAAAAACCTTTCATCAAGTTCAACTACGCTACTATGGGATATCTAGAGATAAGGTTGTATGGCTCCTCAAGCATTACATACTGTGTCTGCAGACTCGGCCATTGAATACACGAGCACCCTTAGAACCTATTGAATCAAAATATACTCTACAAAGAGTTCAAATTGATCTGGTCGATATGCGAGCTACTCCACACAATGGATATAGCTGGATCTTACACATTAAAGACCATTTCAGTAAATTTTCCTTCCTATATGTACTGCGTGATAAAACTGCAGCAGGAGTTGCTAAGTGTATCGCAGAGTGGTTAGGAACTGTCAGAATCCCCAAAATTATTCAATGTGATAATGGGAAAAAGTTCAAAGGTGTATTGTTAATTTTATTGAAGAAATATGGGATTAAGATTCTGAATGGTCGACCAAGACACCCACAAACTCAGGACTTGGTAGAACAAGCAAATGGCGTTATGAAGACAAAGTTACAATGTTGGTTAGAAGAGCATGAAGACTAGGGGTGGACAGATGCATTACCTGATATTGTCCTAGCCATGAATCGCCAGAGTCATACATCACTGGGTGGAAAAATGCCTTACGAAGTCTTTTTTGGTCGCCTACCTCAATGGGAAGATCGTGTCTCCCCTTCTCAAGAGTTGCAAATTGATCAAGTTGAAGACGAGATGTTAGATGCTTTGTGGTTGCATTGGAAGCCCAAGAGGTTGTGAATGAGAAGAATGATACCTATTTTCCAGATTTATCTATTGGTAACTTATTTGCAGACTCAAGTGCCAACAGGGTATGTTTATACTATCAGTCTTGTGTACTAGGAAACTCCACTAATAATGATTGGAAGGAACAACCAACCTCTACAATACTAGCAACATCCATTCCAATTGATCCTGCACTTGTCGAACCACTAGGCAAAGTGAATTTAGCATCTACCAAGCCAGAATCAGTTGAGGATAGGGAGCCAAGCGAGTCTGTTGTATTAACAGACATAGAAGAGTCAGTCCTAGGTGCTGCACATCATACACATGCAATGATGGCAAATCGGTACAATAAACGATTCTCAGCTATCACATTTGAGAACAATTCTATTGTGGCTTTAAGGATCCCAAAGGAAGATAGAGGCACACTCAACCTTCCCCGTCTCTATACTCTAGTGGTTGATCAACCCTCTGAAGGAAGATATCAACTTCAAACTCAGTATGGAGTTTTGGACTGGCTATATCCAACTGGGGAATTAAATCGTGTTTCATCTATCGTTGGTATGTTTGGCTTCTAATATTCTAGACTATATCTAACAAATGATCTTTAGCTTCTACATTAGATTTGGGTAATAATTCAACCTCAACTACTCTCCACCGGGCTGCTGCGTTAGCTTCTCAAGCAAAAGAAGTCCTATTATATTGTTCTTGCAAGCAAACAACATCTTGTTGTATAAAACGTTACAAGTGCTTTAAGTCCAGAGCAAAGGGTACTAACTATTGTCATGGATTGAATGATAAGCCGGAAGATTGCCCAAACTTAGCTCCTGCTGAAGAGCGCAACACTTAAAGATTGGTTCCATAAATTCCTCTAGTACCTTGTGCATCTACTATGGATACCAGTCCAGCCAGACGTACATGTTCTCAGGTCATATTGGATTCACCAGATTCAGGTTCTGGTCCAGGCTCTTAAGGTCAGATACCTGAAAGTTCAGTACAGACAATTATATTTTAACTTACATTTTGAATAGACAGATAGGGCAATACTAATAAGTCGGATGGGCAATGGTATAGCCTGGGCTTGTTTTATCTCACTTTTCATAGAATATTCAATACTTCCGTGGCTGGGATTAGGTTCTTAGGTGGATGCAGGCACTAATGTTTATTTTTCCTTTTTTTTCCTTTTTTTCCACATATCTATAACTTATATACTGTTCATGAGATATCTGATGTGATTTCCTTACAACGCTATAGCTATTTAAGTGCTCTACTCCCCACCAATGACCTGATTATATACTTGAATAATGCCAAATGTAATTTACATCAAGCATCGTCTGCGACGGATGAACTATCAACTATCTGATACTACTGGCTTACTACAGCTGCTATGGCTATGAGCTTATTTATATAAACTGCAGCGAGTTTTCTGGTATCACCTGCGTCGCAGGTGATACTGAAACTATGAATATCTGTTGCTCGTAAACTGTGGCGGGTATTCCATTTTGGTATTGCCTGCATCGCAGGTGATGCTAGAACTATAAATATCTGCTGCCTCAATGTTTACTTTATGTTGTATGTAGTAACTGGTGTTTGGTTGAATGATTCAGCAATAGATTTATGCTGCATGCGTTACTTATTGGTGGTTCGGTGGAACGATTTAGCAATAGATTTATGCTACATGCGTCACTTATTACATGCATTTATTGGTGGTTCAGTTGAACTATTCAACAATATTGGTGAATCGGTCATGCTAACAACCGTCTGTGCGAAATTGGTGGTTCGGTCAACCGAACTGTAAATAGCACCCGATTGGCCAATCAGTCGACCGATTGCCAAATTGTCAAGATTGGCGTAACAGTTAGAACAGATACATATAAATACATACTACATACATAGATACATACTACATACATACTACAAACATGTACAGACATATAAAATTTGATCCTAGCCTACTATCCCCCAATACTCGATACATACCTGTCAATCCCCCCTAAACTCCAAACTCACTTTTCAGGAACCATTTTATCATTCAAGTCCTACTATTAAGGATGGAAAACTGCCAAAGCGCTATTGTATTCGTTTCTTTAGTTGCATTAATAGATATATAGTATATGTATATGCTATTGAGAAATAGAAACGGGAATACCCCATAGCAATGCTAATAAAGCTATAAATGCATCTCCTTGCTAACCTTAACACCTATACACTTATAGCTCCCCCAATCCTCACCTTATTAAGTTGCCTCACCTTAATAACCTACTCCAAAAACATCTCCACAGCCTCCCTCACATTCACCAAATCCAACAAAAAAAGGTATCCTGCCCAAACGAACTTTGGTCCCCCCCCAACTCCCCATATGTCACCACTCTATTCCTCCCCACCTTCAACGTCTCTCCCACTGCTGCCACGCTAGGAACAATTATCGCTTTCTAAACTGAGAGCCAGAGTAGGATAGTTCGTAGGCATTGATAGGGCCTTAATTAAATCTTCCGGTGGGTCAGTAAAGGTGGTATTCTGTGTTACTGTAGACAACGCTCTGGGCTACTCTTTATAAGAAGGTGAAGTTGCATGTTCTTCCCCTACAGGGTGGAGCTAGCATCTGTAAGAATACAAGGTTATAAGCGGAGGAATCTTGAAAGAAAATAGATGTATTTGTCAAAGCTATATAGAGATTGCTATAGTATAAATATGATGGTTCTACTACCTTATCTTTTTATTTTCGCCATCGAATTCCAGCTCTTTTATCCTTCCTGATATCCAAATTGTCTCCATTCGGTCGCCCTTTTTAACCCTTCTTACGAGATTGTCTCTATTCCTACCATGATCGCCAATGCTTACCCTTGTAATCTTGTGCAACAGTGAGAGTATTTTACTACAGCATTATCAGGAGGGTAAGATTGATTCCTACAGATTTTTCATTTGGATTGCATCTTTATCGGCAGTGTTCTTTGCTCCGAGGTCGAATAAATCTATAGCTTCACCAACATATAATAAATTATTTGTATCATACTCCAACTATCATTTCTTGTCCACATGGTCCCAATAGCTCTCTCAAAAAGTTCGAACAAAGCGCAGAAGCTTTACTCTCATTCGCTCTGTCTGTCGATCCCTGCTTCCATTCCCAGTACATTGTGGCAGCGAATTATCTTGTGAGTTATATTCCAGCATGTGGAGGCATCTGGCAGGACTCGCTGCTGGGTGTGGGGCATGACAATAGAGGATGTGTACGAGCAGATGCAGCTGGAGATGGATACTATCGCCTATGTGGGATGGGTAGAGTGTACCAGGGCAGAGGGAGAGAATCCTCCCCCATACTGCTCCCATTAGAGGCGTAGAGTTTAATGATGTCAATGTGGTTGACATACCATAGAGACTCGAGTTATCGAGTAGCGTTATCAGCATACATATGCACTAGAAGGGTTTGGAATCTCATGAGACATGCCTGTGCTCAATGTTATGTGAACATCAGAGATGGGTGAGTCCTGCTTGATATTTTTTACAAGCACTGTCTATAAATATAGCAGCAAAAGTCCAAGCAGTGTCTAGAGGCAGGCTTTCACCCACCAGTCCAAAAACAATAACTCTGTATGGACCTAAACCAAAGCCATTAACTCAGAGAGTGTTCAAGCCTTGTACCAGTCCAGTAAAGCAAGTGAAAAGAAGTTATAGCAAAACCAAAAAAATCTAAGTTTTGATGTTTATGATCCACCACTAGGTGATCTATGATTCAAAAGGCATTCCAAGACCTTGGGGTTACTCTTCCGGTAGATAGCAGTAGAGATCATGAGCTATAAATTAAAGGTTTTGCAGCAGGGGATTTTAAAATCGAATCGAGTACTAGTAGCGATATCTTAGAAGACTTTCATGCGTTACTTGAGGAGGCGTAGATTCCATAGTTTTTACTCTTCGCACTGAAGTTTAGTTTTGGTATGCAAATTGATATGTTTTACATTAGCTCTGGCTTATGATCTACCTCTCCCGTGTATAAGTATGGTGATAGCGCTACTCGATAACTCGAGTCTCTACGGTAGGGATATTGGCCTCAGACCATATCTTGCATGGTTAGGATAGGGAAGCAGGTAGCGCAGGCAAGTCATTACTAAAACCAATTGGGTTGGGCTATGAGAACATCCTAGCACTTTCATACAAATAACAAAGGAGAAAAGAAAAAACCTTTGAAATACCTCTTGCTTAACTGAGACTCCTGTAAGACACCCCTAACTTAGTGGAACATATTTAAGATACAACACTACACCACTCTCACTACTAAGTCATGGCTATATACAAAAAGGCCTTATTATACAGAGTAGGTAACAAGCTATACTAGTTCGGCCAGCTCTGCCTACCAGCATGGCTTTTCTCCCTTCTAGTAAGCTTGGCTTCTCCCTCCTAGACTCTGCTAGCACAACTTCTCTCTCCTAGACTCTGCAAGCTCAGCTTCTTCCCCCCAGGCTCGTCTTTCTCCCAATAGCTCGGCGTCTTCCCACCAGGCTCTGCCAGCTTGCCTTTCTCTTGATTACTCGGCTTGGAGTTCAACTATACAGATCAGATTTATTCTGCAAGACCCTCCCCAGCTTACTATAATACTCTGTGGCAGCACTATACCCTATGGCAATGTTATACCCCTAGTCAAGTGATAGCCCTCTATTCTAGCATTATACCTCTAAACCAGCAGCAGCCCTCTATTCTAGCGAGATCAGTGAAAGCCAGCAAAATCACTCTATTCCAGCATTATACCTCTAGGCTAGTGACATTCCTCTATTCCAACGTTATACCTCTAGACCAATGATATCTCTCTATTACAGCGTTATAACCCTAGGCCAGCAAAAGCCCTCTATTCCAATGTCATCCATCTTAGTCAGCAAAATTCCTCCATGGCAGCGTTATACCCCTATTACAGCAAAATCTCTTTAATTCAGCATTATACCCCTAAGCTAGTGATAGCCCTCTATTCCAGCATTATACTATACTCCTAGACCAGCGATATCCTTCTATTCCAGCGTTATACCTCTAAACCAGTGGTAGCTCTCTATACTAGTAACATCAGTCAAAACTAGGAAAATTCTGCTGTTCTGGTGTGATATGCCTATTGTAGCAAAATCACTCTAATTCAGTGCTATATCTCTAGACCTGGGAAAACTCTCTTTTCCAGTGACATTAGTGAAAGCCAGCAAAATCACTTTATTCCAGCATTATACCCCTAGACTAGTAGTAGCACTTTATACTAGTAACATCAGTCAAAACCCAGGAAATGCCTTTATAATTGCTTAATACTCATATAATAGCAAAATCTCTTTATTCTAGCATTATGCTCTCATGCCAACGATTTCTTTCTATGCTACCAACATTAGTCAAAACTAGCCAAATCCTTCTGTTTATGTACAAATTGCCTGTTGAATACAATAGGTGTATAGTTAAATACTAGCTATACATTTCCTTTGATTATGCTCACTTTGACCACATAATGTACATGATTGACTTCTACTGCCATGACTCAGTGCTACCTTTATCCCATTTAGCTTTGCCTATGCCTGAAATACATTTTTCTGTAACTCTCCTGCAATCATGTGCTTGACTTTTGGCCATCCCATTGCTTTCCTCTCAGCTTTTGGTACCATAACAGGATTAGAATCAGTGATTCTATAAGAGTTGCTTTTAAATAAGTCTAAAGAAATAAGGTGCAAATTCGAAAGATAGGTATATTGTCAGGCTATAGTAGTAAAATAGTATAGCATATATTCTTGAGGTTTAGGATGTCCTAGAATATAACTTTAAAGTGTCCGAATTAAAGTAAATTCCTGGCCGTAGGAAATCCCATTCACTTAAAAATGGCCACAACTACAAGTTTGAAACTGTAAATCCATTACAAATGTTTTGTGGTTGGATTGTATAATCAAACTAGAGATATACAAGGAAAGTTGTGTAGTATTTGCCATTGCCTATTGTTGGTTCTTTAATAGCTATTTATAAGCGTAAGGAGTATGTATTTGTGACTTTAGTTGAATGGCTTTAATCTGGTACTTAAACCGATGATTCATAGTATAGTGCCAAATAGTATTCAAAAGGTCAAGAATGGGTAATTCTCTGTAATCTTTGAATACCTTATTTGTAGCTTCTACTACATTAGAGGCTTTATGTCCATGATATGGGCCAAGATAAAATGCAGTAACCCAGCAAGTTTGATTTACACTTTTCAAATAATTAGCAGCATCAAAATTAAAGGTTTCTAATCTTGCTATTTCAAGATTGTATTCTTGTAGTATTTGAGTATTTGCGATTGCCCAAAAGTAAGGCACTATTGTATTCGAATATCATCTACAAACATTGCCTAAATAGGAAATATCAGTATTGTATTGATTGATATAGTATATTAATATAGATTGATCATACCTTTCAAATGAAAACAATATGTATAAGTATAAATCTGATTACCATACACTTGCTACTTAGCAGCTAGTAATCCTTTATCTCGATTACTGATTAGAGTCATGCCAACCCAATTTGATATTGCAGTCTTCAAATGTGATAAAAACTATGTCCATGTAACGGAAGACCGTTTCTTATAATTGTCTTAGTACGCATTTCCTAGCACCTATCATGTATACCAGATAGCTCGAGCATAGTACCTTATGTACTACGGCCTTGAGCGTATCCAGTACTTATGTACTTTTCTTTATCAGGATGCATTACGCATCCACACCTGTATTTCTAAGTACTGGAGGCCTGACCTCCCACACCTGTATTTATGGTCATGGAGGAGTGCTATCTAGAATGGCCAGAAAGTAGGTTTTTTTGGAAAGGCCAGAAAACAGGTTTTTCCGACTTCAGAAGGCTTGGCAGCTAGTATAAGTACTGAGCCGTTCCGCCCTTCTGAAGGAGGATTCTCAGATCAGATCACTTCAGACAGAGTTCAAACAAGGCTTAGATAGCTTCAATACAGAGAGATTACATCTGTTAATTGTAATTGGCGATGCCAATAGTAGCACCGCGGGCCGTTTAACAGAGTTTATACTATCACCAGAGTGATAGTATATATCTGTTATTGGTTCCACTAAGTCGAGGACTCAGAGGGTCTTTGAGAGTATACAGATTTCCCAAACGGGAAGAGAATTAACAGGTGTAATCTCTCTGTATTGAAGCTATCTAAGGCTTGTCTGAACTCTGTCTGAAGTGATCTGATCTGAGAATCCTCCTCCAGAAGGACGGAACAGCTCAGTACTCATACTAGCTGCCAAGCCTTCTGAAGTTTGAAAAACCTGTTTTCTGGCCTTTCCAGAAACCTGCTTTCTGGCCATTTCAGAAAGCACTCCTCCATGACTATAAATACAGGTGTGAGAGGTCAGGCCTCCAGTACTCAAAAATACAGGTGTGGATGCGTAATGCATCATGATAAAGGAAAAGTACATAAGGACCGAATACGCTTAAGGTAGTAGTACTTAAGGTACTATACTTGAGCTATCTGGCATACATAATAGCTAATAGGAAATGCGTACTAAGACAAATATAAGAAACAGTCTTCCGTTAGATTAATTCTCTTCCCGCTTGGGCAATTTGTATGCTCTTAAAGACCTTCTGAGTCCTCGACTTAGCGGAACCAATAATAGACATACACTATCACTCTGGTGACAGTATAGACTCTGTTAAACGGCCTACGGTGCTACTATTGGCATTGCTCATTACAGTCCACGACTTGGTATTTTCACTTTCGACTACTGCTCAAGCTAATGGCAAATTTTTGCCATTTCCATTAATACCAACTGCTAACAATAATGTTTGTATAAATCACATTTTTAAAAAGGTACCACCTATAGGCATAAACTTGTGCATATAGGCAAATGATTGAGCAGACTCAGTAGAGTAGATGAAGATGTATTAAAAGATGTGCTAGGTAGGTTAGCTAGCTGGGTTCTCAAATTGCAGATTGATGTAGATATCCGGATATGTTTGTTGTAAGGCTGTAATATATATAGGCATTTGCTGAAATTGTTGGAGTTGGAATTCCTGGCAGTCTTGAATTAAAGTCATCTTCAGTATATGGGCTGCTTCATATGTGATCTTGTGTTGATATTCCAATCGAATATAATCTACAATTTCTTGTACCTTTATCACTTTTGTAACAAATAGATGATTAGGTACAACTTGCTGTAGCCAATCCTGTCCTATAACCAAAGCTCCATATCCTATGCCTGTACAAGAATGCTAAGCATGTACTTGTTTCACTTCAATTTCCCCATCATCATTATAAGAAGCATAAAGCCACCACAAGCATCTACTCTCCTTATGCTAGCATTCATATTGTGCTAACAGTTTGTCTTTGCATACAACTTGAAAACTAAATTGTGTGCAGATTGCCCAATCATAAAGTTCCATCCGAAAATCATTTCAAGTTGGAAACCGCTGTCTAAAAATCCTTGGCATTGTAGTATAGATAAGGGAAAATAAAATAAACTTGTAGAATTGTATAGATAGGTCATGGCCAAGTTAGTAGAGTAGGCTTCTGGGATTGTGTATATTAATACCTATAGAGGAGAGATAGTATAGACAATATAGAGGTAGGATAAAAAACATCAAAATATGTGAGTTAAATACATAAGGAAAGTAGGAGAAAAAGGGGAGTTGAACACAAAAGGAGACCTAAACAAGCTCTCACACATACTAGTAAGCACAAAATAGTAAAGAATATCAATTCCAATATAGTAATAGTATTAGTCCGTGACCTTTAATGATGAGCCTGAGCGGAGAAACACCAACTTAGATGAACCACAAGATATGTACCATACTCATTGTAGGATTTGAACTGCAAGATGTCGGTGCCATGAAGAGATTTCATTGCTACTAGGCATAAAGCTACCAGTAGGTAATTTTGCTGGCCTAGACGAATATTGCTAGCATAGAGGCATTCCCCTGGTCCTGACCAATGTCGCTAGAATAGAGAGTTTTCCCGGGTCTAGGGATATGACGCTGGATTAGAGAGATTTTGCTGCAATAGGCATATCACGGCAGCATAGGGGGATTTACCTGGTTTTGACCGATGTCGCTGGTATAGAGGGGTGCCACTGGTCTAGGAGTATAACGCTGGAATAGAGGGCTGTCGTTGGCCTAGAGGTATAACGCTGGAATAGAGGGGTGCCACTGGTCTAGGGGTATAACGCTGGAATAGAGGGCTGCCGCTGGTCTAGGGGTATAACGCTGGAATAGAGGGATGTCGTTGGCCTAGGGATATAACGCTGGAATAGAGTGATTTTGCTGGCTTTCACCGATGTCGCTGGAATGGAGGGCTGCCGCTGGTCTAGGGGTATAACGCTGGAATAGAGGGCTGTCGCTGGCCTAGGGGTATAACACTGGATTAGAGAGATTTTGCTGCAATAGCGGTATCACGCCAGCATAGGGGGATTTACCTGGTTTTGACCGATGTCGCTGGTATAGAGGTATAACACTGGAATAGAGGGCTGTCGCTGGCCTAGGAGTATAACGCTGGATTAGAGAGATTTTGCTGCAATAGGGGTATCACGCCAGCATAGGGGGATTTACCTGGTTTTGACCAATGTCGCTGGAATAGAGGGGTGCCACTGGTCTATGGGTATAACGCTGGAATAGAGGGATGTCGCTGGCCTAGGGGTATAACGCTGGAATAGAGTGATTTTGCTGGCTTTCACCGATGTCGCTAGAATAGAGGGCTGCCGCTGGTCTAGGGGTATAATGCTGGAATAGAGGGCTATCGCTGGCCTAGGGGTATAACGTTTTTTTTTTTTTTTTTTT
>Ga0307511_10004685_pt1 | contig 13981 bp, 18 predicted proteins | sample 13_EM_MG_FD_200266 | JGI IMG/M metagenome (GOLD analysis project Ga0307511, IMG submission 200266) | Populus trichocarpa ectomycorrhiza microbial communities from riparian zone in the Pacific Northwest, United States - 13_EM | ecosystem: Host-associated > Plants > Roots > Unclassified | place...
CTGTGAGCGCCGCATCTAAAGTGCTCGAGCGCGAGATCGACCCGCGGGCACATGCGGACCTGCTCAGCAAACTGGCGACCCAGATCTAGGACGGGACCTAAGCCGATGGCTGACAAAACCACCATTGCACGACCCTACGCGAAAGCCGCGTTTGAAGAGGCAAAGGCCAGCAACCAACTCGCGCCATGGTCCGAGACGCTGCGAACCGCTTCTACCGTCGTGCAGGATCCTCGTGTGCACAGGCTGCTCGGCAATCCGGCCGTCAGCAACGCGGACCTGGCCAAATTGGTTGCTGACCTCGCCGGTCCGCAACTCGACGGGCAAGGCCGCAATTTCGTCCAGACCCTTGCGGAGAACCGGCGTCTCGCCTACCTCCCCGAGATTTCGACTCTGTTCGATGAGTTGAAGGACGAGGCCGAGGGAGTGATTGACGTGACCGTCACTTCTGCCGCACCGCTCGAGAAGGGCCAACGCGAGGCACTGGCCGCCGCCCTGCAGCGCCGGTTGAAGCGCGAGGTCCGTCTGCACTGCCAGACCGATCCGTCCCTGCTTGGCGGCGCGGTATTGCGCGCAGGAGACCTGGTCATCGATGGCTCGGTGCGCTCGCGGCTCGACCGCATAGCCTACGAGCTGACTGCTTAAAAAATTCTGTAACAGGACAACATATGGCGATCAAGGCAACCGAGATCAGCGATCTGATCAAACAGCGGATCGAGAGCTTCAAAGGTGTCACGGAAGCCCGCAACGTCGGCACGATCGTATCGGTCACCGACGGCATCACCCGCATTCATGGTCTGGCCGATGCGCGCTACGGCGAGATGCTCGAGTTCCCGGGCAACACTTACGGCCTGGCGCTGAACCTCGAGCAGGACTCGGTCGGCGCCGTCGTGCTGGGTGATTACAAACATCTGTCCGAAGGCAACACCGTCAAGACGACGGGCCGCATCCTCGAAGTCCCTGTGGGTCCCGAGTTGCTCGGCCGCGTGGTTGACGCGCTGGGCCAGCCGATTGATGGCAAGGGCCCGATCAATGCCACGCGCACCGCTCCAATCGAGCGCGTGGCTCCTGGCGTCATCTACAGAAAGTCGGTCGGCCAGCCGGTTCAGACGGGCTACAAGGCCGTTGACTCGATGGTGCCGATCGGCCGCGGACAGCGCGAGCTGATCATTGGTGACCGTCAGACAGGCAAGACTGCGCTCGCCATCGACACGATCATCAACCAGAAGTCTTCTGGTATTAAGTGTGTGTATGTCGCGATCGGCCAGAAGCAGTCAACCATTGCCAACGTCGTGAGAAAGCTCGAGGAGCACAATGCCCTCAAGCACACGATCATTGTTGCAGCGTCCGCGTCTACCCCCGCAGCGCTGCAGTACATCTCAGCGTACTCAGGCGTGACCATGGGCGAGTACTTCATGGATAACGGTGAAGACGCGCTGATCATTTACGACGACCTGTCGAAGCAGGCGGTTGCGTATCGACAGATCTCGCTGCTGCTGCGCCGTCCGCCGGGCCGCGAAGCGTTTCCCGGCGACGTGTTTTATCTGCACTCCCGTCTGCTCGAGCGCAGTGCTCGCGTAAACGAAGAGTACGTTGAGATGGTCAGTAAGGGAGCCGTGAAGGGTAAGACCGGTTCGCTCACGGGTTTGCCAATCATCGAAACTCAGGCCGGAGACGTGACGGCTTTCGTGCCAACCAACGTCATCTCGATCACTGACGGTCAGATCTTCCTCGAGACCGACTTGTTCAACGCGGGCATCCGACCCGCGATGAACGCCGGTATCTCCGTATCGCGCGTCGGTGGCGCTGCGCAGACGGACATCATCAAGAAGCTCGGCGGCGGTATCCGTCTCGCACTCGCTCAGTACCGTGAGCTCGCGGCGTTCTCGCAGTTCGCATCCGACCTCGACGAGGCGACTCGCCGGCAGCTCGAGCGCGGTCAGCGCACGACCGAGGTCATGAAGCAGAAGCAGTACGCGCCGATGTCGGTCGCGGAAATGGCCCTGACCATTTACGCCGTCAACAACGGCCACATGGACAAGGTGCCTCTCAACAAGATCGTTGATTTCGAAGCGGGCCTGCAGGCCTTCGCGAAGACCAACCACAAGCAGGTGATCGACGCGATCAACGCCAATCCGAAGCTCAGCAAGGAGAACGAGGCCGGGTTGAAGTCAGTCATCGAGCAGTTCCTCTCCACCGGCACCTACTAGGACTGAAGCCTGCATGCCCGGCACAAAGGAAATACGCACCAAGATCGCGAGTGTGAAGAGCACTCAGAAGATCACGAAGGCCATGCAGATGGTGGCCACCAGCAAGATGCGCCGTGCACAGGAGCGCATGAAGCTGGCGCGCCCCTATGCGCAGAAGATGCGCAACGTGATCGGACATCTTACCGAGGCCAATCCCGACTATCGGCATCCGTTCCTGCTGGAGCGCGAGCCAAAGGCAGTCGGTATCGTCGTCGTCTCCACGGATCGCGGGCTTGCGGGTGGGCTCAATGCCAACATCTTCAAGAAGGTGATCTACCTGATGCGCGAGTGGCAGGGCAAGGGTGCGCAGGTCAGCCTGTGCATCATTGGCAGCAAGGGACTCGCATTCTTCCGCCGCCTGGGAACACCGATCCTGGCCAATGTGTCGGGACTCGGCGATCGGCCCCACATCAAGGATCTCATCGGTACCGTGAAGGTGATGCTCGATGCCTACACGGAAGGCAAGATCGACCGCGTGTTCCTGGTGAACGCCAAGTTTGTGAACACCATGACACAGGAGCCTGTGGTCGAGCAGTTGCTGCCCGTGCAGCCCGTGGACACGGAAGGCCTGCAGGAACATTGGGATTACATCTACGAGCCCGATGCGAAAGACATTCTCGATGGGCTGTTGATGCGCTACGTCGAGTCACAGGTGTATCAGGGTGCCGTTGAGAACGTCGCCTCGGAGATGGCCGCGCGCATGGTCGCGATGAAGTCTGCCTCCGACAATGCCGGCAACCTGATCGGCGAACTGCAATTGATTTACAACAAGGCCCGCCAGGCCGCGATCACGAAAGAGCTTTCGGAGATCGTGGGTGGTGCAGCGGCTGTTTGATTTTTTGAGGAACTGAACTATGGCAACTGCCGAAGGCAAGATTACGCAGATCATTGGCGCCGTCGTGGACGTCGCTTTTCCGCGTGATTCCATCCCGAACGTGTACGACGCTCTGAAGCTGAAGGACGTGGATCTCACGCTCGAAGTTCAGCAGCAGCTCGGTGACGGCGTGGTTCGTACCATTGCGATGGGTGCCTCCGAGGGACTCAAGCGCGGTCTCGCCGTGAAAGGTACTGGCGGGCCGATCTCAGTCCCCGTCGGCAAGGCGACGCTGGGTCGCATCATGGACGTGTTGGGCAAGCCCCAGGACAACCGTGGTGACGTCAAGGCTGCGGAACACTTACCGATTCACCGCGCACCACCCGCGTTCGATGAGCAGGCGGGCGGCCAGGATCTGCTGGTCACGGGCATCAAGGTTATCGACCTGCTCGTGCCGTTCGCCAAGGGCGGTAAGGTTGGCTTGTTCGGTGGCGCCGGCGTGGGCAAGACCGTCAACATGCTCGAGCTGATCAACAACATCGCCAAGCAGTACAGCGGTCTGTCGGTGTTCGCAGGCGTCGGCGAGCGTACCCGCGAGGGTAACGACTTCTATCACGAGATGATCGAGTCGGGCGTTATCGACAAGGACAACCTGTCGAACTCCAAAGTCGCGATGGTCTACGGCCAGATGAATGAGCCGCCGGGCAACCGCCTGCGTGTCGCGCTCACGGGTCTCACCATGGCCGAATACTTCCGCGACGAGAAGCGCGAGGACGGCGGTCGCGGCCGTGACGTGCTGTTCTTCGTGGACAACATATATCGTTACACGCTCGCAGGCACCGAAGTCTCGGCGCTGCTCGGACGCATGCCGTCAGCCGTGGGTTACCAGCCGACACTCGCCGAAGAGATGGGTGTGCTTCAGGAGCGCATCACTTCCACGAAGACCGGATCGATCACGTCGATTCAGGCCGTGTACGTTCCTGCTGACGACCTCACGGACCCGTCGCCCGCCACGACATTTGCGCACTTGGACGCAACGGTCGTGTTGTCTCGTCAGATTGCGTCGCTGGGTATTTACCCTGCGGTCGATCCGCTCGACTCCACCAGCCGCCAGCTCGATCCGCTGGTCGTCGGCGAAGAGCACTACAACACGGCGCGTGGTGTACAGGCCGTGCTTCAGCGCTATAAGGAATTGCAGGACATCATCGCGATCCTGGGCATGGACGAGCTGTCTGAGGAAGACAAGCTGGTCGTGTTCCGCGCGCGCAAGGTGCAGCGCTTCCTGTCTCAGCCCTTCAACGTTGCGAAGGTCTTCACGGGTCAGGACGGAAAGATCGTCCCGCTCAAGGAGACCATCCGAGGCTTCAAGGGCATCATCACTGGCGAGTTCGATTCGCTCCCCGAGCAGGCCTTCTACATGGTGGGCTCGATCGACGAAGCGGTCGCCAAGGCAAAGACGCTTCAGTAAGCGCCAGCTGCACGACACGGGTCAGGAAACACAAACATGGCCGAAGCACACACCATTCAGGTCGACATCGTCAGCGCGGAAGGCGATCTGTTTTCTGGCGCTGCCACGATGGTGTTTGCGCCGGCATCGCAAGGCGATTTAGGAATCGCTCCGCGGCATGCACCGCTGCTCACCCTTCTGAAAGCGGGCGAAGTGACCGTTGAGACACCGGAAGGTGAAAGGCACCATTTCTTCGTTGGCGGTGGCGCTTTGGAAGTGCAGCCGAACAAGGTGACAGTGCTGGCTGATACGGCAATTCGCGCGAAGGATCTGGATGAGGCAGCCGCTCTCGAAGCCAAGCAGCGCGCGGAAGAAGCACTGAAAGACAAGAGTGGTCACATCGACCAGGCGCAGGCACTCGCCGAGCTGGCGCGCGCTGCCGCGCAGCTGAAGCTCATCGAGCGGCTGCGCAAAATACGGAGCTGACCGCGAGCGCCCTGGACCCTCACAGCCTGCGCTCCGGGCTGCTCCGGAATCTGGGGAGCGGGTTCGCGCTGCTTGGCCTGCGACGGCTGTCGCCGGACGGCTTCGTTCGCAACTTCGATCAGCTTGCCGCCCTGCTGCTGCTGAACCTGTTCGTCTGGGCCGGTCTGGACACTCTGCATGCCGAAACCGGCTCGGAGCTCAGACTCGACGGGCTATATGGCTGGTCGTTCTACCTGTTGATGGCCTTGTTCGGCTGCGGACTCGTGGCGCGCGCCTACAGTCGCCAGGCAGATACCCGCTCCTTACTGATACCCACCCTCGCCGTCTCGCCCTACGTACTGATTGCGTTCTGGTTGTTGAGCGACCTGCCACAGGTGGAGAACCGGCCGGCGTTCGAGCTGGTTGGGGCAGTGCTGTATCTGATCCTTCTGGGCGTCCGTGTCATACAGGCCGCGTACACGACCGCGCGTGCCAAGGCTGTCTTAGTCGCCATTGTGTTCGTCATCGCTGCGCCCCTGATGTTGCGCACCCTCGACCTCGACACGCGGCTGTGGCTCACGGACGATGTTGACGAGGAACAGGCCGACGACAATTCCGGTGTGGAATCATTGTTGTACGACCAGCCCGCCCGGCTGGTCGCCGCGGTCGATCACCTGGCGCCTCGCGAAACGGGGGCTGCGAATGTGTTCTACCTCGGCTTTGCCGGTGATGGCGAGCAGAGTATCTTCAAACGCGAGGCACTGTTTGCGGAAACCGTACTCGCCGAGCATTTCTCCTCGGATGACCGCGCGGTCGAGCTGATAAATGATAACGATGACCGGGATTCGTATCCCATTGCGAGCGTCTCGGGGCTGCAGCAGTCGCTGAAGCTGATCGCCTCGCGGATGGACCCGGAGCAGGACGTGCTCGTTCTGATGTTGACCTCGCATGGATCGCAGGATGGGCTTGCAGTGGTCAACGGAACTCTGCCGCTACTGCAGCTCAACCCCGTCGAACTGCGTCACGCGCTGGATGAGTCCGGGATCAAATGGCGTGTGATCGTCGTGTCAGCCTGCTATTCGGGCGTCTTTGTGGATGCACTCAAGGGCGACAGCACCTTGGTCATTACGGCCGCGGATGCCAACCACAGCTCGTTCGGTTGCGACGATGACCGCGATCTCACCTATTTCGGCGAAGCCTTCCTGAAGGACTCGATTCCCACCACCCGGACCCTGGAAGAGGCCTTCAGGAAAGCGGCGGCGCTCATCGAGCAGCGCGAAACCAGTGAGCACAAGATTCGTTCGAATCCCCAGATGTCAGTGGGCGCACAAATCCATGCGAAGCTGACGGGGCTCGAGGGTGGGGCAGCAGCCCACCCGCCAGGTCACGTTACCACTGTCCTGAACCGTTGAGCATTTCCATGGACAAGAAAGACCCTCCGCCCCGCGCCGTGCCGCTCTCCATCGTGATTCTGGCCGCGGGCCAGGGAAAGCGGATGAAATCCGACCTGCCGAAGGTGTTGCAGCCGGTCGCCGGACGTCCGCTTCTGAAGCACGTTGTTGACGCTGCGCATTCTCTCGAGCCGACAGCGACTTACGTCGTGTATGGGCACGGCGGGGACCGCGTAAAAGAAGCGCTCAAAGACGAGCAGGTTACCTGGGTTTTGCAGGCCGAGAGGCTCGGCACCGGACACGCTGTCGCGCAGGCCACGCCTCACATCCCCGACGATCAAGTAGTGTTGGTGCTCTATGGGGATGTGCCGCTCATCGCCCATGCAACGCTCGCTGAGCTGCTGACTCTCTGTGGACCCAAGCAGATCGGCCTGCTGACCGTGATCCTGGATGATCCGTCGGGCTACGGACGCGTAGTGCGCAACGGCCGCGAGCAAGTCCAGAAGATTGTTGAGCAGAAGGATGCATCCAGGAAAGAGTTGCAGATCACCGAATGCAACACGGGGGTGCTCGCAGCACCCGCGAAACTCCTGAAGAAGTGGCTCAAGTCGCTCAGTAATGACAACTCGCAAGGCGAGTATTACCTGACAGATATCATCGCGATGGCGGTCGAGGACAAGGTGGCGGTCAATCCACTTGTCGCACGGAACGCCGTGGAAGTTCTCGGTGTGAATGACAAGGCGCAACTGGCGGATGTCGAGGCTGCGTATCGCCGTCAAATTGCGCGTGAGCTCATGTTGGCCGGGGTGACCGTTGTCGATCCGGCTCGCCTGGATGTTCGCGGACCCGTCACGCATGGAAGTGATGTCTTTCTGGATATCAACGTGGTTCTCGAGGGGAGCGTGAAGCTCGGCAATCGGGTTCGCGTCGGCCCGAATTGTGTCATTCGCAATAGCGAGATTGGAGACGACACCGAGGTCTTCGCCAATTGTGTCATCGACAGTGCAGTGATCGGAACTCATTGCAACTTTGGACCGTTCGCGCGGACGAGGCCCTTTGCCACACTGGGCAATGGCGTGCACATCGGCAACTTTGTCGAAGTGAAGAACTCGCAAATGGGGAATGACTCGAAAGCCAACCATCTGGCGTATGTGGGCGATGCCACGGTGGGCGAGCGTGTGAACATCGGCGCCGGCACGATCATTGCCAATTACGATGGCGTCAATAAGCACCGCACGACGATCGAGAATGATGTGCACACTGGATCAAACAGCGTGCTGGTCGCGCCGATCACGGTAGGTGCGGGGGCCACTATTGGGGCCGGTTCGACCGTGGTGAACGAAGTACCTGCGGCGAAGCTGACAGTGGCGCGCGCCAAGCAGGTCACGATGGAAAACTGGCAGCGTCCTACGAAGATTAAGAAATAAGGGTCGGGTGGCGACGTCGAGAGTCCTGCTGCCGAGCCACCGCGTCCGGATCGTATGACGTTGCCTTGACCACCTCGGAGCACCGTTGCTACTCTGTAGTCTCGTGACGGAATTCCGTCACAACAGCTTCGAGTAGGCCTGTGTCAGTCATTGTCTGAGGTGACCGCCCGTAACTTCGCGGTCGGTTGAATTTGTTCGGTGCGTCAACAGACGCAATCCGACCTCTTTCATTTGCCTTGGGGATCACAATGACATCACAGTTTTCGGTACCTTCGGATTGGTACAAGACCTTTTTTACTGACCCCGTCGTCCGTTTTTGGGACGCGGCGATTCCGCCAGAGGCTACCCAGGCTGAGGTTGCCTTTATCGTGCGCCACATTGGTGTACCGTCACCCGCCACTATAGTCGACGTGCCGTGCGGGAGCGGCCGACACGCCCGAGCACTAGCGAAGCTGGGATTCAACATCACGGCAGTCGATGGTTCAGCCCAGGCACTTCAGCGTGCGCAGGCATCCGCGCAAGCAGGCCTCTCCATAGACTTCCTGCGCTCCGACATGCTCGAGTTAGCGGTCGATACACCCGTCGATGCGTTGATTTGCATGGGAAACAGCATCGGCTATTTCGAGCCGGCGCTGACCCAGAAACTGCTGCAGAAGTTCGCTGCCGCACTACGCATCGGCGGTCGTTTGATTGTAGATACCGGGACCTGCGCAGAGTCACTCCTGCCGATCTCACCAAAGCGACGGTACACTTTTCCGGGCGGATCCTACGAGCAGGAAATCACCTACGACGCGTTCCAGTCGATCATCAACACGCGCGCGCACCTCACGATCGATGGTGAAAGCCACGAGCTGCGGTATCGCCACTTCGTCATGACAAGTGGCGAGTTAGTGCGCGCTATGCGCTCCGCAGGTCTGAACATCTCCGGGCTTTACGGCGACGACCATGACACTGCATTCGGTCCCGGATCGCCGCGTCTCTTGTTAGTCGCAGTCAAGGAATAGACCTGCCGTTCCAGTTCGGGCTCTTCGGTCATCGGCCGCAGAGCCCGACGGGTTTGCTGGAATGATTGTACCCGTCGCGAGAATGTGCATGCGTGTGGCTTGGCAGCCCGGACAGACCCTGTCCGCAGTTGCACTGAGTCACAGCATACGCACTGATCAGCTCATGGTTCGACGATAAAGCGCAATCGCCTCTGCGAAGACCCGATCGGCCATCTCGGGATCGTAACGCGCGCCCTCGTCGCGCATAAAGGCGTGTTCGCCAGGGAGTTCAAGATAAACGTGCCGCGCACCCGATGCCTGGAGCGCCGAACGGATGACGCTTCGGGCTGTGGCGGGGACATGCGGGTCAACATCGCCGAACACCAAAAGCAATTCTGCCTTCATTTCGGATAGTCGTGCGAGCGTGCCCGTGTCTGGCTCCGCTCCAAGATTCCCATTGTGCAAGCCGGTGGGATAGGCGCACACCGCTGCGCGGCATCTCGGATCTAGTGCGGCTCGAAGCGCAAGGTGGCCACCGATGCAGAAGCCTATTGCCCCCGCCGCAAGCCCCGAGGAATCTTGCTTCACGTCGCGACGCGTTTCGAAGTGATCGAACACCGCACCGGCCGTGGCGTCAAAATGTGCCACGGGTGTGGTGTGGGCAAGATAATTGCCATACATGCGACCTGGATCGTCGTAAGCAATGACTAACCCAGGTGGGCACGTTCGATGGTAAATCTCGGGCGCTGCCACCACGAACCCATGTCCGGCCAACCGGTTTGCGGTTCGGCAAATCGGCCCCGTCAACTGGAAGATCTCCGAGTACAGCACGATGCCGGGATACTTCGCGCCCGACTGCGCGGGCTTCGGCGCCGCGACATAAGTGCGGCATGGGAACCCGTCTATGGTCAGTTCGACGTCGGTCGTAGTGATCTGCATCTGTCCAGCTTAACCTTAGTCGCCCCTCAACTGCTGACGAGGCCTGCGGCAAAACTCCGGCTAAAGATTGGACCTTTCCGGGTCGGCGCGCGTGTAAGGTACACGCGCCCGACCTGCCTTGATTCACGTCGATTCCTCTGACGAGCCCGCTGTAGCGTCCGTCACGACTGACGGCGTGCCGTAACAACGACTACTGGCAGCGAACCATCGGACGCGTCAACTGCAACTGGGGCGCCAACCTCCTGCACCGATTGCGTGTGTAGTGCGGGACTGAAAAATGCCGTCCATTGGATTGAACTGATGACGATCGCGGCAGCAAGACTAACAAGACGACTGACGTTCATGACGACTCTCCTGTGGATAAAGCGGTGAGACCTCGAGCGCAATAGTGAGCGTCTAAGGGACGGGCGCGCTCAGAAGAGCTGAAGGGCCGTTAAGCTCCGCTGAAAGGACAGCGCAGCGCGCCTGGGTCTCATCCGCCGCGGATTGGCGGACTGTACGGGCATCGCCCGAAGAATCCCGGCTGCCGGGCGTATCATCAACGGTCTAGAGGACGATCCCGAGATAACGACTCATGGCAAGACGCGAGACCCATCGGCGAAAGAAAGGAGCGACTCCGCCGCGATCGACAGACAGTGGCGGTCGGGTCTCTCAGCGCTCACCCGCACCCACAGCACCTCGCGCTGCGTACCGCAGGGCGCCGCTCGCAAGTTTGCGAGTTTTCGTGGCGGTTGCCGAACACAAGAGCTTCACGCGCGGTGCCGATGCACTCGGCCTTACAACGAGCGCCGCCAGCATGCAGGTGCAAGCACTAGAGGAGTATTTGCGCGTACCCTTGTTCCGTCGCGACGGCCGCCAGGTTGAGCTGACTTCGGTAGGAGCACTGCTGCGGCCGAAAGTTGAGCAGGCGCTCGCCGATCTGGAGCGTGCAATAAATGAGGCACGCGCCGACCACGGCTCCGGGCCATTGCGAGTGACGATGCTCGCCTTCTTCCTTGCGCAATGGCTGTTACCTCGACTGCCGAATTTCACGGCGCAGCACCCAAACATCGACGTGCAAATCCATACATCCGTGGAGCTTGCCGACTTCGTGAAAACCGGCATAGACGCCGGCATCCGTTTTGGTGCGGGGACTTGGCCACGGTTTCACGCAGAGAAACTGCTCGACGAGTGGCTGGTCCCGGTGTGCACGCCCGCACTGTTGAAGCAGTATGGGCCCATCGGCGAGGCGCGCGACCTGAAGCGCTACAAGCTGCTCCACAGCCCATATGAGCCGTGGACAGCTTGGTTGCTGGAAGGGGGCGCCGGTGATGTGTGGCCGAGCTCGGGGCCTGCATTCGACGACGCGATCGCTATCGTGCGCGCCGCCGAAGGCGGTCAGGGACTCGCGCTCGCTCGGTGGTCTCTGGTCGGTGACGAAGTCACGATGGGTCGACTCGCAGTAGCGGGTCGGGCAGTCCACTCTGCGCACGCCTACCACTTCGTGTGTCCGCCGGCTCACCTTGCACTCGAAAAAGTAGCGGTCTTTCGGGAATGGCTGACAACAGAGTGTGCCCGCTTCCCGTCGCCACCTGTCATTGGGGCCTGAAATCAACGGAGTCGGTCGGTTTAACTTCGCCTGCAGCCCGCTGCCGCCGTCACGCAATCACTTGAGTAGTTGGTGTAAGAACTTCGATCCGCTGTTAGTGGCAAGCCATCCGAGGGCGATGGAGTTCATGACGACAGTTCCCCAGAATGCCACCTGAAACTGCTGCTTTCTGGACTTGTGGCGTAGCACCCTTTGGGCTACTACGGCACCGGGCCATCCTCCAGCGAGGCCCAGCAAATGCAGCGTGCTTTCCTTCGTCCTCCACTGCCCGTGTCGGGCAGCCGACTTGTCGAACCAGTAGACCAGAAACGTCAAGATGCTGACGACGCCGTAGGCGGCAATGACGGCCAGCGGTAGCCGACCTGTCAGGGTCCCCGCGATGACGAAGAGCACGAACAGCAAAGCGACGACCAATGGAACGGAACTCGATGTTGACGCGCCCGTGGCTTGAGATTTCGGGTGAGTGGACACCGACCGCCGCATGTTGGCGGCGCGGGGACCTTTAGGCGTCATTCGGCCAGAGAAGAGCTTGCGCGACAACGACGTGTTCGCCGTTGAAGGTGGCCGCCGGTGAGCCATGAAGTTGATACCCCAAAGCAAGCGCGTCCGAAACCCGATGACAAAAGGCAGCGTCATCTTTGCCCGTGAGCAAGCGATAACGTGGAAGACCTTCAGGCGGAGATGAAGACATAGCAATTCTCCAAACGGCAAAGCGAAATTATAGTCCAGGTCGTGTCCGCATTAGCGGTCGTCCGCCGGCGCGGAAGCGGACATCGCAAACGAGGCGGCGGAAGGGATCACTCTGTGATGTCGATTCGCACGCTATCACCATCGGCAAGGCTCGGTGTTGCAAGGCCGATTCCCACGAACAGGAAGGCGACCAGTACGAGCACGAACGCGAGGGGTCGTAAGCCGGTCAGCTACCCCAAAGATCGACGGTGGGTGCGCGGCCGTAAGCCCTGCTCATCGGAGAGCCCGCAGAGGAAGCGCGAAGCGGGCAACCGCTTTGCCACCGTAGCGTATTGGTGCGTGGGTCGTTTCAAGTGATTTAACCTTCAGCGGGTAAGCGGCGCCCGCCGGGACGGCAATCCCGACGAGCGCCTAACCACAACCACCTACCAGGGGTGACCATGGCTACCCGAAATAATAGCCGCATCGGCGGCAATCGTCCCCGTACCCATCCGTCCTCAAAACGCTTTGGGGCCGCCCGAAAGGCGCGTTCCGTTAAACCCTCTCCGAAACCCCGGCGCAAGCCGACCCTTAGCCCCGCCGCGATGAAGAAGCGCCTGGAGGCGCGCAAGCCGCCCGCATCCCGCCCTTACGTTTCGCCGACCCTTCGCAAAGATCTGCGCCGATGGGAAAAGGCGAAGAATGCTCCCAGCCTGCTGGACATCGGCACCCAGTTGCGCGAGGTCGTGGCACGGTTGAAGCATGTCGAGTCCTACGTGATTGTGGCCTGCATGGCACTCGACGGCGATGCCTATCAAAACGACAGGATTGCGGGATTGCTCCGGTACGACGCTGGCAATCTGTTGTTTAAGCAGATAGCTCACCTAGCGAAGTTGGCCAAAGCGTGCGACGGATTGCCGCTAGATGAAGTGGACGAGGGGCGGGTGGAGGACTGGGAGGAAGACGAGGAGCACGTGGAGGTGTCGCCATGAGCGGCGGTCGCGTGAACGCAGATATCGACCGCGCGTTGCTCCAGGCCCTTGCCTGTCGCGAGGACCGCAAACGTGCTGAGGAAGCCTTAGCAGCGCTGCGTCGAAAGGAGGAAGAGGCTGTTGACCGTCTGTACGGTTTGGTGCGCGAACGTGAGGAACGGGGGAAAGCGCCATGACCGCCCCACGCGATCCGGTTGCCGTTGCCTTTGGCCGAGTGCTTCGCAACGTACGGCGTGAGGCGCACCTATCACGGGAGGATGTGGTCAAGGCTGGAGGCTTTAAACGCACGTACCCCGCGTTAGTGGAACGCGGATTGTATTCACCGACCATCACGGAGGTATTCGCGTTGGCCAAGGCCATTGACGCCGATCCCGCAGAGCTGATACGCCGCACAGTCTTTGCGCTGCAGTTCGTGCAGCCATGAAGCGGCGGCGGCAGGTACTCAACTCTGAATGGGGCCGAGCCCTGGCACGACTCATGGCGTCCAGCCGCGACTGTCAAACACAGTGTGCCCTCGCAAGGAAATCGGGTATTTCGCAGTCAAGTATTGGGCGCATCTTGCGTGGGGAAGTCGATCCCACAGTTGGCACCATGACGTTCTTAGCCGTGGCGTTGGGGATGACACTCAAAACCACACAGGTAGAAGTTGATCCCCAGGGCGAAAGCCGCGTGCAGCGGTTGGCGGTCGAGGCGCTGGAGGCGCTGGAGGCGCTGGATCGCGTGATCGACCAACTTGAAGATGCTCAGCGTCACCTCGCGCGACTCCGCAAGGATGCGAAGCCATGACATCCACAGCGCTCATCGAAAGCGCGCGTAGGCTCGTCACGGAGTACAGAGAAGACGTTAGATGGAACATTGAGAAGGCACGCAAGGCGCTTGATGCGGGCGACGTGGAGGAGGCACGTTGGTGCTTGTCGAGGGCGAAAGTCTGGCGTGTCAATGCGCATCACTGGGCACGGCGGGCGCGCGGGCTGCAAACGGATACCTGATCAGCACACGAAGTGCGCCGCCTTCGGCCGG